>Ga0265297_10009945_pt1 | contig 12124 bp, 10 predicted proteins | sample Munlanlwell13791_FD_192502 | JGI IMG/M metagenome (GOLD analysis project Ga0265297, IMG submission 192502) | Leachate microbial communities from a municipal landfill in Southern Ontario, Canada - Leachate well 137-91 | ecosystem: Engineered > Solid waste > Landfill > Unclassified | place...
CTTGACGGAAAGCAAAAGGACGGCTCGGCATTCGTCGGACAGCGCGAAGAGGACTTCGAAGAATCACTTGAAAAGGCAGGAATGCGCTTCACAGGGCAAGAGACTCTTTACGACGGAAGGACTGGCCGCATGATGATGGCCAAGATTTACGTCGGAGTAATCTATTACCAGAGGCTTCACCACCTTGTGTCGCTTAAGATCCACGCGCGCTCACGCGGACCAGTGCAGATGCTCACCCACCAGCCAACAGAAGGCCGTGCAAGGGAAGGAGGACTGCGCCTTGGAGAAATGGAAAGGGACTGCTTCATCGGATTTGGTGCAGCGTCCCTGCTCAAGGAGCGCATGATTGACTCTTCAGACAAGACTACCGAGCTGGTGTGCTCGGAGTGCGGAAGCCTGGCAAGCTTTGACAAGATCAAGGGCCGCAAGTTCTGCCCGATTTGCCAGAGCACAAAGTGCGACGAAGTTGATATGTCATACGCGTTCAAGCTTTTGCTTGACGAAATGAAGAGCATCGGCATATTCCCCAAGCTCATCATGAGCGACAAGAGCTAGACTGCCAAGAATGGAGAGTTGACTATTATGGCCTCAAAAGTTATCAAGACGATTAGATTCTCAGTATTCTCGCCTGAACAGGTGCGCGCAATGAGCGCGGTAAAGATTACTGTGCCCGACACCTACGACGAGGACGGATACCCCATCGGCGGCGGCCTTGCGGACCAGCACCTTGGAGTCATCGACCCCGGCCTTAAGTGCAAGACTTGCGGCGGCAGAATCAAGTCATGCGGCGGGCACTTTGGCCACATCGAGCTTGTCAGGCCAGTAGTGCACGTGGGGTTTGCAAAGTCAATTTACATGATCATGAAGGCAACCTGCAGAAAGTGCGGAAAAATACTTTCCGAGGAGAACACGGTTGGGCGCGTAAAGAAGGTTTCCGAGTGCCCGCACTGCAAGGAAAAGCAGCGCGCAATCAAGTTCGTAAAGCCACTTACATACTACGAGGACACCCGCAGGCTTTTGCCCAACGAAATCAGGGAACGCCTTGAGCGCATCTCAACTGAGGACCTCCACAAGATGAAAGTCGAGATTCGCCCAGAGTGGATGATTCTTACTTGCCTTATTGTCTCACCAGTGACGGTGCGGCCGTCAATCACGCTTGAAACCGGAGAGCGCTCAGAAGACGACCTTACGCACAAGCTTGTGGACATATTGCGCATCAACCAGCGCTTGGCAGAAAACATTGATGCTGGAGCGCCACAGCTTATCATCGAGGACTTGTGGGACCTTTTGCAGTACCACGTTGCAACTTACTTTGACAACGAAACTGCGGGAATCCCGCCAGCACGCCACCGCTCAGGCCGCCAGCTTAAGACACTCTTCCAGAGGCTTAAGGGAAAAGAAGGGCGTTTCCGCTACAACCTTTCAGGAAAGCGCGTCAACTTCTCCGCACGCACGGTTATTTCACCGGACCCGACTCTTGGCATCAACGAGCTTGGAATCCCGGAATCCATTGCAGCGGAGCTTACGCTTCCAGTGCAGATTACTGAATGGAACCTCGAGCAGATCAAGACTTTGATTCGCGAGCACCCGGACAAGATCAACTACATAATCAAGCCGGACGGCAAGCGCAAGAAGCTCACATCCACCAACGTGGAGGAGCTTCTTACTGAAATCGAGCCTGGATGCACCATGGAGCGCCAGCTTATTGACGGCGACATTGGAATATTCAACCGCCAGCCATCACTGCACAGGCAGTCGATGATGGCACACAACATCAAAGTCCTGGCAGGAAAGACATTCCGCTTCAACGACGCGGTAACCAAGCCTTACAACGCGGACTTTGATGGAGACGAAATGAACCTGCACATCCCCCAGAACGAGGAAGCGCAGGCAGAAGCTGAGATTTTGATGAAAGTGGAGAACCAGATTCTTTCGCCGCGCCACGGAGACCCAAGCATCGGGCCCGCAATGGACCAGATTTCCGGGCTTTACGTGCTTACTCTTGGGGATGTGAAATTCACCAAGGAAGAAGCGTGCCAGCTTTTGGGCGCAGCAGGGCTTTACCCGGAAATTTCAAAGGCAAAGATTTCTGGAAAGGAAATATTCTCATATATACTTCCTGAAGAGTTTGACTACTCAGGAAAGAACAGGAGCGCAAGCAAAAACGACCCCAACGAGCGTACAAAGTGCCCGCCTGACGCATTCGTAGAAATCAAGAAAGGCAAGCTGCTCTACGGCCACATAGACTCCAAGGTCCTTGCAGGAATGCTCAAGAAAATGTTCATCGGACTTGGGCCTGAAAAGACCCGCAAGTTCGTCGACGCTGCAGCAATGATGTCAGTTGACATGATTACACACTACGGGCTTTCAATCTCGCTTGAGGACTATTACATCCAGCCTGAGGCGCGAAAGGAAATCATCGGCAACTACCGCGAAGCGCGCGAAAAAATCCACGGTCTCATCCGCAAGTACAAGGAAGGAAACCTCGAGCGCATGCCTGGAAAGTCAAGCCTTGAGACTCTTGAAGAACACATCATGGGCATTGTCGAAGGAGTGCGCAAGGACAGCTGGAAGATTATCGGAAAAGGAATCAAGAAGCTTCCTGCAATCATCGGCGGAGAGCTTTTGGAAATGAACACTCCACTCATGCTTGCACAAGCAGGCGCAAGGGGAAGCACACTAAACGTAGTGCAGATGTGCGGCCTTGTAGGCCAGCAGGCAGTTCGTGGCAAGCGCATCAAGTCAGGATACCGCGGCCGCGTGCTTCCGCACTTCCGGCGCGGGGACTTGGGAGACGAAGCCAAAGGATTCGTGCTCAAGCCATTCAAGAACGGGCTTTCACCAATTGAATACTTCTTCCACGCAGCAGGAGGCCGCGACTCAGTAGTCGATAAGGGAGTCAACCCGGCAAAGACAGGTTACATGCAACGCCGCCTTATCAACGCCTTGCAAGACTTCATCGTGCAAAAAGACATTTCTGTGCGCGACTCTGAAGGACGCATCATCCAGTTCATGTACGGAGACGACGGCTTGGACTCATCTGACCAGCCAGTAGCATACGGAGAGCCAGTAGGAGTAATCGCCGCGCAGTCAATTGGAGAGCCTGGCACTCAAATGACTTTGAGAACATTCCACTACGCAGGAGTAGCCTCGCTTGCACAGCTTGGCTTTACCCGGTTGGTAGAGCTTGTTGACGCACGCAAGACTCCCAAGAACCCGGTCATGGAAGTGTACCTCAAGCCAGAGTACGCAAAGGACATGGAGAAGGTCAAGAAAATCTCATTCAAGATTGAGAAAGTTTCCCTTTCAGACGTCGCAGTAGTAAAAGAGGACTTTGAAAAGAAGGCCGTAACTGTGAAGTTTGACGAGAAGGCCTTGAAAGAAGCCGGGCTTAAGGAAGACGACGTGCTTACAAAGATCAAGGCTGTTGCGCCCTTTGTTAAGGAACGCGACAAGTACGTCATCAAGCCAAAAGACGAGACCCTCAAGAACATCCGCAAGGTCACTACAAAGCTTTACGAGATGATCCTCAAGGGAATACCTGGCATCAGCCGCGCCATCATCATTGAAAAGAAGAATGAAAAGGGCGACATGGAGTACTCGCTTGCAACTGAAGGCACCAACCTTGCGGAAATATTCAAGCTTGAGGAAGTGGACGCTTCGCGCACGGTTACCAACGACATTACTGAGATTGCAGGCACTCTCGGAATCGAGGCAGCTAGGAACGCAATCATCCACGAAGTCGAGAAGGTCTTGCATGCACAGGAACTCAACGTCGACGTGCGCCACATCATGCTTATCTCGGATGGCATGACGTTCAAGGGCGAAATCAAGAGCGTCGGACGCCACGGCCTTGCAGGAGAAAAGCCATCAGTGCTTGCTCGCGCATCGTTTGAAGAGACTGCAAAGCACCTCATCAACGCCTGCGTAAAGGGCGAGGACGACAACCTGACTGGAATTACGGAAAACATCCTCATCGGGCAGACAATCCCGTGTGGAACCGGGCTGGTCAAGGTAGTAATGAGGCCAGAGTAAGCTCCAGCGTCTTACACAACTTTTTCTCTTCCTCTTTTTTTTTATTTTTCTTTCTGATTTTGTTTTTCAAAATTTCAGCGCAAGCTTGATGAAAATTTTCCAAAAAGAGTTATAAACAAATTCATTCCAAAAGGTTGTCCGGGGTTTTTTACATGGCTTACACTGACACAACCAACAACAGGAAAATTACAGTAGTCGACGGACACTCACTTGCATACAAAATTACCGTCATCAAAAAACCAAAGGCCGGCTCTAACTTCGTGCCAGTGGTAATCCAGACCATTGCACGTTCGCTTGAAACTGGAAAGGAAAAGGAACTGCAAATAAGGTCGCCTTGGCTCATACCAAGCCACGAGAAAGTGGAATTGGGAAAAACATATGACCAGATACCAGAACCCTGGCATCCGAATTGCAACTACCAGGTTGTTGAGCACAAACCAACAGGCACCGCCATCGGCGAAGAAAACATTCTTGTCAAAGTCAGGCCGGTTTTTCAGCCATCGATTGCATTTAGGCGCATTGAAATCAGCAAGAGTAACTTGGCCACCCACACTAAAAATGGGCTGATTTCCGCAGAAATCGTCGCAAGGCACGCAGTGACAAGGAAACACTAATAAGATTTGCATGAAAACTGAATTTTCCCTCGTGCGCAACGCTTAATAGAACTATTTTCCTCATATCTGCGATGAAGACAAGGGGACAGTCTGCACTCGAACAACTGCTTATTTCCGGGCTAGCGATTGGCATTGTTGCGCTGTTTTTTGCGATTGCGATGAACTACGCTTCGGATAGCATACGCATTGCCCAGGCCAGGGACGCTGTTGACAAGATTGCATCCGCTTCGGATTATGTCCACTCACTTGGAAACGGCGCGAAGACAACGGTGAAAATATACCTTCCAGAAGGCGTGCGGCTTATCAACATGACTGGGAACCGCGTGCACATGCGCGTGGCGCTTCCAAGCGGGGACACAGACATTTACTCCACAACGAACGCACCACTTCGCGGTACATTGTCCGGGACTTCAGCCGGAGCACAGGACATCGTGCTATCATCAATAACTTCGGGCGCAGTCCAAGTTGGCGACGTTTCACTTTCTTGCACACCCTCATCCATTTCAAAAACGTTCATTCGCAACAGCACTTCAAATGAGACAATAAACATTTCAAACGGCAACGAAGCCCAAATCACTGGAATTACTGCAACCCTTACCGGAAACCTCGACCAGGTAGGCTCCATCACAACAGCTCCTGCAACTATGCTGAATGCAGGCGCATGGACTGCATTCAATGTCTCGTTTAACATTACAGAAACAGCAACATACGCAAAATACTCGGGCACGGTCAGCACGTCTGGAAGCGGCAACGCCGGTTGCGACACGGATATCACAATATACGTAATCTCAAATGAGTCAATTCCAACACCCACTCCCACACCAGTCTCGACTTTAGTCCCCACAGCCACTCCGGATACCATTGCACCGATTGTAACTGGAGTAACCCACTCGCCATCGCCAGCATATTACTCGAGCGCGATTACCATAAACGCAACAGCCAATGATACAAACACCGGCGCGAGCATAATCACCAACTGCATTATCAATATTGACAATGGTACGGTCTGGAACTACATGAACCCGACTACCAGCGGCTACGACAGCAGCTTTGAGAACGCCTCAATAACTATTGACCCGCTAACAACGGGGATGCACACTGCTAATATCAACTGCACGGATGCAGGAAACAACACAGGCACATCGAACATGTATGCATTCAACGTCACAGACAACATTGGACCACAACTAAGCGGGTTGAATGGCAAGAAAGGCAAAGGAATAGACCAAATAATTATTCTCTCAGGCTTTGCAAACGAGACTACTACAGGCAACAGCAACATCATAAACTGCTCGTTCCAGCTTGACGCAGGTGCGTGGGAGCCGATGAACACTTCCGATGGGTCTTATGGTGCAATAACTGAAAACATCTCACACAACTGCGGAAAACTCAACAGCGGCAACCACAGCTCAAGGTTCAACTGCACTGATGAATGGGGAAACACCAACACCTCAGACTACTACAACTTTACAGTATTCAAAAACGAGTTCGTCCTAGTAACAGCAAAAGCACCAGCAACAGCAGAAAACTACCACATCAACTGGATTCGCAGCAGGCTCTCACCTGCAGGGTATGAATGGGACATTGACCTTGCAACCCAAGCAGAAATCTCATCAGGAACCAAGAACTTGCTGAACTATTCGGTGGTCGTGCTTACAAGCAGCAACTCAACAAACATGTCCGCATTCTTTACAAAACTCCAGCAATTCAGTGATACGGGCAGGTACATCGTAATGCTTGGCACAGCAGGCCAATACGCTCCAAAGTTCATGAACTGGGTGAAACCAACTGACGCCAACGGCGTGTCAACAAGCATAAACAAGTACCGCTTCCAGACAAGCCACCCAATTACAAGCGGAGTCAACGGCGGGATCAACGGTGCAATATCTGATGTCACAGTAGTTTCGCCCAGCAACGGGGCTACGATTTACAATATACCACTTAGCACATACGGCACCAATATTGCGTCAGTATACAACTATGACACGCGAGGGGTGATAATCGAAAATACGACTAAACACTTCTTGATGTTTGGAGCCACCAGGCCGGATGGGTTCTATTACAATGGCACCAAACTGCTCTCGCAACTATTAGATTATGCGATTACAAGCTCTCCGGAATGATGAAAATGAAAAGAGCACAAGGCAGCGTAGAATTTTTAGTGATGCTATCAGTTGTGCTTACACTATTCATACTTTCGGTATTTATCTACACGCAAAACATCTCAGAAGCAGATACTGCAAGAAGCGGAGTTGAAGCCAACGCAGCTTGCGTCCGCGCATCAACAGCAATCGCGTCTGTTGCAGCATTAGGAAATGGTGCAAATTATACGCTAAACCTTCCTGCAGTCATTAACAGCAAAGAGTACACGCTGTGGATTAATTCAAACGCATCAAAAGTCATGGTTGATTACACCGTTGGAAACACGAGCGCAGGGATTGCATGCGCTTTCCCAAAAGTCAATGTAACCAACACAAGCGGAAGCGCGCTCTTTACAGCCTTGCACAATGCAACTTTGACAAATTCGGAGGGAACCATAATTGCACGCTAGACGAGGGCAGAGCAACTCCATTGACGCGTTGGTAGCAACAGCTGCATTCGTTCTTTGCCTGACGTTCATCCTTTCATTCTGGTCAATCACAATATCCTCACGCGCCGAGATGGTAAAGCGGAGCAGGCTGGAGTACTCTGCAATAGCAGCATCTGATGTGCTGATAAAAAGTTCAGGAACACCCTCAAATTGGGAAGACAACATTACTGGACTGAAAATGATAGGGCTGGCATCATCGCCAAACGTCCTTTCCTTGAACAAGCTTTCCAACTTTTCTGCATTGGATTACTCCATCCAGAAAACCATGATTGGCATTGACTTGGAATACTATTTCTATTTAGAGTACGCAAACGGTACAAAAATATTTTCCAACGGCAACTCAAGCCTTTCAGGATCGCAAATCACAGTAATACGAAGGATTGCCCTGCTTGGCAATGAGACGGTTTCCATGGTGTTATTTGCTTATGGCTAGGCGCGGATTTGTATTCACGCTTGACGCGTTGCTTTCAGTGATTACTCTTGTCGGGTTCCTGACTGCAATATACTTTTTATCATCTCAAGCGCCATACGACGCAGCATCCGGTATTTTGATGAAAAAACGCGCAGGCGATGCATTAGCTGTGCTTGACGCATCCGGAGTCCTTGCCACGGTCAACGAAACCGCAATCAACTCTTCGCTTGAGCAGATGATGACTGAAGCTAACGGGTACCGCGCGACGTTTGACTACTATTACTATTGGAATGACGGGTTCGACAAAATTTATTCACTTGAAATCGGCACGCCACAGCAAGCATCATCAAATGCAGTGATGTCGCAGCGCGAGTTCCTGGTATTCGAGTCCTCAAGGATAAAGTATTACGGCATAGGCCGCATCTGGATTTGGGAAAAATGAAACGCGGAGTATTCTACACATTTGCAATATTCCTCCTTGCAAGCTCGCTGCTTTACCTTGTGCAAACGTTGTCAACTGCACAGAACTCGTTTCTACAAACCAACACGGAAATTGCGTATTTTGAAGCAGCCATTGCCCAATCAGACCCAACGGCAGCCGGAATCAAAAATATACTCTCACAGGAACTGCTGAACATTTCTTCAGACGGCACGAACGTGACGTTCAATGAGACTTTGGGGGCAATTGCAGGCTACTCACTTGATGTTACAAGATATTCACAGTTTATAACAGACAATTGGCAAAATGCAAATATCTCGGTTGACCTTACGGACGTATCACGGCCAAAAATCTATATCCTGCCGCAAAACATTACAATAGACCATCCGGATAACTATTCGGTTGTGATATCCCCTCAAAACGATTCCTGGGGCGCAGGAAACATAACGGGGTATATAGTCAGGATTCGCACAATTGCCGTCACACCAACATTGAACTGGATTACTAAAGTAGAACTTGCGTCAACAGACATCAATGCAGCGTATTTCCGCATAGAAGTATACGGCTCAAACGGAACACTATCTGACACTAAGTGGCTGAGCAAATATTCCCTAAGCCAGCTCCAGCTACTTAATGGAAGCAATGCGGTGCTTGCGACCATCCAACTTAATGGAACTGCTGAATTCAAAGCCAACTGCAGCACAATGTTAAATAACATGGAAACTGTAGTTTGGTTGAGGAACCAGTCCTCAATTTACCTCGGAAAAAACGCAGTAGATATCACTGGCATAGTAAACAAAAAAGGTCCGGTGGGGTTGCTTGAACGTTAGTGAAATCATGCAGAAAGAATACCTGTCTTTCCGGGCTGACCAGACGATTGACGAGGTTATCCGGGCTTTTGCAAAACACAAGGTCACTTCTGCACCAGTATTTACCGGCACCAAGTTCGTTGGAATGATTAGCGATGCAGAAATCGCAAAGTTCCTGATTGATGAGGCCAACGCGTCAATCCGCGACTCAAAAAAGCCCCTTGGAGAAAAAAAGACTCCGATACACAAAGTCAAAAAAGCCACGGCCGGAGAACTTTGCAAAATGCCGCGAACAATACTATCACCGGACAAATCGATAATCTATGCTTTGCCCGAAGTTGCACGCAAAATAGACTGCATACCCGTCCTTAATGGCGAAAAGTTCGAAGGCGTAGTTAGGGAAGGGGACATAATCAAGCTATTCTTCCACGAACTTGTTAGGCAGGATGCAGTAAAGGCTTCAAAGTCACCGCAGGCTACGCCACAAGACAAACAGCAGCACGCTGCAGTCGCAAGCCAGCTTGGAAGCAAGATTGGAACAGACATGGACTTGATATTAGAAATATTAAAGCGTGATGGCGAGACATCATGCACAAAAATGGCAGCAGAACTGGGAGTTTCAGAACAGGCAGTTGAACGGCTATGCGAAAGCTTAGCAAACCATAATCTTGTCCAGATGAAATACTCATTCATGGCAGGCACAACAGTTAGGGGGACTACTAGTGAAAAAAACTGAAGAGCAGAACGCAATCGTACTTGAAAGCTTCACAATAGCTGACGGTTGCCTGGAAGCGCCAGTGACTATTGAACGCAAACCCGGAGAGCACGTGCCTACCTACTGCATCAGCGTACCCAGCTGGGATGAAGGAACAGCTGCGTTTGTAGAGGACATCAAAGCAGAAGTGCTGAGAAAAATCTCCATTTCAGCACAGGAAGCGCTCAACATAAAAATGGCCGAGCAACTGAAGGAGAAATTCATCCAGGCGTCAAAGGATATGATCCGCGAGCGCCTGCCACAAATGACGCAAAAAAATGCCGAACTAATATCATCCCGCATAGCGCAGGAAATGCTTGGCCTGGGGGACTTGGAATTCTTCCTGCATGATGACCAGATTGAGGAAATCTGCGTCAACGGCGCGCCGGCACCGGTCTGGGTTTACCACAGAAAGCACGGCTGGCTCAAGACCAATGTAATCGTCCCTTCCGAATCGCAGACTTGGAACTACGCAAGCTCAATCGCAAGGGGGGTTGGAAGGCAGATTAATACCCAGTCGCCGCTGCTTGATGCTTACCTTTCAACTGGCGACCGTGTCAATGCCACGCTATTTCCAATCTCAAACTTTGGAAATACAATCACAATCCGAAAGTTCGCGCGCAAGCCCTGGACTATTACAGATTACATACGCACAAGGACCATCACGTCCGAAGTTGCTGCGCTTTTGTGGCTTGCAATGCAGTATGAAATCAACATCATTGTTTCAGGAGGAACGGGCGCTGGCAAGACAAGCATGCTCAACGTGCTTTCAGCATTCATACCCCAGAACCAACGTGTAATCAGCATCGAACAGACAAAGGAAATCACTCTTCCACAATACTTGCAGTGGGTGCCGCTTATAGTGCGCGAACCAACAAGCGAAGGAACAGGCGGAATCGGCATGCTTGACTTGATGGTCAACTCGCTACGCATGAGGCCGGACAGGATAATAGTCGGAGAAATCCGCACTGCAGAGGAAGCGCAAGTGCTTTTTGAGGCAATGCACACCGGACACAGCGTATCAGCAACACTGCACGCAGAAACAGTATCAGAAACAGTGCGCAGGCTCACTAGCCCTCCGCTTAACATCCCGCCAGTGATGATGGAATCGCTTCACCTTATTGTAGCAATGTACCGCGACCGCAAGAGCAACATTCGTCGTGTTTTCGATGTTGGCGAAATAGTGCCAACGGAACGCGAAGGGATAAAGGAAAACATCATCTACCGCTGGAGGCCAATTAAAGACCAGCTGGTAGCAAGCGAACCAAGCGTACGCCTTCTTGAAGCGCTGAAAACATACACCAATACAGACGATGCAACGCTGAAAAAAGACCTTTTGGAAAAAAAGGAAATCCTAGACTGGATGGCGGAACGAAACATCAATTCCGTTGATGAAGTCGTAAACATCATCGCCCAGTACTATGACGACCCGCAGGCACTAAAGAGGATGGTTCACGCAAAATGAAAGACCAAATCCCGTTCGTGCCAAGAATTGCGCTCGCTGGAGTGCTTCGCCAAATTTTCCCAGTGTCATCAATAGCACTTAAGTTTTTCCCCCAGCTAGAGGCGGACTTGCAGGAAAGCGAAAGCAGGATAGAACCCAAGGAATACCTTGCAGGCGCGTTGTTTGCGCTGGTAGGATATTTCATTGGGGTGTTTTTAGTCCTTTTTTTAATGGCATTGGCAAGCCAGGGTATTTCCGCTGCTGCAAAAATGATGCCAATAGCGCTATTTTTTGGAGTCGCAGTCGGAGGCGCGGCATTCTCATATATTTTGCTTTACCCTCGGCTGCTTGCAGGAAAGCGCAAGTACGACATGGAACACGACTTGCTGTTCGCAACGCGCCACATGATGGTCCAGACAAGCGCAGGAGTGCCTGTATTTGATTCCATGGTGTCAATAAGCCAAGAATATGGCAATGCATCTTTAGACTACGGTGCAATTAGCCGGGAGTTCCGCGACATTGTGAAGGAAGTGCGCTCCGGAAAAGACCTTGCGCAGGCACTTGAGGAGAGCGCAGAAAAAAACCCATCGCAACTTTACAGGCGCATGATGCTCCAGCTTTCAAACGCAACGCGCGCAGGTGCAAACACTTCGCTTACGCTTCGCGAAGTGGTGAGCGTGCTTTCAAATGAGCAGCAAGTTGGAATACGAAAATACGGCTCGCAGCTCAACACGCTTGCAATGTTCTACATATTCACATGCATAGTCGCACCTGCTTTGGGCATCATCTTTCTTGCAATCGCTGCAACGCTCATAGACATGCCATTTGGCGAGCCCCTGTTTGCAGTTCTGCTTGCGGTAATGGCAGGAGTACAATTCATGTTCATTGGCCTGATCAAAAGCAGGCGGCCGGTTGTCGCATTATGAGCTCAAAAAAAGCAACCCCGCACCGGAATATTCACAAGCACCAAAAGGCTGTTGAACTGGAGCATAATGTTGCTGCACAGGACGTGAGCATAAAACAACCG
>Ga0265297_10009946_pt1 | contig 12123 bp, 35 predicted proteins | sample Munlanlwell13791_FD_192502 | JGI IMG/M metagenome (GOLD analysis project Ga0265297, IMG submission 192502) | Leachate microbial communities from a municipal landfill in Southern Ontario, Canada - Leachate well 137-91 | ecosystem: Engineered > Solid waste > Landfill > Unclassified | place...
CCTCCGGGACTGTCCTGTTTGCAGGCAAACAAGATCGGCCCGGTGTGGGCATGATCTTTCAACGTTATAGCTGCTTCCCCTGGCTAACCGTCGCCGAAAACATCATGCTCGGAGAAGGAGTCTCTTGGGCGTTGGCGCAGGAGCTGATCCACGTTTGCGGTCTCGACGGCCTTGAGAGCCGCTATGCCGAGTACCCGAAACTCAGCGGTGGTCAGCTGCAGCGAGTGGCAATTGCGACGCAGCTTGCAACGAAACCCAAGGTTTTGCTGCTCGACGAGCCCTTCGGTGCTCTGGACATTCGCACTCGAGTCGGCATGCAGGACCTCGTGAACTCGATCTGGAACAAGGTGGAGTCCACGTTTATCATGGTTACACATGACATCGAAGAGGCAGTCTATCTTGCGGATGAGATACACATCATGGGCAAAGGCAAGTTCGAGGAGCGGATACAGGTGCCCTTCGATAAGAGAAGAACGCAGTCCATGAAGTCTTCTGAGGAGTTCGTTCGTCTATCTCGTAAAGTCAGAGAGATAATGTTTGGAGTGAGTGGATGATCCCGTTCGGCTACTACCATGAAAGTCAGTATTGGTATGCGATGACTTTCTGGGACGATGGATCGTTTGTGTGGGGCGGAAGAGCTGAATACAACGAGAAGTCAAAAGAAGATAGGACTCGTGACGTAGGAGGGCTTAAACTTTTACTTCGTGAACCTAATCGTGATTGGCGGTGTTTTGGTGAGGGAGTACTTGGATGGAGGGTCTGAGATGAACCGTAGGCTTCGAGCGAAGAGATTATATCAGCGTCTTCGCAAGGAGCCGCTACATAGAGACGCCGTTGAGATCTTCTTTCCAGATGATGCGGCTAAGATGGGTATAGTGGTCTTCCAAATAAACGTAGACTACTTTACGTTTGCTATGTTCGACAAGATTCTAGATGACAGAGCCGGCGCGATCGCGAAACGGGTAGGGTTTAGAAAGCGAGACTACTGCGCGACCGGGGGGCCGGTATGAATATCATTATATCACTACAGAAGAGAAAACACTTCTTCTTACGTATAGGAAGAGTACGTCACAACCAGAAAAAAGCAGTAAAACTACTTTTAAAACACGTTTATGGAGTCAGTGACTTTTCACGTCCGTGTTTCTCCCCGCTTGATGCTGCGTCCGATATGACATCGTATTTCGTTGTGGGAGTCCGGGTATGAGACAGAAAGAGTTCATCAAGATCGCAACTCAAGGACCAAGAGCACTATATGTAAGAGCCAGTGTAAGAAAGCGTGTACGAATATTCCGGCATGATCCACCATGGTGGGCTAACGGAAAGGCGCGCTTTTACTCAGACGATCTATTCTTTTCGTATGAGTACGATTGGTGGGCGATATGGCGGGTATAAGAATCCCCATCGAATTCGTACCATTCGCCACGATGTTCGTTTGGAAGTATGTCTATCAGAGCGACGACCACGCCATAGCCGAGCTCTCGATTCGAGAGGATCCGTACTCCGCGATCGAGGATGACAACCTCTGGGAGCAGAAGGACTGGAGGGCGAATACGGGGATCGTAAACGTCGATAGAGGAGTAGTGGCGTGGAGAGTCTAGTCCCAGTTTGCATGACATATTACACCACGGAGTCTAACCCATGCTATTATGTCAACAAAATTGACCCAGAAAGTTTGGAATACTTTCACTGGTATATGGGTAACAGTAACCACATATCTAAGATGTCACAATTGAACCTTTGGTACTCCAACGCGAAGCAGTTAAGAACTATAAGATTTGATGACGTTATTGTGAGTAGAATTTGAGACGATCATTTCTTTTGGAGGTTTGTGTAGGGTATGGTTAACCGAGTTAATCCAGAAAACCGCTGGCCCGAACTCTTCACCGAGCGAGGGAATGAATGTAATGAAGGCTGGGATGGGATCATTGAGGAATTCATAGAGAAGGCAAAAGGAGAATTACTCGCTAATAACATTAAGATCTCATTGATCAAGCAGAAGATGGGCTTTCTAGACATTTACTTCACCGACTACACCGACAAACTCAGAGTGCTTTCAGCTGAGCTCTCTGAGAGAGGCCTTGTTACGTGTGAGGTATGCGGCGCCCCTGGGAAACGCAGGGGTGGGAGTTGGATACAAATTCTTTGTGGAGAACACTATGGCAAATGAATATTCCCTATGGCTCGACGACGAACGTCCGATGCCAAAAGACTATCACATACATTTTAAAACGGCCTGGGATATTATAGCGTTTATGGAGATGAAGTTCGCTACCAGTGGCGTTCTACCGCAGAGAGTCTCTCTTGACCACGATCTTGGGGATCCATTGAATGGTACCGGGTATGATGTCGCCTGTTGGCTCGAGGAGCAATACTACTCCGGTAGATTCAAAGATCCGATAATTCTACTCTGCCACTCAGATAACGGGGCGGTGCTGGATAAAATGCGTGTGACGCTCGAACGATGCACCCCGAAGCATACTTGAACGTACCGTGCTACTGCTGCCAACCACCAACATGTAATCCCCCGGAAAGGGCCCTGCACCACATATTTCTTAGTAAGGATAACCCACACGAGGAATTAATAGTTTCAAAGACTAAGGCAGAGTATGAAACGACTCGCGAAGGAGATAAGTGGTGCCGCGATTGGTTCTTCTTTACTCCCACTGAAGGAGCTCTGGCGTGGAGGATCTGAATACTTTTGCATTATATTTTCACAGCAGAGGTACAAGTAGGTTGAGAGAGGAGTTAGGGGCTTGGACTGAGGCTGGTGACCGCCCTGGAGCGTATATAATTCTCAGGGACGGTGACACGCGGCTAGGGCTTAGCTTTGATTATGTCATAGGAGTCAGAATATGAGTTATTCACGTTGGGGTCGCGACAGCGTTTGGTATGCCTTCTACGCTGGAGGAGGGACTCTGGCGTTGTGGTCCGCTGTTATAAAAGACTGGGAGTTTCGAGACCTCTTTCTCATTACCGCCAAGAGAATAAAGAAACTATACAAGGAGAGCGACAAAGATTGTGCCGAGGCGATCGACTATGTACAGGAGTTTCAGTTGGACTGGATAATGGAACGCCTGGGATCGCCATGGCAGGAACGAGGCAAGATATACAATCTCCCGGTAGCGATAGCGGGAACGGCCTATTTGGAATTACATTCATATCTTCTTACTCTTCGGCTGTAATGTCTATACTAATCCAGAGGGGTTGGGTAGGGTCACGAACCATCTTGTTTGTCTATTCCTACTATAATGCCGCGTTTATTTGGTATTCCGAATTTGTAGACCCCGGGGATCATAATGAACTTTTCGACGTTAGTTGGTATAAAGATAAATGTATTTCAGAGGTCCTTATGTACTACGGGATGGTAGCATGTCGACTATAAGACTCGTATTAACTAAAAAGAAGCATGTGTATCTCTTTTTCTACCAGTATAAGCACGACGTAGACCGGACTTGGTTTCCTGAATTTCTGTTTAATAAGGACGACCATAGAATCTATGGCGTCGAATGGTACGAAGCGTGCGATGGAGAGGTTGTTTTTTATAATTCAGTAATTGCGTTGAGGTTCTGATGCGACAACGATTATGGAATATTGTTGTTCTGATCCTTCTTTTTCTTATCGCGATGCTTTCTTCGCTGAATTTCTTCGAGTTGAAGACGATTCAGAAAGTAAGCGAGGTGAAGCCGGCGGTCGTTGTACCAGTGGTACACACCCCAGACTACCTGGACTATATAACTACCATTAACTCAAAGGTGACGATTGAAGATTCAAGACTGATCATTTCCTCGGCGAAACTCTATGCTTCGGTTGCCGGCTTTACCATCGAGGAGATGCTATCAGTAGCCGCGGTAGAGTCGCACTTCAGTCGCACTGCAAGAAGCCCAGACGGTGACATCGGGTTATACCAGATCAATCGAGGGACGTATTACAACTTCTGCCAGAATTTAAAGAGGTTTCCATGTGAGATTAGGAGATTGGAAGAAATAGAGTATAACACCTTCGTAGCATCTGAGGTATTCAAGCAGTATCGTACAGAGGTGGCGAATCGTTGGCCGGAGGTCAAGGACGACAAGAGAGTGATCGATATTCTGTTGATCGCCACCTACAACTCAGGCCGAGATGTGGTGCCGTCGACTAGGGAATATATCAATAAGGTTCTTAAGCAGAGGCGGCGCCTTGATACTGAAGCTCCTTAGTTGCGCGGCAGTAAATGCATTGCATGTAGATGTTGGTAGAGGAGTAATGCAGTGGAGAACTTACAGACAAAGAGTAAATCCGTCTGTAGAGATGCTGATTGACTGCGAGACTGTTAAAAGTTGGAGAAGAACTGGAGGGCCCTATTACCTCTACTTCTCGGTCGGGCTCAATGCGCTTAGAATATAATAAATTGTTGTATGCACGGAATCCAGACTTCCTACGTCGTACGCTGACGTTCTTCGTAAAGGAGAGACGTCTGGAGATGTTTATCCTTTCCGACTCTCGAGCGTTCAAGTTCGATGAAGACCCGAGTAAGATCAACATACCAAAGCGTAAGTTCCAACTTGCGATCGAACGAGACATTCCCAGAACTATTCAGGAAATACGGAGAGAGAAGAAATTCGATTACTCTGTTTACTCTGCGGCGTTCAAGACGCTAAAGAAAAAGCCTGTGAAGTTTGTCTGGGAGTATGATGCTATTACCAAGATAGAGAAAGAGGTTTATAACCTACTTCACCGAATCACTCCATCCGTGGTTGCCTCGGGGATTACGTCGGTGGACCATATTCTAGAGGGACATTACTTTGAGGGGATCGTATTCACAGGGAGCGATCGGGAGGCGCTGGCTTGGCGCGTCTAAGCGCAGCAGCCCACATAAAAGTGAGTTTACTTTTTGCAGAGAGATGTTCCGCGCGCCCGGCAAACCGGTCGCATGGCGTAATAAACGATCAATGGATTTAGGAGGACTAGGTGTTTAGCCTCTTATGTGTGAAATCTTCTTTAAAAATGAAGTTTGGAGCGTCCATTCATTTCTGCTCAATAGGGCAGCGGTATGAAGTATACTACGGCAATAGAAGCTCTATCTATTTCCCACACGAATTAAGGTTAAAACTATCTCAAGACTTTATCCCTGAATTTGCAGTTCGGGTGTGGAGGGTCTGAAATGCGAATAAATTTAGTGAAGACCCAAGTCCCGCCAGGTCCGAAATATCAGTATCACGGCCTTTTTTCTGGCACTACGCACACATATTGTGACATGGTAGCAACAATAGAAGCGCCATTAATGAGCTATAAGCACGATTTTCTTAATAGAGTTGCCTCTAAGATACAGTTCTCTCTATTCTCTTTCGACTCCGCGCTCATGGTAAGACTATGATTTCACTCTCAGAAATTATATTTTGGTACAATGTAAATCTTAACGGAGGTCACCATGAACATCGATCGCATACTCAAAAAGAAAGCAAAAGAAGCTTTCTTCGAATTTCGTAAAAAAACCCCGTCATTACCGCTGCCTAAAGAGAAGCATTCTCAGGTGAGACTCTTCACGGACGAAGAGTTGCATCAGGCTATTTTCCTTGCTCAGGAAACGGTCCGTGAATTTCCGGATAAGAACAATCGCAGCTTCCTCACCCGTCTTTACAAGGAGCGTAAGCGCCGGGAGGTCTAACATGAAGACCCTTTATCTAGTTTTTCTTCCGCTGATCAAGTTCTGGTACGTTCACTGGAGCAACGCTGTTCAATTTTTTGAAAAGTATTTTCTTAAGACAAAAGAGGTTCCTGGAGCTATCACTCCTCCGGGAAAGAGTAATTGTTGCTCTTTTTGGGAAGAATTTTGTGAGAATGAATGTCTCATTCATTCTCCAGATACCTGGAGAGTACTTTGGGACGCGATTTCGCTTCCTGGAAGAGTCCTGGAGCGCAAAACTGGAGACTGTGACGACTATGCCCGCCTCTCCTATGAAGTTTTTGGTCCAGTGATCTCTTATTGTGGAAGAGATTATACGTTTGATGGGCTAAAAGCACTGCTTTATGGAGATATGAGCAGAAATCACGTAATAGCAGTGTGGAACAGCACTGACTCCTCGCTAGTAGTGTCTAACGGCCACATGTATCACACAAAGGACTGGCTTAAGTCTTGGAAAGAGGGGTTACTAGCAACTTTTTCTATCAGTATCAACGAAAAAGGAAAATTGATATGTTAGGTTTTCTATTTGTCTTTTTGTTTTTGCTTCTTTTTGTAGCTATACATGTCGGGCATAGAGTATATTTCGGAAAAGTAGTATTTCAAACGCCACTGGACGGTTTTCTGCTGGACGTCCGAAGCAAGTGGCCGACCTCTCGTAAAAGAGAGATCTGCGAGGCTATCAAGCGGCTTGATCACCGGCTTGATAAGGCGGGGCTCTCTTCAACACGAGTGACAGATAGTCTGGAGATTGTGTTAAGTAATAAAAATGCATCTGGCTCTTTTTTTGACTTGCGTTTTATGTGCAAGACGCGTATAATACATCTGAACGTGAATTCGGAGAATATGGTTGAAGACCTGTTCGAGTCGTACAAGAAATTTCTTTAAATATCTAAGAGCACCACGCATGGAGGATCTGAATTGCCGGTAATCAAGTGTAAAAGTGCAGCTGGGATGTGCGACGAGCAAAGATGTGAGTTCTGCCCCAGCGGAGAGATCACTGTCAGTCTTACTGCGATGGAATACGAGGCGCTCAAGGAGCTACTCGAGATCGTCTCGAAACACGGGTGGATGATGGCGGACACGGACAAGTACCACAAACTACTACACAAGATTAAAGAATGAGTAATACTGGTCGATGGGTAAAAGTTTATTGCGCACAAAACGGGACAGTAACTATAGGTACTTGTGGAGATTGTGGGTTTAGATGGGTAGACATGGCTACTAAAAATAAGTACTGTCCAGCGTGTGGTAAAAAGAAAAAAGAAATAGAGGTTGAAGTCATAGAGGAAGATGAACCGTAAACAGCACAAGAATCTTGTCGCGCTTTTCGTCATCCCGATCAAGGCCCGAAACATTGAGCTCTTCGGTAAGCCCTGCTTTGAGTACTTCACTTCAGTAGTAAAAGACGAAGAGAACATACATCGTTTCAGAGAGAAGTATCGCAGCATCGATCGGCTGATCGCTGTGATGCGTAAAACCGACGACCCAATCTTCAGAGAGGTCCTATGTTTCTTGGAATCATAAAAGACTCTTTCAGAACCATTCTGAGAGAGCACTGGAATATAGTTAAGTGGACGTACCAAAAGATTCGCCACGGAATTTGCGACGCAGAATTATGGAACTTCGGCGACTACCTTCTTGAGCTCCTCTCCAGAAAACTTAAGGACGGAAAGAAGATAGAAATGTATTTGAAGTCCGTGGACGACCCTGACATAACCATGACCGACACCGACATCGAAGAGATCAAGACTCTTCTTCTGGAACACAAGGAAGAGGTCTACGAGATATTGCATCGCGATGGGCTCAAGGAGAAGCTTCGGATGTTCATCGAGATGAACCGCCACGGCTATCCTGCCGAGTTCCGGTCGAACGAGGACTGGGAGAAGGAGCTGAACGAGATCTACTATGATTTCATGGATGGTAAGGTTGAGAAACTGATAGACAAGGTGTTCACGCTATGGGACTGAAGCTAACCCATAAGCAGTTAAAAGACCTAGGAGCCTGGGATCGAGAACTGGAATGGTTCGATATGATACCAGACAAAACTCCTCGAGGTCTTTTACGGGCTGCTAAGAGAGCCGGAACTAAGAAGCTAGGCTACTGTAATTGGATTGTAGTCCGTCTGCTGTCAGACGAAGACAAGGAAAAGTACGCGAAGTACTCGGATAAAGTAAGTGGGCAGCACTCTATGCGGGGGTCGTCGTCTATGTCGGAATATGCTGCATGGGCTGCTACATACGCCGCCGATTACAGTAAAAATGAAAGAGAAACTCTGTCGAAAATTATAGAGTACGGGGTAAAACTTCTGGAGGGTTCAAATGCTCCCACGTCGCGCCATTGATTTCCTTGAGGAGAATGGTGTAAGGAATAAGGAGATATACGACACCAACGACGAACCTGACTTGCTGAAGTATACACTCGAAGACGGCAGTATAGTTTATGAGATCGTACAGGAAGGCAGAAACTTCCTTGCGCTCTCACGCTCGACCGAGAGTGATGACATCATAGAAGAAGCCGCGTGGTTGGAGGAGGAGATACAGGAGAAGGTTCATGCTGATTAGTATTTTGATTTGTATATTGCTAGTTACTCTCCGCGCCGTCCTTCTAAGGCCCATCCTTACAGCAATGGTGGTGAAGGAGATAGCGCTGAAGGTATATAGTGAATATCACAAGATCCCGGAAGATCAATGTGATTTCAAAGACGTAATGGAAAGCCAGGCCATGGACGAAACGATTAAGAAGGTGATACCGATGGTTCGGCCGAAGTGGACCTTCGCTTTCGACTTAACGGCGTGGAGTAAGAGGAGCGTGATACAATGATCTTCGCGATACTGTTCCCAGTGGGGCTGCTGCTGAATTTCAGAGTAGCCGACTATTTCATGAAAGTGAACATTCTAGTAGCGAGACGCAGCATGGCGTTTCGTGCGGAGCTCGAGGCAAAAGGCGACAAGAATGCATTTCAACGGCATCTCATCTATGGCCGGCTGATTCATGTTACGGCGACTCGAAGCCTTTCTGATTGGCTGTTCGACCTCACCTCTTGGAGCGCCGAGTCCACACTCAAACCGGAGATCGAGAAGGAGATCCGTGAGTACGTTTTGGGAATGGCGTAGAAACTTCTCTTCCCTACAAAAACCTCTGAAGCGACTTCCAACACGAATCTACAGTAGGGAGTTGATAGAAAACGTCCACGAACTAGTTGAGCCTCCGTATGAGGTTCATACTATCATGAAAGCCCTTGAGAAGGATATGAGAATTCTGTTTAAGACAAAAGGAGTAGGAATAGATGTGCTTGCTGAGACTGTGGTGGTAAGACTATGACACCCCTTACGATTTTTCTGAAGTGTAGGTATAATATACCGAAATGGAAAGTAGTTGGGGTGGTTACCTATAGCGGGGCACTCACGAATAGCACATGCTCTGTTTATCTCCAGAATAAAGAAGAGTTAGGAAGGGTGAGAAGTTCGGTTTTGGTGTGTAATTCTATGAACATAGTACGTGTATAATGTTTGTATGAATGCAAGAAAGACCGGACGCTTGTCATTCTGACAATCGCCCGGAATGTTCCTTGAAAACTGAACCGCAGCCCCTCTACTAAGTCATCTAAGGAGACACACACCATGATTATGAGACATTATAGTAATGATCTGTTCGATCTACTTGCTCGAGACCTGTTCCGGGCGTTCCCGGAGTCACATCCGGTGTCGAACCTGAAGCTTCCTGTCGATGTATACCGAGAAGAAGACTCAGGCACATTTGTCTTTGAGTTTGGCGCCTCAGGTGCCAAGCGGGAGGACTTTAAGGTAACCACCGATAGCGACGGCGACGGTGATTACCTTGTGGTGGAACGAAAAGAGAGGAGCGAGGAAAACACGAAACGTGTTTACCTCGTCGCTAAACTCGCCAAGCGCGCGTTTAAGCAGTCCTTCGCTTTTCCCAAGTACCGCTATGATCTGGCAAAGATCACAGCAGCTCTAGAAGACGGAATTCTAAGAGTATCCGTGCCGAAGGCCGAAGATACTCGGAAGGAAGTCAAAATCGATGTAAACATTAAGTAAAAACTAATTTTGAGGGGTTGCGGTTGAATTTTCATTATAGACTACCTAGAAGCGCCCCACAAGAGAGCCAAGCCGCGCCATCGAGTACGATGACACGGATCGGACAACGGGCTTGAAAAACTATTACATTAAGGTCTCTTTCTTTACTGAAAAGCCGTTCGCAACTACTTTTTTGGGCTGGGGAGATCTTCCAGAAAAAGAGATATTGCAGTGGAGCTATTATTGGGATTTCGAAATCCCGTATGCCCCGGCTGACTATTTTCCCAAATACTATGGGGTTGCAATGGACTACGGCGATTTATTTTTGGTGCGTTTGTAGTGAACATCCCAATAGCGTTCTGGTTTAGATTAGACAAACATAGTAAAGCATTCGCTGCTGTAGGAGCTCGAGACGACTCTTCCGGCATGCATACACCAAGCTACTTTATGTTTAAGACTCTCGGTAGAGAGTTTGTAGACAATGAGTACTTCAGGGCTAACAAAACCGTTCCGGCGGAATACAAAAACCTATGCGCGATACGAATATGAATCTCTTTCTGCCGTTCTGGTTTAGAAAGAATGATAATGACCAAGTCGCTGTAATAGGAATTACTTGGTCTAAAGGAGACGTAGACGTGCCTGGAAAATACATGGTATGGCAAGTGCCGGAAAAGGTAGGAAATTACGGATCATGGACTCCGTACGTTTTAGTTAACAGGCCGACCATCGTTGGGGTGAGGATATGAACTACCACCAAATTGCGTTTTATTATTATCCCGGAAAATGCGTTGGAGTTAGAATAAGTCTAGATAATAATGAGAGGTGGCCGGGAAGATGGAAGTTTTGGTGGTTAGGGGTGGAAAGTTGCGAGATTGAGAGCAGACTTTCATCTTGTTGGTACGGAGAAACTACGGCGTCAGGTGATAGGTGTGAACTTATAGGGATTCGAATATGAAAAAGCCCATTCCACTGATAGAATGGGCTTGTGGCTAAGCGCCACTGGGCTATCGTGCCTTAGTACAGGGGTTTCCACGACTAATACATTATACTCGGAGGGGTAATGCATCAGATTTTGATCTCTATATACGCGGACATCACAGATCAGCCCTTAACGGGAATAAGGTTGGAAAAGGGAGGGGAATGGCCCCGAAGATGGGGATTTTTAGACGCAGCGGAAGTGATCATGTCCCCCTTCTATTCAACAAGACGCCGAGTCGACACGTCATACGACGCCATAGTCTCCGTCCGCGTATAATGTACTCGTACGTTAGGAGATAAAAATGGAAGACAAAAAGAAACAAAAGTCGGTAGAGAATACCCGTAAGACCATGAATATAATGAACAATGCTCTTGGTTCTGAAAAGGACGATGCAGAAAAGAGTTTGGATAAGCTAATTTCTGAGATGAAGACTAGCCGAGAAAAAGTAGCTGCAGCTGACGTTGCGGTACTTCTTGAAGGCGTGAAAGAGCATATGAAGAACGAAAATACGATATTCAAGACTGCTTTTCTCAATGCGATTGCACTTTTGGCTAAACGAAGCCAGTAAAACTTGACTCTAACACTAAAGCAGGTATCATACTCACATGAATACGTCCGTCGTCGATATTCGCACTTCTGTCTCTGACATTGGTAAGCTCGCCACCTCTGTTATCTTTTCAGGGTGTGACTTAGGGTGTTCTAACTGCTTTAACAATATTTTGAAGACAAGAGTTGAAGGATTCTCGTATGAGAATATATATAAAAAGTTAGAAGAGAGAAAGAGTCTAACCGACTGGGTCGTCTACTATGGTGGAGAACCCACCATGGAAGAGAACCTCGACGATCTTATTGAGATTGCTGGTGAAGCTGCACTCATGGGTTACAAGCAATTTCTGTTCACTGGGAGGACGTATGAAGAGCTCATCAACATCTGCGATGTGGATGAACTCTATCAGCTCTTCGACTACATCAAAGTCGGACCATACTTAGACACGTGTAATACCCGTGTCTTGAACATCCCATACTTTTTTGGGTCTATAAATCAATCGCTGCTTAGAACCAATGGAGAAGATGGGTATGAAATATTCTACGGTGTCGACCGAAACACAAACGAAATATTTGGACGAATGGTTTTAGAATAAGCATGAAGAAAGACGTTCAGAGTGCCTTAAGCACGATAATATACAGATACGTTCGTTGGGGAGAAGGAGACGGCACAGACTTTGTATGGGACGACCTCCTAAATGAGGGAATGGATTTGGGCGATGAGATCGTTGTATTAAAAACATATGAAAACGTAATTGCATGCCGTTTATAGGTATCCTCTTCAGCCGCTGTATGTTCAACTCGCCTAACTTCATAGTCGGGTTTATGAGTTTCACTGTCGGTCCGGCCAGGCCCGATAAGAGCTGGCAGTATCTTCTAGTCGATCGCAGCGCAAAACA
>Ga0265297_10009948_pt1 | contig 12121 bp, 5 predicted proteins | sample Munlanlwell13791_FD_192502 | JGI IMG/M metagenome (GOLD analysis project Ga0265297, IMG submission 192502) | Leachate microbial communities from a municipal landfill in Southern Ontario, Canada - Leachate well 137-91 | ecosystem: Engineered > Solid waste > Landfill > Unclassified | place...
AAATACACCGTAACGTGCGGGGAATATACCAGCAAGAACGGCATCAAATATTGGGGTTTTGAGGAAGGCTACACCTTTAAGACCCACTACAGCGTAAGCGGAAGCGGAAGCTCAAGCAGCAGCTATAAGGATAAGTACGGAAATATCATAACCGTTAACACCTCCTACCACTGGACAGTCAAGGTAACGGTCACCTACACGGTAGAGGAGGGCGAGATAGAGCAAAAGGGCACCAAGACCTCCACCCACGTAAGCTCCTCCACCTCAATCAGCGTGAAGTACCGCGTAGCTGTAACAATAAAAACTCCTTACGGAAAGGCTACCATAACATACTATGTAACCGCCGCTTACAAACCTAATAATATCCAGACGATAGCCAATACCAAAACAGGCGCAGTCAGCAGCGGGATAGCCGGCATCTCCCCTAAGGGGAGCTTCACTTTAGACACCACCGATAAACAAGGCAATGCCCTTAAGATTGAGTTCGTATACCAAAACAGCTTTAAAGAAGGGACTTCCGGATTGAACTCAGGTGATGTGGAATCCAGCCATATCTCCATGCTATACAACGGCGTTGAGGTTGGCAGCCTTGATGTGACTTATGATGCTGAGGGCAAGGCACAGAGCGCCATAGGCCAAGACGGCGCTAACTATGAAATTGACGGCGATGTTATAAAGTTTACTCCAAACAACAGCGCCAATCCGAATCTTCCTGATACGTATATACCGATCTCACAGATCTCGCAATACAATATATTTGCCATTGCAGAGGAAATTACATCGCAGACGCCGGAGATTCCTACTGTAGATACCGTTAACCCGGCGCCTAATGTGCCTTAAGCTTTATTGGTCTTGAAGGTATTTTGACTTGACATTTCAAACGGCAATGGTATAATTCCATTTAATCAAACACCTTAAGGGAGCAGGGGCTGGCAGAGATTTTAAAGGGGGTAAGCCTTTCTTTTTACAAGAGATAGGTCAACCCTCTTTTTTATTATAAACACTTTCCCGATTGGGATGGAAAGTGTTTCTGTTTTCTAAATTTATGAGCATAGCAAAGGCATCTGTAAACCGTCCGGTAACCACGATTATGGTCTTTATTGCCATAATCCTCCTGGGCGTGATATCCTGGGTTAAGCTGCCGCAGGAATTATTCCCTCCAATCACCTACCCGCAAATAACCGTAGTAACCTCCTACGAAAACGCCGCGCCAGAGGAAATCGAAAGCCTCATTACCAAGGTAATCGAAGAGGCGGTCGGCACGGTCAATAATGTCAAGAGGATAAGCTCCATATCCAAGGAAGGGGTATCCCTGGTAATGGTGGAGTTCAGCTGGGGCACGAATATGGATTTCGCCGCCCTAAACGTCCGCGAGAAGATTGACCTTATTAAAGAAAAGCTGCCGCGCGAATCGCAGGACCCGGTGGTCATGAAATACAACCCCTTTGACCTGCCGATAATGAACCTGGCGGTAACAGGGCCGGTCTCCAGCCTGGAATTAAGAGAGCTATGCCGCAAATACATCAAGGATGCCATTGAAAAGGTAGAGGGAGTGGCTTCTGCCAGTATCAGCGGCGGAGAAGAGCGCGAGATTCTGGTGGAGATAGACCAGGCACGGCTGCGCGCCTCACAGGTCTCTATTGTGGCGGTGGTGGATAGCTTAAAGTCCACTAATATCAATTACCCTGCCGGTACCATTAAGCAGACCTTCCTGGAATATCTCATCCGCACTATGGGCGAATTCCAGAAAGTAGAAGAAATCAAGGATACGCCGACTGCCCTGGAGCTTCCCGAAGAAACCGCCAAGACCCAAAAGGAAAAAGAGAAAAAAGAGCAGAAACCCAGGCGGCTTGTTTATTTAAGGGACATCGCCAAAATCAAAGACAGCGTCAAGGAAAAAACCAGCATCTCACGCTACAACGGCAAAGACAGCATCTCCATAATAGTCCGCAAACAATCAGGCACTAATACCCTTAATGTAGTCAAGGGGGTCCGCCGCGAGATTAAAAGGCTCCTCGCCGAGAAACTCCCCCCAGGCATACGTGTCCAGGTAACATATGACCAATCCCAATTCATCCATGAAGCGCTGGGCAATGTCCGCGATGCCGGGATTCAGGGAGCCATACTTTCATTCCTTGTCCTCTTCATTTTCTTATGGGAAATAGAGGCCTCTCTAATCATCACCTCCGCCATACCTATCTGTATTACCGCAACCGTGATATTAATGTATTTCACCAACATCAGCCTCAACATGATGTCTCTGGGAGGGCTGGCAATGGGCGTGGGCATGGTCGTAGATAATGCCAACGTGGTTATCGAGAACATATTCCGCTACCGCAAAAGCGGCAGGCGGCTTAAGGACGCGATTGTCACGGGCACCGAAGAGATGGTGCCCCCCATCATCGGCTCTACCTTAACCAATATCGCGGTATTCCTGCCTTTTGCCTTTGTGGTAGGCATAGCCGGCCAGATATTCAAGCAACTCTCATTTACCATCACCTTCTCTCTTATAGCTTCGATCCTCGTGGCAATATCGCTGGTGCCGGTCCTCATCTCTTTTGTGCGCGAGCATAAGTGGCGCCTGCCGGGATATTTTATCTCCGACAAGATAAATGAGCTGATCATGCGCGACGAAAAAAGCCACCCTGACGAACCCTCTTTCGGCAGGTTCGCACAAAAGATGCTGGCTAACAGGAAAAAGGTTATCCTGATAGTGCTCGGCCTGTTTCTCTTAAGCCTCCTCATTCTCATGACTACCGAGCGGCAATTCCTGCCGAAGGTGGACCAACGCCAGTTTATCATCAAGGTTGACCTGGCGCCGGGGACCCGCCTGGAGATAACTGACAGCGTAGTAAAGAAATTCGAATACCTCCTGCTTGGCCTTGGAGAAACCAAGGACGTAACGGTTAATATCGGCTCCGGGGAGCAAAGGTTTTCGGCTGAAGAGACCAACATACAGTCTATGGGCAGCCACCAGGCCCAGATTATGGTTAACCTTAAAAAGAGGTCATACCGAAACAGGCGTTCCACTGACGAAGTCATCCAGTATCTCAAGGGCAGGCTGGAAAAGGAAAACCTCGAAAATGCCGAGATCGAATACATAGCTCAGGAAACCTCTTTCGGCACTGCCATAGAGCAGGGCGCGCCAATCGCCGTCGAAATAAAAGGACCGGACTTAAACAGACTGACTGACATCTCCTTAATACTCCAGCAACGGCTGAAGAAAATAGGGGGCGTCTATGGCGTAAAGAGCAGCATGTCTGCCCCAAGCCCCGAGACCAAACTTAACATCCTCAAGGACAAGGCTTCCCTGTACGGCCTCTCGGTCCGCGATATTGCCGTCACTACCCAGGTGGCGCTTAAAGGTTATGTCGCCACCAAATTCAAAGAAAAACACTCTCAAGAGGACGTGGATATCCGGGTGCGCCTGAGGCCGCAGGACAGAAACGACCTTAACAACTTAAGAAGGCTCCTGATACATTCTCCGTTGGGTATGGATATTTCTCTTTCAGACGTTGCCTATCTTACCAAAGGCGTCGGCCCCACAGAGATCAAGCGCATAGACCAGCAAAGAAGCATAATAATAACGGCGAATGTTTACAAACGTAAAATCGGCAGCGTTATGCGTGACCTCGAACGCATCATTAAATCCCTCGCTTCCACTATGCCGAAAGACTACTCCTTTGAGGTTTCGGGAGAGCAAAAGAACATGCAGGAATCGTTTAAAAGCCTTGCCTTTGCCCTTATCCTGGCTTTTACCCTGGTGTATATGATTATGGCAGGGGAGTTCGAATCCTTATGGCAACCTTTCCTTATCATGTTTACCGTGCCGCTATCCCTGATCGGAGTAGCGATAGTGCTCTTTGTCACGCGTACTCCATTAAGCGTAGTGGCCTACCTTGGCATCATCATGTTAGGAGGCATTGCGGTAAATAACGGGATTGTGCTGATAGAACTCGTAAACTCCTTAAGAAAAAATGGGTATCCCCCTCATGAAGCAGTCCTGCAGGCCAGCAAGACACGCCTGAGGCCCATCCTTATGACCTCTTTGACTACTATCCTTGGCCTATTGCCATTGGCGCTTGGAATAGGCCAAGGCGCAGAGCTGGAAGCCCCCTTAGCGCTAACCGTTATGGGCGGGCTGGCTTCAGCTACATTCCTAACTCTGGTCCTTATCCCAGGCCTGTATCTGACGGTAGTTGAACGCTTCGAAAAAACTCCGGAATCTGCCCTTGAGATTCCAGGCACGGCACCCATTGAGGCAAATGCACCCCCGGCAGTATCCCCTCAATCTCCTTTGACCGAACCAAAGGAGATTAGCACTATAGAGAAAGGGGTCGCTCTTAAAGAAACTGCGGAGACTCCTAAGGCACAAGAGCAGCAAGCGCCTCAGGAATCTCCTCTTGCCGGGCTCAACCAGCGCCAGAAAGAATTGCTGGAGAAACTGAAAACCTTAAACAAGATTACCCGCAAGGAATACGCCCAGATGTTCAAAATATCCATCCCCACCGCTGCCAGGGATCTTAAGGAATTAGTGGATAAAAACTTACTGGAACCCCGAGGCCCCCTCGGTCCGGGGAGATGGTATGAGCTAAAGCAAAGATGAGCCTGCCCAGCATATCCGTCAGGAGGCCGACTGCGGTTTCAATGTTTTTTGTCGGCATAGTATTAGTGGGCATCATAACCTTCCGGCTCCTGCCGGTAGAAATGATGCCTAATATCAGCTTCGGCGACATCACCATAAATATAGACGTGCGCGGCGGCATCCCCGCCTCGGAGGTGGAGAAACGCATTGCCATACCGGTAGAGGAGGCCGTGGGCTCAGTCACCCACCTTAAAAATATCCTCGCCATCTCCAAAGAAGGCAACGCCACCATCATCCTTGAGTTTGAGCCCGGCACCAATATGGACTTTGCCGCCCTTGAGGTGCGGGAGAAATTCAACCGCATACGCAACGAGCTTCCCCCCGAAATAGAAAAGCCGGTAATCGCCAAATACGAATATATGGACGTGCCGATAATGATCCTGGCGGTAACAAGCGAGAACCGCACCCCGGAAGAATTACGCAAGATTGTGGACGATAGGATTAAAGACCGCATCCAGAGGATTGAAGGGGTGGCGCGCGCCGAAGTGGCGGGAGGCAGGGAAGGAAAAATCATTATCGAAGTGGATGAACGCCGGCTCCAGGCTTATTCCATTTCCATCAACCGCATCGTGGACATCATCAACGCCAACAACGCCAATCTTCTGGCGGGAGAAATCAAGAGGTCCAAAGACAAGTACCTCATCAGGACAATCGGCGAGTTCAAAAACCTGAATGATATGCAAGACCTTGCCATTGCCACCACCAAGGAAGGCTCGGTTATCCGGCTTAAGGATGTCGCTGCGGTTAAAAATTCATACCTGGACCCGGTGGCCTTTGCCAGGATGAACGCCCGGCCGGTAGTCTCTATTTACATACAGAAGGAGTCAAACGCCAATACCGTCAAGATCGCCGAGGCAGTAGAGAAAGAACTGAAACTCTTAAGGGGAACGGTAGAAAAGGATATCAGCCTTACCGCCACCTTTAACCAGGCAGAGGCCATAAAACAAGCGGTAACGCAGGTGCAATCGTCCCTCCTCTACGGCGCCATCCTGGCAAGTTTAACGCTCCTTCTTTTTATGCGCAGCCCTTATTCAATATTTGTAATCGCATCCAGCATCCCCCTGGCAGTATTATTCGCGTTCTGCCTGATGTTTTTCTCCAAACTTACTATTAACGTCATGACCCTAAGCGGCCTGGCGCTTGGCGTCGGGATGCTCGTGGATAACGCTATTGTAGTGCTTGACAATACCTTCAAAAAAAGAGAGGAGGCGTTTTTAAGCGGCCAGCTCGAAAATCTAAACCCGCTGCAAAGAAACGAGCTTGCTAAAGAATTGGCCATCAGCGGAGCCGACGAAATATTCATGGCGATCAGCGCTTCTACCCTTACTACTCTCATCGTATTCGTGCCGCTCATATTTATCAACCAAGAAATCAAAATGCTTTACAGCGGTATCGCTCTGACTATTACCTATTCGCTTCTGGCCTCGCTTCTTGCCGCTATTACCCTGGTTCCGATGCTGCTTGGCCGATTGAGATTCAAGGGGCAACCGAAACCCGAAAAACCGAATGCCAACCCCCAAAATGAAACGCGGGATGAAACTCCGGCTGCAGAAAAAAACTCCGATAGCACGGAGGCTGCCCCCGCGCCTAAAACAACATCGCTATCCGAAAGGTTCCGTTTATTTTATAAAGGCCTGATTTCTCTCTGTCTCTCATTGCGCTATCTCATTGTAATGATTGTGGTTATATGTTTCGCCCTGGCGTTAAAAGAATCCAGGAAGTTAGAGACGGAGTTTATCGGCATCGCCGAACAGAATAAATTCACCATACATGTTGAGATGCCGACGGGTACCAGGCTTGAGGTCTCGGACAGGGTAGTGGCAAAAATAGAGCAGGTCGTCTCGCGCCTGCCCGAAGTAAAAACCGCCACCTCCAAGGTAGAACCCTGGTCCAGTAAAATCTACGTGGAACTGACGCCTTTAAGCAAACGCAAGAAAACCACTGCCGAGGTAATGGATGAACTGCGGCCATTTACCGACAAGATGGAGCCGGCGTTCATATATTACGAGGAGCCCGAAGAGGTCGGGACCAAAGAGATACTGATAGAAATCTACGGCTATGACTACGACGTATTAAAAAAATTGGCGATGCAGATTGCCCAAAGGATACAATCCATACCTAAATTCACCGATACCAAAATCAGGATGCGCGAAGGCCGGCCCGAGATGCATCTGGTCATTAATAAAAAGGATGCGGCGATGTTCGGCCTTACTACCGAAGACATCGCACTGGCAATCCATACCCATATGCGCGGGTTGGTAGCTACGCATTTCCGGGGCTCGGACGCCGATGAACCGGTATTGCGCCTCAAGGAAGAATCCCCCTCTACCATAAGGCCGCCGGACTTCTCATATACCCCCGAAGAACAACAGCTCAAAGAGAGCCTGCGCCGTATCGATAAAATGCTGCCGGAGCTGCCGAACAAGGAAACGAAGCAGACCGAAACTATCGTGCGCCTGGAAGAAAAGTTCCGCCGCACATTCGATGACCTGCGCCGCTTAAGCCTTATTACTCCCGACGGCAGACACATCTATCTTTCGCAGGTAGCTGCCTTTAAATTCGAATACGGACCGAGCGAAATCTGGCGCAAGAATAAGTCCCGCATGGTCCAGGTGAGCGCCAATACCGGAGGCATCGCCCTTGGCACGGCGGCAGAAAAAGTAAAACAGGTAATGGCGGGGTTTAATATGCCCAAGGATTATTTTTGGGAAATCGGGGGTAATTATGATAAAATGGTTCGTAACCAGAATGAATTGTCCTTTGCGCTTATCTTAAGCCTGGTTCTGGTGTATATGATCCTGGCCGGGTTATTTGAGTCGCTTACTGAGCCCTTTATCATACTCGTTACCGTGCCGCTTGGAGCTATCGGCGCGATTATAGCCCTCAGGATCACGGATAAGGCGGTTGGGATAGGGGTCCTGATTGGGGCTATTATGCTCGCCGGCATTGTAGTGAACAACGCTATCGTCTTAATAGACAGGCTGAATTACCTCAGGCATAAATTCAGCTCAGAGAGCGGGCGCGCTGCTGTTATTGCCGCATCCTACGACAGGCTAAGGCCAATTATGATGACATCGCTGACTACGATACTGGGATTAATACCTATGGCGCTTGATAAAAGCGAATCCTCCAGCCTCTGGTCGCCCCTGGCGATCACAGTCATCGGAGGCATGCTGCTATCCACTTTTTTAACGCTCTTCGTTACTCCGTGTGTTTATATGATATTCAGGGATTTGAGACTAATCAAGAAATAGGGGGTAAATATGAAATTCTCCAAAACACAAATAATCATCGGTGCATTCCTGGCTTTCTGGGTGATCTTTATCGGGTGGGGCATGCTTAAAACCGGGACCAAGCTCTTTAAGACAAAAAAAACGCCCATACTCATGCCGAGCGCGCCATCGGAAACCGGCGAGATGAAAAAAGCAGTGGAGACGGCCGACACCAACCCCGAGGCAGTCTCAGCGGTTAAGGATACCCCTGCCGCTGCTACTGAGGCCGAAAGCCGCGCCATCCTGGTGAGGGCTTTCAAGGTAAAGCCGGTCAATTTCCAGGATGTGCTGCCGGCGATGGGGTCGGTAAAAGGCAAAACCGAGATTGAACTGAGGTTTGAGATCAACGGCATTATAGAACACATCTATTTCCGGGAGGGCGAAAAAGTCAAAAAAGGCGACGCCATCGCATCGCTAGACCCTAAAGACGCGGAACTAAAGCTGGCTTATGCCACGGCTAAATTCAATTCCGCTGAAGCAGCTTACAATTCAGTCCTCAAAAAACTGGAAATACATAAACAACTTTACGGCGCAGGCGCCATAATCAAAGCAAAACTTGAGGAGGTAGACCTGGAATCCCAAAGCGCAAAGTTTCAACTGGAAACCGCCAGAAACGAAATGGGACTCGCCGAAAATGAACTCAAAAAAACCAAGATATATGCCACTAAGGACGGGCTGATGGGGCCGCGCGAAGCCGAAGAGGGGGAATTCGTAACCCCCCAGGATAAGGTAGGGTATCTGCTGGAGATAAATGAAGTCTATGTCGAGGTAGGGGTGGTAGAAAGAGATATTGAGAAGATAAAGATAGGGCAGAAGGCTAAGGTTTTTGTAGATGCCTACCCTACAGTTACGTTTGAGGGAACGGTGGATTACATTTTCCCAGTGATAGAAGGCAAAAGCCGCACCCTTACTGCCAAGATCAAGATCTCCAATCCGGACGGCCTGCTTTTGCCAGGGATGTTCAGCCGTGCAGAAATCTTAATCGTAGACCTTAAAGATGTCCTGATGGTGCCTTCAACCTGCCTCATCCCTGCCAAGGGCATCATCTTAATCCCGATTGTGCCGGCACAATCGTTAATCAAAGCCGAAGATGAATCACAGGTGGGCATAGTACAGATGCGCAAGGTAACCCTTGGTTACCGCACCAGTGATTATGCAGAAGTCAAAAGCGGCGTTAACGCCGGCGACCTGGTAATAATCGAGGTCCAGGGCGGGGATTTAAAAGACAGGGAAAAAGTAAAGGTTATAAGCAGCGAGGAAATGACGTTCTGACAGCAAAGACCGGAGGCAGAGGCGACCGTGGATTAATAGCCCCAACCGGATTTGAACCGGTGTTTAATGGCTGAGAACCATTCGTCCTAGACCGGGCTAGACGATGGGGCCGTTATAAACTTAAAAAGGCGTTTTTATTCTAATTTAATAATCTCTCCAAGTCAATATATTTTATTGGAGAACGCAATTATTATACCTTAAAAATCAAGGAGACTCTGAAGCGTGCCACTGGACATCGGCATAGGCCTAAGCACCGAAAAAGACTACAGCCTTGCTGCCAAAGAAGCGGTGAAAATGGCAAGCATGGATATGGTCAGCGAAAAGGTGGATATGGCGATTGTCTTTAGCTCGCGCGACCTGGCCTCTATCGGGCTTTTAAAGAGCATCGCGTTATCAACGGGGGGAGTCCCGCTGATAGGCTGCAGCGCAACGGCCCTGCTGACTCCTCACGGCATAATTAAACATGGCGTAGCGGTAGTGCTTTTAAGTATCCCGGAAACCATACAGACTACTATTGCCTGCATACAGGAGCTAAAAAACAAAAGGGGGTCCGAGAGCGGCAGGGAATTGGCGGATAGGCTGCTGGCAGATTTTAAAGAAACGCGCAGGGTCATGGGTCTCGTCTTTTCCGACAGCTCTACCGAAGATGCCGCTAATTTAATTGCCGGCATGCGGGAAAGGCTGGGCAAGATGTTCCCGATCCTAGTAGGTTCGCTTTCAGGTAACCGGCAGCCACACCGTACCTATCTCTACTTTAACCATAATGTTCTTATGGATAGTGCGCTGGGGATGCTCTGGGGAGGAAGGTTAAATTTCGGGATGGGCAGCTGCCACGGCTGGAAACCCCTGGGCAAACCTCGCACGGTGACTAAGTCTCAGGCCAATATTGTCGAAGAGATAGACGGGGAATACGCCCTTAAAATATACGAAGAATACTTTGGGGCTAGCGTTTCCGAACTCAGAAAGAATTTCCGCATCATCTCGATGCTCTATCCCTTGGGTATCAGTATCGATAGCGAAAAGGAATACCTCCTGCGCAATGCCGTCGCAATAGAAGAAAACGGCAGTCTGCGCTTCCAGGCCGACATCAAGCAAGGCAGCATCGTAAAATTAATGCTTGCCACCAAAGAATCCTGCTTCGAGGCCACCCGCCGGGCGGCCGAGGAAGCCAAAAGGAATCTGGCGGGGCTAAGTAATGAGTCTGCCAAGACATTGAATAAAAGGATTGTTTTCGTATTTGAATCCCTTTCGCGCCAGATGCTCTTAAATAAAGATTCCGCGCAAGAAATAAAGATTATAAAAGACGCCTTTGGCCCAGACACGCCACTGATAGGATTATATACTTACGGTGGGCAGGCCCCTCTTAATCTCGGCAGTTACTACAGTGACCAAAGCCATTTTCATAACCAGGCAATCAGCATCTTAGCTCTCGGAGGATAACGCAGATGTCGTTTTTACTGGTTATCATCGCAGTGACCGCGGCAGCCGCCATGGCAGCAATACTCAGCATTAAGATAGAAACCGTCAAGCGTCTGCAGATAAACCTGAACCGGCTGAAGCGTTCGCTGGACGAAATGGACGAACAAGCCAAGCTTATCGTGCGCACCGATATGGAACTGAACAAGGTCCAGCAGGAGCTTGACAAAAGGACGGCAAGCCTGGCTACCCTGCAGAAGCTGTCCCGTTCTATAAGCGGGGTGCTCGAGGTCAAGGCCATCTTCAAAGGTATCAAGGCATCTTACCTGCAGGAATTTGGATTTGATAAATCCTGCGCCTACCTCTGGAACGAACGGGAAGGCAACTTTTTAGAAGTCTTGAGTATCGGATATACCGAAGAGGAGGCAGGTGCTATAACGCAATATATTAATAGTAAAAAGCACGGTTATTGGGACTGGTTACTGCGCGAAAGGCCATTTTCCTCGATATCGAAACAGGAGAATAAATTCCTAAAGGCTGAAGAGATCGAATCCGTCTTTAAGACGAGCTCCTTTATCATATCTCCCATTCTGCCTGCGGAAGGAAGCAAGGGGATACTCTTTGTGGGAACCGCCAATCCGGAGGTTGCCATTACCGAAGGGGACGAAGAGCTTATTACGGTCCTCGCCAATCAAATCAGCCAGTCCCTGGAAAACGCACGTTTATTTGAAAAGGCCTGGACTACCCAACAGAGCCTGGAGAAAAACGTCGAAGAAAGGACGCACGAACTTACTGTTGCGCTGAATGAGGTCCGCAAGGTTAGCAAGCGTAAAACCGACTTCATCTCCAGCGTATCCCACGAGCTAAGGACACCTCTGACATCCGTAAAAGGCTACGCCTCCATACTCCTGGAGGAAAAACTCGGAAAACTTCCGACCGCGGCGAAAGAAAGGCTGGAAAAGATCAACCACCACAGCGACGAATTGGTGCACATGGTAAACGACCTCCTGGATATCGCCCGCATCGAATCCGGCAAAACGGTAATGAAGATTGAGGGGCAGAACCTCAATGAGATTATTGCTACTGTTTCCGACCTCATTATGATACAATGTAAAAATAAAAATATTGAGCTGAAAACCGACATCCAGAAGAACCTACCGCAGGTCATGGCCGACCGTAATCAACTGGAACGGGTATTTATTAACCTTCTGGGCAATGCCGTAAAGTTTACTCCGGAGAAAGGAAAGATATCCTTAAAGGCCAAAGGGAACGACGAGGCAGTAGAAGTGGCTATTGCGGACAGCGGCATCGGAATGCCACCCGATGCCTTAACCCACTTATTTGAAGAATTCTACCGCGTAGATAATGCCGTGAATCAGCAGGTAAAAGGAACGGGACTTGGCTTGTCCCTCGTAAAACACATCGTAGAGGCCCATAAGGGCAAAATCTGGGTGGAGAGCGCCGTCGGGCGGGGTAGCACATTTTATTTCACTCTCCCCATTAAGCAATAATAAAG
>Ga0265297_10009949_pt1 | contig 12119 bp, 6 predicted proteins | sample Munlanlwell13791_FD_192502 | JGI IMG/M metagenome (GOLD analysis project Ga0265297, IMG submission 192502) | Leachate microbial communities from a municipal landfill in Southern Ontario, Canada - Leachate well 137-91 | ecosystem: Engineered > Solid waste > Landfill > Unclassified | place...
AATTAATGAGCATTATAGAATATCATAAACCAAAAATTTTCATCATTGAAAATGTCAAAAACTTACTGACACATAATCAAGGTGAGTCATTTAAAAAAATTTATGATATATTAGATGAAAATTATTATATAAAGTATGATATTTTAGATACAGCAAATATCATTCCACAACATAGAGAAAGATTATATATGATTGGATTTAAACATAAAAAACATTATAATCATTTTAATTTTGATTTTGATTATCCTGAAACAATAAAACCTATAAAATATTATCTACAAAAAAATATTGATGATAAGTATTATTATACCGACCGATTTTCGGTATTTGATACCATTGATAAAAGCGTTGTGAAAACAATTAATGATAATGTATTATATCAGTATAGAAGAACACACATCAGAGAAAATAAAAGTAATGTTTGTCCTACATTAACAGCTAACATTGGTACTGGTGGACATAATTCACCGCTACTTCGTGATGAGTATGGTGTACGAAAATTATCTCCAAGAGAATGTTTTAATTTGCAGGGTTTTCCAAAAAAATATAAACTACCAAAAATATGTGATAGTAAGTTATACAAATTAGCAGGAAATGCCGTATCTGTTCCAATTATTGACTTAATTGCCAACAAACTAGTTGATATTTTAACATAAATTATAGTTCATCAATGTAACCATTAAATACTACATTATCAAAAAAATCCAGACTTGTTTTGGATATTAAAGAACTTAGTTACGATGTATTATCCACCAAATGTTATAAATTGGAACTTTTTAAGAATTGGATTATTTGCAATACTAATGATAATTAATTTCTGCATCTTTAAGACAATTCAGAAATTCTTTAATATTGCTAATAATAGCATTTCTTAAATTATTAAAATTGTAGTCATTTTTGTCATGTTGAGATGTATAAGATAAATCAATCCATTCAAGACGTTCAGTTATATCATTAATTATCTTTGAAATCTTTGATTTTTCAATTTCATAATTTCCATCTTTATTTTGTTCTAAATTAAAAATATATAGAAAACCAATTATATTACTAAACGCCTTTCCGCTGATTATAATTATATTATCTGTAAGATCAGTCATTTTTTAATAATCATATAAAGAAATTCATTTTTTAATAAAAAAAATGTGTTTATGTTTTCATTTCTTCATATTCAGTCCGTTCAAAACATTTAGAAATAACTTTAAATCACGAATAACATTATCATGGTTTTTAAGTTTTGATCCATTTGGAACATCAAAATGATCAATAAACTCAGTAACTCTTGTAATCAATTCTGAAACTTTTGAATAATATATTTTATAATTGTTGTCTTCGTCTTTGGGTATATTGAAAACATTACTTAAATAACCGCCTATCTCACTAGCAGATTCTTTTGTAATAGTAATAAATTCGTGTAGATCAGTCATCTTTAGCAAATCATTACAAAAAACATTTCAATTTTTATATATTAATAATTTATGAAAAAAAAATATTTTTATTATACCATTTTAGTAACTTCTTCTTTGGTTTTTTGATGTTCTTTCAAAAACATATCATTAACAACTATTGTTCCATATGTAGATCCAACATTTGGTGCAGATCCAATACATAATTTTGCCGATATACCTGTAATATTATCTATTGTAGTATTAATTGCAGCTGATTCGACTATTAATTTAGGATGCGAATTACTTAATTGTAGTAAAACATTATTAGATTCACGACTGGTTAAACCAAATTTTTCGATAGGTAGAGGCAATCCCAACTGACACATTTCATCTGCAAATAAGCAATGATGTCTATAATCAACACCTTTTACCGATAGCATATTCTCTTTCGATTCATATAATAACTTAGTTCGACACGCCTCTATACCTAATGTTTCATATGTTTCCCATATAGAATCAGATTGAATTGTATTTTTATCTATATATGGATTTTCGAGTATTTTATCAAAATTAGTTCCGGATGTTGCAATAACATATATTTCTTTTTTTATCAATGCTCCATCTTCTGCAATAATTGTTTGTGGTTTTCCGATCACACCGGCGGAACGAATACTGGGTGTTCCTCTAATATTTATTCCATTAATTGTATTTGCTAAATTTAGGATATTATCAAACATAGGCATTTTCTTTGATGCTCTTATGTAACAACGAATAATTACTGGATCGGCACTCTCATCCGTATGAACTACATATAAAGCATTTATTAGTCTTAAACGGAATAATATTGTTTCCAATTTAACGTTCTTTAATATCATTTCCATCCTATTTAATTCATAACGAATAACAAATCCAGATAAATCATCAGGAACTGGTAATAGCGGATTATGTTTATTAAATGAAGCAATCAATTTTGCTTCATGAATAAACCGAGGATGAATTGGATTACCATATTCCTCGTAAAATATTTGCCTTCGTAATAAAAATCTATGAAAAACGAGTAATTCAATATGATTTGCTATTTTCTGCATCTTTGTTTTATCATGCTGATATTTTTTACACATAAGAGTCATAGTTGGATTTCTTAATTTTAATGTTTTTCTAACCGATTGTAAATCCTTTTGCCGTTCGAGACCGGATGTTTTTGTTCCTACTGCTGTTCCGGCTCTGTGTTTGGAATCAAGAACCATTTGCGTTAATGGTTCGCTTATATGTTGTGCAGCCCAAATACCAATTGACATTCCATATTCAATCAATGAACGAGATAATGTATCTTTCATTTTAAATAATATTTTTTTAAGCATTTTATTAGTTATTTTATTTCTTATTAAATTCTTTGTACATAAATAAGAACGAATTAATATATTTAATAACTCAGTTGCAACAATAATATGAAATGGTAATTCCATTTGTCTTTCCTCAGTCTGTTTATTGAAGTAAATATACCCAAGATTTTTACAAAATGTATTTAAATTTTCTATTGCATCAAATGGGTCTAATTCATAATTATCTTTCTTATTTGACTTTAGTTTCTTTTTAAATTCTTCCATATTCTTAAAATTATCAATAATTCTTTGTATATTTAATGGCATCTTTCGTTTTGCACTAACAATATTTTTATCTGTTTGTAATTCAAGTTTCATAAATGCTTCACGATAAGTTTTTCTATCAATTAAAAGTTGTTCAAATTCAGCATCAAGTATTTTTTTAAGATTTTTAGATTTTAAATAGGGAAAATCCTTTAATACTGAATGATAGTCAGTTTCCATTTTTTCATCAGAAATTTCAATTGTTGGAAACTTATTATCTTCCGTTGCAACTATATCAAATCCATCATCACCATACAATATTTGAACTATATTAGATGACTTAACAGAAGATCTAAGATAATTAGTAACTAATGATTCAAGATTTTTTACAGATTTTCTTTCCTGATAACCAGTCACGCTTGTAGATAATGCTTGACGGATAAAACCCAAACGACCTGCCTCGGATAGAAATATTAATTCTGGTAAATTTATTCCGTTCATATATGAATTTTTGATAAACCCTCTTGCGTCAGGTCGTTTATCAAAACGAGCAAAATATGCCATAGTTCGCTGATCACCAAACGATTCCGCTATATATTCAATTGGCTGATAACCCAATGAACTGCAAGTTTGATATAAATGTTCTATTTTACCCTTTGAACCAGATTTTATCATTTGATATAAATTATTTAGATATGGATTTATTGATTTAAGAACTGGTGCTACAAATTCATCTCCTTTTTCAAGTACGTTACTAATTGCTTGATTATAAAAATCAATGATTGATACTCCAATTGGAGAGATTAAACGGCCTTCAATAAATTTATTGGTAATTTCTTTTGCTTCTGCTACCATTCTTGCCTGAATAGCATTTATTTCATCAACCGCTTTCTGTGAAATTAAAAAGTCTCCAATATGAATGGTTGATCCAGTTTTAAATAAAGCCTGTATGCCTAATTGCTGAACATTATAACAACAATCAAGTGCTTCTTTATATCCGTATTCATTATTAATAATATGAAATATTGAGCCACTACCGCTTCCAATAGTTCCAGAATCGATAATACCCGAAATAACATGTCCATTCTTAATTACTACCTCTATTTCATCTTTTTTATAATCAATATATGGAATGTATTGTTCATCATAAAAACCAGCATTTGCTTTTAAATTAATTGTTGGTAATAATTTTGTTAATATTGCTCTACCAGAATATAACTTTTGTTTCCCATTATATATAATAGCTTTGGGATCGTATGCAAGTAAATCTTCATCCATTGATTCAGAAAACCGCACCTTTTTTGTGCACTGAGATAATAAAGACATAGCAATATACTTTGTCATATAGGTATCTGATTTCGTTAGTTTCGATAAACCAGTAATTGAATCTTGAATGTGACCTATTAATGGACTTGCGTTTTTTCTTGAAATAAACCATCTGCCAACTGATGATAATATCAATGCTTCATTTCGTGAAATTATATCTTTTTGAACAAACAAATTCATATTATCACCATCAAAATCGGCATGATATAATGTGCAAGATAATACGTTCATTTGAAATGTGCTACAATTTTCAGAAACAACTATTTTATTTGTAGCAATACTACTTGCAGTAAGAGTTGGTTGTCTATTAAAATTAACAGCATCTCCTGTGATTAAATCACGATAAACAATATCACCATTTTCTAATGTAAAATTTGGAGAAATATTGCCAGTCATATCGTATTCTTTGCCATTTTTCTTACGAACTTTATCACAACCTGGGTAGCGATTTTTTTTATTCAAGACATAGACTCTTAATCTATCAATATTAAATGGTTGAACTACTTCTGGAATAGATATTGTTCTTGCGACATGAACTGGAATATAAATTTCATCTATCTTACTCATTATACCAGTAATAACGCTTCGTGCTGTTGAAAAACATCTTTTACCTAATATATGTTGTCTTATAAATCCTTCCTTACGAGTCCATTGCTCTGCAATACTTTTTATCTGTGCTCCACTACCACCCTTTAATTGTCTTTTCTTAGATTGAGTATTTGCTCCTTTAATCATATTAAAATAAATTTGTTGAAGTGTATAAATATCCTTTTTATATTTATCGGGATTTGTTTTTGCTTCAATAGGTATTTTATCATTCTTCTTAATAAGCATTTGTAGTAATATTGTAGTTTTATTGCTATTGGGACGACTAAGACTACCTAATTTTCGTATTTCTGGACGAATTGTAATTGGAGGTATATTGATTACACTTAATATATATTTTTTTGGATGTGCTAATTTATTTCGTCCAACCGACTCTACTGTTTCATCAGTAACTCTCTTAAATATTTTTTTAATTTCACGTGGATATAACGTTTCAATATCACTCCTTTCTTTAGTTTTTTTATCCTGTTTTTCATGACCAAAAATTTCGAATGTTACATAATCTTCAGATGATATACGAACGTTTGGGTGTAGAGCACCACAATAAAAGCAGGTTACCTCCTTATTCTTATCACTTCTAGTTTTTAGAATTAATTGCTTTATTTTATCTACTCCTTTTATACTTTTCATATCATAAATTATTTTTCCACATTTAAAACATATAAATTTTAACCATTTAAGTGCTTCTTTAATAAACATTGGACTTATAGTTGGATAATTTAATTTCATCATTCCATGGTGTCCTAAGCAGTATTCTTTATTATTTCCACATGTATCACATTTTACAGATGGATCTGTTGTTCCACTATAACTACTATAAACTCCATTTTCAATTGGTTTATTATCTCTGTGCGATTCCGCTACATTAGTTTCAAAATATGCCTTTTTTTCATTTTCATCATCTCCCGCTGGATATAGTCGTAACTTATCAATAGTGGAAACATGTGACATTTATTGTTATATTATATATAATCTTATATATTTTTAAATAATAATTCAATTTTAATTATATGTAAAAAATAAAATTTTTAAAAAATAAATAAAAAATAAATAAAAAATAAATAAAAATAAATAAAAATAAAAAAATTATTACTTTTCTTTTTTATGTTTATGTTTATGTTTTGGTTTTTCTTCTTCAGTTTCTTCAGTTTCTTCAGTTTCTTCAATTTCTATGTTTTCAATCTTTTCTGTAATTTTATCAAGTTCTTTTTTCTCTTTTGCTTTTTCTTTCTTCTTTTCATTTATCTGCAGTGCTTTATATAGTCTTGAAAATTTCCATAAACTTATAAATGAGTATAAATCAAGATATGTTTTATCATCAATTGATAAACTATCAAATGCCTTTGGTTTAACTTTTGCAAACATCGGAAGCATCTTGCTAAAACTACTATTTTGTTCGTATTCGAATTTTGTTTTTTGAAATGCATTAACTATATTATTTGGACTAATTAAATATTCTTCACGAAGTTCAGTTGCAAATGGTAATTTAATTGCAATTTTTTTCGGTTGGTCTGGATCATCTTTTTCTGAATATAATTTCTTAATTGCATATTTGATAACGTCTCCATCCTTAATTTCCCAAGTTTCGCCTTTTTTGTAATCTTTAAGAAGTTCTTGGATTTTATCTCCATTCAAACAAGTTACGATGAATAATCCGGAAGGTTTTAGTATTTTACCAATAAATTTCACTAAATTGGATAATAGAGTTGGTGTGTATGCAAAATAGTGTATTGATAAATTTGCTATTACACCATCACAGGCGTATTTATCACCAGCATCGTTTGAAATTGGTAAATTAAACTTTTCTACACCTTCCAGAAGTTCCTTATATGAAGTAGTTAAATCTGCATTATAAACTTGAACCTTTGTTCTTTCAATTTCAATATGTTGAACTTTTTGACCTCTTTTTTCTGCAATCACTTCTTGTGCTGTTGATTTTTCACTCATAACTCTATTCAGTAATTCTGTTGTAGCTGCAATATCTGGTTCAATAGCAACTAGATTATTAATTTTATTATTAAAATATTTAAATAAATCTTGCCCTTTTCCAGTGCCCAAATCAACAATATAATTTGATTTGTAAAATCGCTGAATAAGCATACCCTTTACATACGATATAAAACTGGTAATTGGAATATACATTGGATCTTTCTCCTGCTCAAAGTATGTATTTGATGGATTAATTAAATCATCTATTGTAAGTGGGTCTTTATATGTATTCCATATACTTAATGCAACCGAATAATCATTTCCAAATTCAATATTTTTTTCAAAATTAACTTCTTTATCCTCACGCAATCGCTGTAATTTCCATTTTTTCTTACTTATTTCAAAATTAAATTCCCCAATATGATTATCTAAATTATCCTTTGATGAATGATATATAAATGCATTTGGTTCATCTGGTGTTGTAAATTGAATTGGAAAATAATTTGGATTTAAAGATTTCAAGAATATTTTATCATAATGATCAATACGTTTCAAATTCAATCTATTATATTTTTCTTTTGAAATACCAACAAATAGAATATAAATATAATCTTTTTTAGCTTTTCCCTTTTTGCTTTCTTTTGATTCATTTAATATAAATGGTTCAATATTTATTAGTTGAATAGGTAATGCCTTAATTAGAAAATCTATTGTTAATTTTTCAATTGGTTTCCATTTATACCAAGTTAATTTATTATAACTCGTGTCTTCGGTTGGATCATTATTTATAAATATAATTCCATCCGATTTATATTCTCTATTTTCTTGTTCATCATATACTTTTTTTATTTGCTTTAATTTTGTTAATTTAGTTTCTTTCTTTACTTCTCCTTTTAATCCAAATTTCTTCATTATATCAACTATGTCTTTTCGCCTTTCCCGACGTATGTCAAATGGTTCTAATGTTAGATTTTCTCCATAATATGCCATAACATCAAATATATAATAAGTTTCATTCGGTTCATAGTATTCAGCATCAGCAATTGTTATATTATATGTAACATCTTTAGCAGTGGTTTTTTCAATAGTCTTTCCTATAATGGAACATTCATTTTTATTTATTAATATAAAGCATCGCTCACCATCAATCTTGTCAGAAATTTCATAATTACTTAAATTTGGAGCAACTATATTAAAATATGTTTCCTTTGAAAGTCCAATTACATTATTTCCAAGCGTCTTTACTGAAAGTGGCCGGTTTGGATTTCGTAGTGATATTGGTTTATTTTGGTTTCGTTGATACTGCCCACGTGCTTGTTGTTTATTAATGAATTGTGCAATTGTACCTAGTTCATCTTGATCGTTTACTTTTATTAAATATCCAGCAACTCTATGTAATTCATCATAAACCATATGTTTATCGAGTTCCTTTGGATTATCATACTCTATTTCTAATTCAAACGTATCACCATCAACAACATTATTTGATAGCATATTTAAGAATTGTTCTGATGTATTGTGAATTTTTTTATCTTGTTTAAAAAGTCGTTCTCGATTTTCCTTTATTCGTTCCAAATCATTATTCTCTACTTTTTTAACAATAGTAAAATCATATCTCCAAGGACTAACAAAACACATTATTCTATTTTTTATTCTTGCAAATAATACATCATTTGGTGTATAGTCAAGCAGTTTCGCCTCACGTGATAAAGCAATTTTACAATCTATTGGATTATGCAGTAAAATATTACCTTTCTGTTCTTTTCTAATATATGAAGTATGTTGTTCATCTTTAAACATATCAATAAAGGGAATATTGTATATAATATTGTTATTATAATATATATTAACCATATTATCTGTACGTAAATGTGATGATATTTCAGCAATACCTTTAAATATTGTTTTAAATACTTCAATATCATAAATATGAATTCTTACTTCAAATTCATAATTTACCCAAGATTGTTTATTTCGATCTCGTTCATCGTTGTAGCGGAAGACAAGATTCTCCATAATAAATGTTCTTAATCTATATATGATTAATTATTATTTTATATTATTTTATAATATTTTGTTATTTAATTTAATTAATTCATTTTTTAAAAAAAATTATTTATCATTTTCACTTAATATTTTTTTACTATATCATACACTAGTGTAAATGAAATTCGTTTTCTATTATTTTCTCTATAATTTGTTAGAAACAATGAATGGTACATTTTTCTATATTAGTTTAATATTTTATTAAATTGTTTTACTAACGTTTTTTGTGTTTTATAGTCAATACTTGGAGTACTTTGGAATGAATTGGTTATTTCTTGTTCAGAAAATGGTCATTTTGAAATAATTAAATGGTTGAGAGAAAATGGAGCACCAGAATAATTTTTTGTATAATAAAAATTGAAAATATAAATATATTATAATAATGGATAAATTACCAAACGAATTGAAATTTTCTATATTTTCATTTCTATTACCAGATAAATTAGATGAAATATCTAAAATAATAGAATTAGCCAACGACTCGTTATTATGGGTTAATTTATGTGTAAATCTTGGAACAAACAATCTACTAAATTGGTATTTTAATGAAAATTATTCTATTAAAGAATTATATTACTTATTAATTGAAATTCATGAAAAACCGATAACAATAAAAAATAAATTATTAGTTGAGTGGTATACATACAACTTAGTGCTAATGAATAATACCGAACTCTTAAAAAAAATATTAAATTATGATATTGAAGGAGAGAAAATAATAGATACTATTGTATTACAACACGTTAATAAAACTAAAGATTATAATTTACTTAATATATTAAATAAAAATAATAAGTTAATAAATTATGCTTCCGAAAATGGTTATTTAGAAATAGTTAAATGGTTGATGGAAAATGGAGTACCTCGGGATGAAAGAGTAATTACTTTTGCTTCAGAAAATGGCCATTTTGAAATGGTTAAATGGTTGAAAGAAAATGGAGCACCTTGGAATGAATGGACAATTACTTATGCTTCTAAAAATGGTCATTTCGAAATAGTTAAATGGTTGAGAGAAAATGGAGCACCTTGGAATGAATGGACAATTACTTATGCTTCTAAAAATGGTCATTTCGAAATAGTTAAATGGTTGCGAGAAAATGGTGCACCTTGGAATGAATGGACAGCTACCTATGCTTTTATAAATGGTCATTTTGAAATAGTTAAATGGTTGAAGGAAAATGGAGCACCTTGGGATGAAAGGGCAATTTATTATGCTTCTTTGTATGATCATTTTGGACATTTAAGTTATTGAAAGAAAGGCAACCAGAATAATTTTTTATATTAAAAAATGAAAAATTTATTATAATAACGGATAAATTACCAAACGAATTAAAATTTTCTATATTTTCATTTCTACTACCAGATAAATTAGATGAAATATCTAAAATAATAGAATTAGCCAACAACTCAATATTATGGATAAAATTATGTGTGTAAACCTTGGAACGAATATTTTATTAAATTGGTATTTTAATAAAAATTATTATATTAAATAATCATATTACTTATTAATTGAATTTCACGAAAAACCAATAACAATAAAAAATAAAAATTATTTATCATTTTCACTTAATATTTTTTTTACTATGTCATACACTAATGTAAATGAAATTCGTTTTCTATTATTTTCTCTATAACTTGTTAGAAACATTGAATGGTACATTTCTCTATATTCGTTTAATAATTTATTAAATTGTTTTACTAACGCTTTTTGTGTTTGATCGTCAATAGTTGGATTTATAACTAATACTATATAAGATCTTGATGATAAATTGGTTGTATAATCAATATAATTATCTAATTCATTATCATCAACTAAACTCATCTTTATTTTATGTTTATCATCTATACATTTTACCACAATATTCGTATTTTTCTTATCTTTGTTAATGTGCGTTAGGCGAGTTATTTTATAATTACACCTTTTATATGTATTATGTAAGTTATATATGTTACCGCCAATAGTATAATTATATTTCTTTGTAAAACGCACTTTTATTGTATCTATTGACGGATAAAATGCGATATTAGTCTTTTTAATTTTTTTAGTAGTTTTTAATGAAAATTGAAAACTACATACGCTATAAGATGTATCTTCAAATACTTGTTCTTCAAATATATTTATGTATTCCACATTAAATACTTTCAAGAATTTAGCACGTAAATCAATATCATTTTTTCTAATTGAAGACCAAAAATTCACTGGTATTATTAGTATTCCACCATCCGGTTGATTAACAATCAATTCTTTGATAAAGCATTTATATAAATCATCTACTTTATATTTATGACATACTTTTTTATACTTCGTATTTTTCATCTTATTTAATGCTAAATATGGTGGATTGGTAATAACAAATTTATTTTTATAATTTGGTGGATTTTCAATAGTATCTCGTTCAAAATACTTTATATTATATCTTTGTTTTGAAAATTTCTTCTTTGGAAAGTTCGCTAAATCAATATCATAACATTTAATTTTGATAGTATGTAGATCAATTTCTTTTTTTGCATAATTCAACAATTCAGCAGAACCAACGAATGGTTCAATAATATAATCTGTATTACTTGGTATATGCAAATTTTGAAGTATATAAGCATAATTTGTTGTAAAAAATTGCCCTAGTTGTTGTTTTGATTGTATGTTATTCATTATAAACTATAAAATTACTATTTATATGTTTAAATTACATTTAAAGATTTATTATAAAAAATAAATAATATGTCATTTAATTACATTGGTTCTAAAAAAAGTTTAGTTTCTTGGATAGAAACTTCACTAAATAAATATTTAAAAAAATTTGAATTGGAAATAGAAGATGGAGTAATGGGCGATCTGTTTGCTGGGACTGGTGTGATAGGTCGTTATTTTTCAAAAGATTATAAGATTATATCTAATGATATGATGTATTATAGTTTCGTTATAAATTCATTCTACTTAATGAAGTTATCGGAGAAAAAATGCAAAATTTATAATAAAGAAATTAAGAAACACATAAATATACTAAATGAACTCATAGATAATATCAATGAAGATGATATAAAAGAAGATAATGATAAATATTTTATATATAAAAATTATACTATTGATAGAAAATATTTTAGTCCAAAAAATGGATTAAGAATTGATATGGTTAGACAATATATAGAAGATAAATTTGAAAAAGATAAAATTTTAAAAGTAACATATTATGGACTTATTGTATCATTACTTTTGGGTATTTCCAAAGTAGCAAACACT
>Ga0265297_10009950_pt1 | contig 12116 bp, 9 predicted proteins | sample Munlanlwell13791_FD_192502 | JGI IMG/M metagenome (GOLD analysis project Ga0265297, IMG submission 192502) | Leachate microbial communities from a municipal landfill in Southern Ontario, Canada - Leachate well 137-91 | ecosystem: Engineered > Solid waste > Landfill > Unclassified | place...
ATCCCAAACGCTAAAAATAAAAAACGCATTTCAAACGAAACGCGTTTTTGAATGTATCTAAACTAAGGTTCTACGCCACTTCTTCCTTCTGCCCTTCCGCCTCTTCCTTCAGCATATTTATAATTCTAATGCGATCAGTCAAGGGGAAACAGTCGAGATTTCCGGACACAATATCCTCGCTCCCAGCTCTAACCACAGCCCGCGCAACTTCCACACAATCAACCGTTTCGGGAAGTTTGACGATATTTTCGATTATAGTATTTCCTTGACCGGCCTTGGTCAAACCTTGCACAATTTCAGAACGATCGGCTTCGGAAAGCTTAGCGAGACCGACCATGACTTCTCTTATGTTTCCATGTTGAATGGAAACAAGAGCGATTGGTACACGGTTGTACCTTGGAACCGTATTGAGATTTTCGGAACTGAAAACCTCCGCCTCCAAAACACCCTCAAGCTCTTCACGATTTTGGCTTATGGCGGCCTCAGATCCTACTTTCAATTTGGAAGGATTTTCCATTGTTTCTGGACTCATGTTTTAAAATTAAAAAACTTAAGTGTTGTATTCTATAATAAAATGCCTCAAATGTCAAATACGGAAACTAAAACACCAACCACCCTGGCTCGAAAATCAGAATACAGCCCAGAGCAACCATCAGCACTCCCCCGATGAAATTGGTCAGACGAGAATAGCGCCCGATGATACCAATGTGCTCTATGCCATACAACGCAATCGCGAAAACCACCAGATCATCCAGCATGTAAAATAAAATATACCAGAGCGTAATCAGCTGATTCGTGAGCCACGGAAGCGCATTGAGTTCCAGCGCCTTCGTGAAAGTCTGCGGATAGCCCGCACTGCACGCGAACTCGATGATATTGACGGAAAACGCCAAGCCCAGTAGTCCCAAAATCGTCGCCAGTGTCATTTCCGCGGTCGCATATTTATTGATTTTCTTTTTGATTTTACTGCGAGTCTCGACTCCCGTCACCTGACAACTGCCGTCATTTTTGCCCCATTCCCAGAGGAAAAACACGCCGGCACCAATCGCCACCAACCCGACCAGAGGCGTAATCAAACTATCCAGACCGATGAAATCCCATGTCTTGAGCCAAACATTTAGAATCAAATAGTACATGACCGCCTCCGCAAAAATAAAAATTCCCGCAATCTGCCACATGCGTTTGCGATCGCCGATCTGAGACAAAATCACGAGAAAAGAAATCAGCACCCACATCGCACAAGGATTGAAACCATCGAGCAAGCCCAGTACCATCGCCATACCCCAGAGTGGATAAGTCTGGAGATTGACACTGCCCAAAAACGGAATTTCCTCGTGTGTCGGCTCGGCGCAATCCTCCGGCGCGTCCAAACTGCACGCATATTCATCACCGACGCTCTCAACCTGCGTACTGCCCCCTTGCGTCAAAAAATCATGAATGGTCTTGCTCTCGGTTTTGGGCAGAGTTTCGAGCAAATTCAAAATGTAAGTTTCTTTCGAACCGTTGAAACCGGCAATCACATTATTACCGATGAGCGTAATCGGAGTGTTTTTGGTCAGATTTTCAAGCTCCGCGAGCTGAATCAAGAGGTCTTTATTTTCCGCCAAACCGACATCGTGATAATGCACCTCGAGGTCGGTACGCTCCAAGAGCAATTTGTCCAAAAAAGCCTCTTCCGCCTGACAATGACTGCAATTCGCACGGACAAAAACCTCAATGAGCATCTTGCCTTCCGGCGCTTCCTCACAGTGCACCTCCTCTGTCTGCGCCCATACACTACCGATACCCTGCAGACAAAAAACCGCGATTAGAGCCAAAATTTTACGCATGAATTAGGGTTGTTGTGGTAAAGGACAATTCGTCTGTTCTGACAAATATTTGAAAGTTTGCACCCCCACCGCCCGTTTGCCATTCGCGAAAATCCAAGTCGGCACACTGGGCACATTCGCCGCGACACATTTGGCGCTATCATAATAGCAGTCGATCAAATTGAGTTTGTCGGCGCTCGCGCCAAACAATGCTTTTTGTTCATGGCAATGCGGACAAGTCGTACTGACATAGAGATGTGTACCGGCTTGATTGAGACAAGTCACAAAACTGTCGTAAGACGGTTCGTTATTGCTCGCCACCTCGACACACCCCGCCAGCAAGAAAACTCCGCAAAGATAAATTATTTTTTTCATGTGAAAGTTATTGAGCGAGCTCGGCGTCGATGATTTCTTGGAAAGTCGTGAAAGGATAAGCCCCCTTGACGAAAGTTCCATTGACGAAGAAAGCCGGTGTACCGGTTACGCCATACTGCTTGCCGTCCGCAGAGTTTTTTGCAATCTGCTCGGCATGCGTCTTGGCGGTGATGCAAGAAGTCAAAGCGGTTGCATCCAAACCTTCGATTTTCTCGGAAGCGATTTTTACGAGATCAGCCACCAGAGTATCGGTGTCTTCGATTCCGAAAGCATCTCCGAAAAGCAAATTGTGTGCCGCAAAGTAACCCTCATCGCCTTTTTGGTCACGCACACAGTATGCCAACTCGGCACGCGTCTCCGCTCCGGCACCATGCACGATAAAATCACGGAAAAAATATTTCACTTTGCCTGCATCGATATAATCCTGAATGTCCGGCAGAGTTTGAACGACATGGCGTTGGCAATAAGGACATTCATATTCGGAAAACTCGACAATTGTAACCGGCGCATCGACACTGCCTTCCATCGGAGCATTTTCCGTGGAAATTTCGAAACTGACTTTCTGGGGCTTATTGGCTTCTTCTTGTTTTTTCTGCGCATAAGCGTTGAGCTTCGCGATTAGGGCTTCGGCATTGGTATCATTATCAAAAGTCGCCACGACTTTTTGACCGAAATCAGCACTGTTGGAATTGAGACTTTGCAAATAAAAATAACCCGCACCAAGTGAAAGCACGACACTCAGGAGCACTGAGATAGAAATAATCTTTGAGGAGGACGCCTTGTTCTGAGCCATAATGATATAATTAAATTACACACTTATTTTACGGATTTCGCGGAAAAAAACCAGAGAGAATGACTTGCTTTAAATCTGGAAATAAGTTTTAATTCAGTTTGTAGTGTATCGCAATATAGGCGCGTAGTTCAGTGGCTAGAATGACAGTCTCCAAAACTGTGGACGAGGGTTCGATTCCCTCCGCGCCTGCCAAGAGATAAAGTATTAGCACTTCATTATCTCTGCCATACCCTCTCGATAATAACGAAACATTTGCAAAGAAAACCAATCTGGGATTGGTGTTCTTTTGTTTTGGGTTGGATTATTTAGCACCTATGGAAGAGATGGGGTATTGGCGATAGAATATTTAATCCAAACTCTCCAAATAGCACTTCTCACACAAAATCCGATCATCATACTCACTCGGCCAACTTGTCTGGCAAGTCGTTCCACATTTAGCACAAGTGATTGTGCGCATCGTCCCATCAAACGGCATGTAGCGAAAAAGTTCTTGCAGTCTTCGGGCGTATTGCGAGTCTGGTAGTGGTACACCAAGTTTTTGCGCAAAAACAATATCCGCCTTTTGAATCTGAAATGGTTTATGTGCGATCTCGTCCCAGAAGATTTTTTGCGCTAAATCATCGCTTGCTTCTGCGGAATTATCGGGAATTTCAGAGCGATCTAAAAAATTGTTTTCGCGTTTGATTTCCTCCTCCCGCACCCGAAATCCGAACTGTTTTTGCGTTGCCAAATCGAGTGGCCAGTAATAAGCCGACCAGCTTTCGGCATATGATACTGCGGAAAAATAGCCGGGAAAAAATTGTCCCCATTCTCCCGTTTGTTTCATCTTCGCGATGATTTTCTCTCGCAAAACTTTGTACTCTTCTGACGAATATTCTTTATTAAAGATGTGGTATTTTTTCCCGACGAGTCCGCAACAGCCGAAGCAGTGTTCGCATTGGAGGCAGTGGGCGGAGTAGTCGAGGTAGCGGCATTGGGTGAGATTATAGCTAAAACGCACGGAATAGCAGCCGTCCTGACAGAGAGAAGAACAATAAATTAATTCGTCTTGAACACCTGTGCCCACGCAATCCAAAAGATCACGGGAAGTTACGCCGGAATACACCACATTAACACAATCTTGTGCACCATCACTCACAAAATAACCATTGTAAATATTTTTACTATGATCAATATAATTACCGGTACAGTTTTCACAAAAATCGACTAGAGAAGCTCTATGCCAAGCTCGTTTTTTAAATAATTCCAAAAAAGCTTTTTCTGCTTGCTGATAAATTTTATGAGAAGACAAATTCCATTCGGATTTCTTCTGTTCGTATTCATCTTTAGTTAGCTGTTCATTTTCAAAACAATACTGCTTGTTGCGCAAATTCCAACAGAACATACAGTCATGACAATTGCGGCAGTCATAGAGAAAAGCGGAATTATTACAGTTGCGCGAGTTGACAATATGTTTCGTTTCAAAACAATTTTTAACATTGCAAATATCCGCAGAAACTTCGGTATTGTCCGCAAAAACACCAAACTGGACATCTTTGCATTTAATCATTCGATAGGAATACGAAACATCTTCACATTCCAGTCCGCTATGACACAAATAGCAATTTTTACCATGCCACCAATTATCCGTATATTCGCAATTTTCACTGTCAATGACGATATTATGCGGAATTGGTGACTTCTGAAAAAACGCCCACATCTGCGGAAAGATATCTTGGTTTTCATCAAAATCCGCACCAAGTGGATTCGTGCCTTTGACCCATTCGTCCTTGTGCCAGACCGGATACGGGCAGTCCTCACCATAAAGTGAAATCATGCTTTGGCCTGTTTTATCACATTTTCTCTTGTGCAAATTCCAAAAAACATTAAAGGCCGCCAGCCACATGAACCGAAACGCCGGAAAAACATCCGGCTCCCCCTCGATTCCCATTTTCTTTCGCAGGGTCATTTCCAGGTCAGAAACTTCGAACTCATTGCCCGTGATTTTGCAAATTTTCTTCATAATAAATTACACAATCGGCTCATTGAAGTCCTGCTCCTTATCCAAATCCGGCATCGTTCCATCCAAAATCGCCTCGACCTGCTTGACCGGACGAGCGTAGGTTTTGCGAGAATGAGCGATACATTCCTTCGCAAAAGATTTCTCAGGCACACGCATATCCAGTGTACGAGCCGAAAAAGCCTCGCGTAATTCTCCGTAAATACTCATCTTTACATAAAATTCACGCACGCCGAGATTGATAATATCACGCTCATTGAACCGCGGATTGAATTCCTCCGCGAGAATTTTGCCGTCCTCGCCACTGACACGAAAACTCAGCATCGAGCCCACATTGCCAAAAACCGTCGTGCGAATATTGTGCGGCAACTGGCCGAGGAACTGGTGCGCGAGCGTAAGATTGAGACGGTATTTGCGTGCCTCCGAAAGAATCTCGTCAAAAGTATCCGTGGCGAAATTCTGAAACTCATCAACATAGAAATAAAAATCCTTGCGTTGCTCCTCGCGGGTATCAGCACGACTCATCGCCCCTTGATAAATCTTCGTAACAGCCATCGCGCCGAGAAGTTGCGCATTTTCCTCACCCAAAATTCCCTTCGAGATCTTCATCAACAAAATTTTCTGTCCATCCATAATCTCGCGAAACTTGATCTTGTTCTCCGTCTGACCGACGATATTGCGAATCATATTCGTACTCACAAACTGCCCGACTTTATTGAGCAGAGGGGTAATCGCCTCGTTATCAAACTTCTCGCTCCACCCCGCAAACTCATTCACCCAAAAATTCTTGACCACATTATCCTGGATATTTTTCACAACTTTCTGACGATAATTTTTGTCCGTCAACATTTGCAAAATCGAGAGAATCGTCGTATCGGGCGTGTCGAGCAAGGCCAGCGTCGTGTAGCGCAAGACATGCTCCAAACGTGGCGTCCAATTCGCACCAAAAATCTTCTTGAAAATCTCGATGAAGCCAATCGTTACGCGAATCTTGAGCTCCGGTGGCACTTCCTCGAGCGGATTGAAACTCACTGGAAATTCCAAATCAGACGGATCAAAAACGATCACATCCTTCACCCGATTTTCCGGAATCATGTCGAGAATATTGTCCACCAAATCACCGTGTGGATCGAGCACAGCCACGCCATGACCATTCCGAATATCATTTTGAATCAGCAATTCCAAAAGCTTACTCTTGCCCGAACCGGACTTCCCCACGCAATAAAAATGCCGGCGACGATCCTCCCGTGCGATTCCAAACGGAGTATGTTGCCCGTGAAAATTTGTCATACCGAAAAAAGAAATGTTCGGGTCGTTTTTGTCCGTCGGCAAATCCACCGGTGGCTCGCCTTTTTTGGAAAGGACATGCAAAATATTCGGCACCTCGCGCTCATTCGGTAAATGAAACAGTGTCGCAATTTCACGAGAAGAAAGCCGAAAACCCTTACCCAGAGTGCGATGCTGAAAGGACGCCAAACCACCCTGACGCACCCGCCCCAGTTTGAGCCGATTGAGATCCAGAGTGTTGAAATTCTGTAAAGCTCCGAGCACTGCTTGCAAACGCACTTCAGGACTGTGGCTAGGATTAGCCGAATAAGCCCCCACGCGCAAACTTGCACTAAACCCACGCGCATTCGATTTGTCCGACATCTCCTGCGCGAAATTATGCCCCGTCTCCTTCTTGAACCAATATTTAATCCGGAAAAAATGGCGAATCCGCTCGAAAAATCGGCGCACTTTGAGCCAAAGGTGATACATACTGCTATCAGCTTGCGGACGAATCACCAACTGCAACCACGCCCCCTCATCCGTCGCACATTTACTTAACACACTCAGAACCCCCGCGAGACTGTCTCCCTCAAATTCAGTGTAATTGCGCAAAGGAAAAAGATCGCTCCGATCCAGTGAAATTTCACTCGAAACAAACTGCGCATTTTCCCCCAATTCTTGTGTAAAATCACGAATCTGCTCAATCTCGGCTCCTGGCGCCATCGCGTAAATCTGCCCCGCAACCACCTCCGCCGTCGCCTCGTCCGCCGTGAAAGCAAAAGCGATATTTTGACCCCGCGCGCTCATCTCAAGCGCAACTTTCTTCCCGCGCAAAGATTCGTGCACCTGCCCCAAAACCTCCTCGAAAGCGGCGGAAGTTTTTTCATTATTCTGCGGAATTTTGATCAAAAGAGTTTGCATGGTGATTTTATTTTACATCAAAAAAGTTTCCCATTGTAGAGCAAAAATGCGAATCCGACAACCCTAATCCAAACTCTCCAAATAGCACTTCTCACAGTAAACTTTCTCCGGTTGATCGGGCGCATATGTCGTCTCAAACTCCACACTACAACCAGGTTTGTCGCAAGTGCGATGATAAAGCTTCTGGGGATTTTTGAGTGCGAGACGATCCTTGTGTCGCTCATCGGGGTGGAGATGTGGTAGCGGCAAATTATTCTTGCGATAAAATTCGAGCTCAAGTTTCTGAATCTTGAACGGACGCTGACTTCGTTCGCACCGAATCGCCCAATTGAGCACATCTTCCGGTATCTCAGCAATATTCTCAGGAAGCATATTCGGATCATCAATCACCTTCTCGACCTCAGGAAGCTTATCATTCAGCTCTTGCCATTTGCAGCCACGCGCGAGGGCCTCGTCCTTGGTTAGAGGATACGTTTCTTGCGCGAAAGTTTCATTGTATCCAAACGGGCTCAGCTCAATCGGAAAAAACTCGCCCCACTCACCAGTTTGTTTCATATGCTCAATAATTTTTGGGACTAATTCCTCGTACTCTTCTTTAGTATATTGCTTGTTGAGAATGCAGTATTCGGTGTGGCGCATACCCACACAGCCGAAGAGATCGTGGCAATTTTGCAAACAATAATAGCAATAACAGAGATTATAAATGTCGATATAACAAGCAAAGGAACCCAAGATATTTGTCGCATTCGTTCCCAAAGACAAGCTCTGATAACAATTATTTAAATTCTCACCATAAGTATCCACATCTTGATTTTGATAATTTTTACCTACACGCAAAAATGAACAATACGCCGAATCTTCCAGATTACTACAACAGAAACACTCTCTCACATTTTTACAGTTATCCAGATAATCCCCCGTAACATCTTCATTAGCATTTCCATGATAAAATCTAACTGGAAAATTTTTCTTATACTCTAGGAATTTTTGCCAAATTTTTTGCAAAGATATTTTTTGAGCTTCTGCGATTTTTGTTTCCCATTCTTCCTTACTCAATTTCTTATTCTCAAAATAATACTGCTTATTGCGCAAGCCAACGGACATAAAACAATTATTACAACCGATCATATCCGCACAAAAACTACATTCATTGCAATTACGACAGTCAATTAAATATTTGCAAAAAGAACAATTGTCCGAAAAATTAACTTCGTAACAATTTTCGCAATGATTGATTGTAAAACAATCGACACAATCATAAGAACATACAATATTCTGACAATACAAACTTTTTTCCACAGAACCAGCACCAAAACAGAAATAACAATCCTTTAAGTTGTTCGCTCCAGCACAATAATCCGAATTCTCAATCGTTGCCTCGTTCATGGATCTTGCCGGACAAGGAGTCTTATGAAGTATTTCCTGAAATTGCTCAAAAAACGGCTTATTAAAATCAAAATCCTGTCCATATTCTTTCGGATCCCACTTGTCACTCCACCAGTACTTATTCGAATAAATTGGAAAGGGTACATCAGCCCTATAATTAGAAAAAATCACTTCACCGGTAGCATCGCATTTTCTTTTATGAATATGATTTGTACTTCTGAAAACTTGCCTCTTTCGTGCTCGTTCTTCCGGACACAAAGTCGGCGTCGGCACACCCATCTTCTCATAAAACCTCAAATCCTCGTCCGTGATCTCAAATTCTTTCCCCGTGATTTGGCAAATTTTTTTCATGATTTGAATTAATTTCCTACTCGCATTTTACAGAGAATTGCGCTTTTGGCAACCCTAATCCAAGCTCTCGAGGTAGCACTTCTCACAATAGACATTCTTGTATTTTTTCGGATCATAAACGGTCTGAAAAGCCTTGCCACACTTTGTGCAATGACTTTCATAAAGTGTGTGAAAATTATGCCAGCTCAAGCGTTCCGCATGCCGACAATTGAAACATTTATGTGGCACAGGAACGCCTTGCTTGCGATAGAAATTCAATTCTTGCGGAATGATTTTGTAATTCTTGCCACAACTTTCACAGGTCAAAATCTTTTTGGTAATCTCGTCTGGCACGTCTTCGATTTGGTCCGCGATTTCTATTTTTGGCCCCTCGTAACGATTCGTATTGTCCTCTTCTTGCCAAGTAAATCCAAGCCTCAAGGCCTCTGTCTTTTTTAACGGAAAATAATCCTGTGCCACGGATTCATTATACGCATGTGGACTAAGTTCCTTGGGAAAAAACTCACCCCATTCACCAGTCTTTTTCATGTGCTCAATGATTTTCGGAACTAGTTCCTCATATTCTTCTTTCGTATATTGTTTATTCAAAATACAATACTCACCCTTCTTGATTCCGATACAGCCGAAGAGATTTTTGGAATTGTAGCAAATATCCGCATAAAAACTTTCTGAGAGATATTCGCAAGTCATGCAAAAGAGACAATTGTAGGACGAATCGGTGCTCATACACTCGTACAAGAGCTCACCCTCCATACATCCCTCCGCATCCACGGAATCTTTTTGGCGACCGACGCGAAAAGAATAACGAATATCTTCCGCATCAAAAATCATGTAGGACTGATGAACATTTTTACTATTATGAATAATTTGCCCGGAAACATTTTCATTTTTATCACCTTCCAAATATTTGTGCATCGCTTCCCTCAAAATCATTTCATAAAAACGCTCTTTTGCCTGAGCGAGAATTTCGTATGATTTCAAATCATTTTTCACTTTGGCGATTTCGGCGGGAGTAGCGGGTTGATTGAAAAGATAATTTTCTTTTCCGCGCAAATTGTGACAAAACACACAGTTCTTGCAACGTCTGCAATCGTACAAAAAAACCGAATCCAAACAACTGGAAGAAACCAGTAGATAAGCCGAATTATAATTATTTTGCGTGTGATTGTTTTCGTAACAAAGTTCGTTCGAGAAACACAAAAAACTGTCCATCACGGAAGAATTTTTGTCCACCAGGGTTTGAGAATAAAAACAATCCTCGGCAGTAGATGAGCCAAACACCAAATAACAATTCCGCACATGTGTTGCGTAATTGCAATATTCCGAATTTTCAGAATCTTTATTGTAAAAACTGAAACGTGGCACTTCTCTGGCCAGCTCGGCAAACTGCTCGAAAAACGGTCGGGAAAAATCAAAATCTTTCCCATAATCCCGAGCGTCCCATTTATCGCTCCACCATTCGCTCTGATGATAAATTTTATACGGACTTTCCGTCATGTACATCGAAATCATTTGCTTGCCGGTCAGATCACATTTGCGATGATAAAGCTTGCGCTCATTGCGAAAAACCATACGTCTCTGCATTCTACAACGCGGACAAAGCGTTGGAACCGGCACGCCCATCTTCTCATAAAACTTCAAATCCTCCTCTGTAACTTCAAATTTATGTTCCGAATTTTGTGCGCAGACTTTTTGCATAAAATGAAAATTATTTTCTAATATCAATTATATCTCTAATGTAAAAATAATCAAACATCGCTGTAATGTTTCGGAAACTAAAATCAAATGTAAATAGCTAAAATAAGCCTTTCTTTTAAAAATTAAAGATGCTAAAATATATGTAGAAAAATATTTACAACAGATTATGTTTCACCCCGATTTTGAATCACTTGGGCTGAATGAGAAGGAGGGCAAGCTCTATTTGACCCTGCTTGAAACGGGCGGAGGTTTTGCCAGCACGCTCGCCAAGCGCAGTAATTTTGAGCGCGTGAATTGCTATCATCTGCTCGAAAATCTCATCAAGAAAGGACTCGCTACCAGTATCATCAAAAATCGTACGCGTTATTACAACGCTGAACCACCGCAGAAATTAGTCAATCTGCTTGAAGAAAAATATCGCTACGGTCAGCATGTTTTACCAGAGCTTTTGTCCATCACCAACACTCTCAGCCTCAAACCCAAGATCAAATATTACGAGGGTATCGACGGTATCAAAGATATTTTGGACGATACTCTGAAAACCAAAGGTGAGCTGATCGGCTACTCCAATGTCTCTGCCATAGACAAAAATTATTTCGGCTTTATTTCAGATTATGCTCACAAGAAAATCAAACTCGGCATCAAGACTCGCATGATTGCTCCTTCCGACAAGAAAGCTTTTTCCTATACCAAAAAGTTTTATCCGAAAAATTACCCCAAAGAGCTTTTGGAGATTTTGTTCGTCAATCCCAAAGAATTTTGGTTCGAGAATGAAATTACCATTTACGATAATAAAGTTGCTATCATCTCGCTCAACCCGAATGAAATGCTCGGGATTTTGATCGAAAGTCCCGTCTATGCAAAAAGTCAAACCGCTATTTTCAATCTCGCGTGGCTAGGAGCGAGTAGCTTTGTGGCGAGCAACTAGACAACTTCGCAAAAATTAAAAAACGTAAAAATCCGCTTTCCTCCAGGGGTGTGATTCCCTCCGCGCCTGCCAAGAGATAAAGTATTGGCACCTCGTTATCTCTGCCATACCCTCTCGATAATAACGAAACATTTAAAAAGAAAACCAATCTAAGATTGGCGTTCTTTTGTTTTGGGTTGGATTATCTGGTGGTTATGGGAGAGATGGGGTATTGGCAGGTAATAAGTTTACCGTCGAGCTTTTTACTTTAAATTGGAAATATTATTTGTAAAAAAGTAAAATGGCAGAAAAAATAGGCTTGCGTGATTATAAAAAATGGGAGCAAGGGCGAGAAACCTATCTCTATCTGCAGAGAATGGGCTTCTTTAATGGCTATGAAATCGTAGGCTCAGATGACAAAAAAGAGTGCGAGCTTTGCGATAGAATGCAGGGAAAATATGTGAGACTAACCGACATGACACCCCTCCCACCGTTTCATCCGAATTGCCGATGCAAGGTCGTCCCACGCTGGAAAAGTGTGGCTAATCTGGACGAGATTTATCGGTATTTTTATGATCCGGATACGGGAGAAATCCGCTCCCATGCTGG
>Ga0265297_10009951_pt1 | contig 12116 bp, 12 predicted proteins | sample Munlanlwell13791_FD_192502 | JGI IMG/M metagenome (GOLD analysis project Ga0265297, IMG submission 192502) | Leachate microbial communities from a municipal landfill in Southern Ontario, Canada - Leachate well 137-91 | ecosystem: Engineered > Solid waste > Landfill > Unclassified | place...
GCTATTTGGGGTGCGAAAGGCCGGCCAGCATGGCTTCCAGACAGGCCCTAAGAAGGGTCTCGCCATCGGCCTCCGGAGCCTCGAACGCCGGGTGGACGGCCCCGTCCGTGGCCTTCAGGATGGCCGCGCTTTTGGAAACCACCAGCACGTCCTCCATGTCCACATCCAGCTTCTCGTGCTTCCCCAGGGCGTTGATGATGTTCGGGATGGTGCGTTCCAGGGTGGTCGGCCGCAACTGGACGCGGATCTCGGTGCCATGCTCTACGAACGATAGGGCGTATCTGTCGCGCGGGATACCGGCCTTATCGAGCTCCGCGAGCATGGCATCGGCCAGCTCCTGGGCCGTGCGCCCCCGCTTGGGCCTGGCCGAAAATTTGCGGGAGTAGGAGCGGGTCCTGTGGCCCAGCCCCGTGTTCTTGAGGGCCTTGTTGAAGGCCGCGAGTATCCGTCGGGAGAAGCGCTTTGGTTCGAGGAGCTTGCGTCCGCCCGAGTGATACTGGTAGAGGACGTTGCCGTCGTGGCTCAAACTCATCAGCTGGTGGTGGAGGATGGAATACGCTCCGCCCACGGCCAGCCCCCGGTCGATCATCGCGTCCACGGAGCGGTCCCCGGCCTGCGGCTGGTCGCTGATGAGGACGAAGTGAACGTCGGCCTCCATGAGCCGGCTCATGCTATCGAGAAGGGCTGCCGGAAGGAAATCCCCCATGTGGCGAAGGTCCACGATGACGACCTTCGGCAGCGTCCGCTCGAGCTGCGCCGCGGTCTTCGGGATGGACGCGGGCGCGCGCGCGGGAGAGTGGTCGGCGATCGGGACCGGTGCACTGTCCCGGGAGGCGGAGCCGTCGAAGGAGCCGCCGAGCGCGGCCGGCGCGCTCGGCTTCTGCTCGGCCACGTCGGCCGCGAGGCGGCGGGCGGCGTCGAGGTTCGACGGGGAGGGAGAAGCGCCCGCGGGAGCGGATCGGGGAGAAGCCCGAGAAACGGCACGCGGAGATTGCCGAGAAACAGCAGTTGCCGCAGGCGCGGACTTAGCCGCAGGCGCAGGCTGAGGAGCCGCTCGAAAAACGGAGATTGCCGCGGGCGCCGCTACGGGGCGGAGAACCGAATCAGGCAGAGATAAGGCGGAAGCGGGGTGACGAATCACCCGAGAAACGGCTGCCGCCGCCGGCGCGGACTTGACGCTCGGAAGAACGGCGGGCGCGAGGCCGCCCAGCGAGAGCGACGGGGCCGATAGGCCGCCTAGGCCCGCGGGCGAGACAACGGGCACGGCGAAGGCCGGCGCGAAGCTCGCCGGCGCCTGCGCGCGGACGACGACTTGCGCGCGGACCAGGGACGGGGAAGCGGCCTGCGCGAGCAGGAAGAGGGAGACGGCGACGGCTGCTGTCTTTCGCGTCATGGTGTCCAGCAACATCAGTGTAATGAACTCGCACGGACGTACCCTGGGTCGAGAGGGCCCAGCCGCGGAGCATTTCGGCCCCCCGTGCTTTGGGTCCAAGGCCCGGGCGGCTATGCTATATTCCCATACATGGACCCGAGCGAACGCGACATCCTCCTCGTCGACCTCGATGGGCCTCTGGCCGATTTTGACAGGGGGTTCAACGATCGCTGGCAGGCCGAGTTTTCCGCCGAGTTCCGCGTTCCTCTGGGAACAAGGAAGACCTTCAGGATGGTGGACGCCTATCCCGAGCACCTCAGGGAGTCGGTGCGCGGCGTGACCACGAGAGAGGGCTTCTTCCTCGATCTGCCCGTCGTGGAGGGCGCTGGGGAGGCGCTCCGGCAGCTGCGCGAGGCGGGCTGGCGCATCAGCATCTGTACCTCGCCGCTCATTTCCTACGAGCACTGCGTAGGCGAGAAATATCGGTGGGTCGAGCGCAACCTCGGCAGCGACTATGTCCGGGCCGTTATCATGACCCGCGACAAGACTCTCTGCCGCGGCCGGTTCCTCATCGACGACAACCCCAAGATATCGGGCGCGCTGGAGCCCGCTTGGGAGCACATCCTCTTCGACGCCCCCTACAACCGCGAGGCGCCGGGCAAGCGCATCACGCGCTGGAGCGACTGGGAAAGGATCGTCGGAAAGCCCGCTTAGTCCGTCCGCGCCGGGACGTCGATGGACTGCAGGTCCTCGGCCAGCGATGTCTCCGGGAAGACGGCCTGGGCCGCGGCCAGCATGGCCGCTAGATCCTCGGGCTTGTCGTGGTAGCGCGGGCTGATGTGGGTGAGCGCGAGCCGCCGGGCGCCGGCGCCCCTGGCCGTCTCCGCGGCCATGGACGGCGTGGAATGTTTCCTCTCGAGCGCCGTCCCGCTCTGCGCGTCGTCCAGCGTCGCTTCGTGCACGAGCAGGTCGGCGTCCTTGGCCAGGGCCCGGGACGCCTCGCACGGCGAGGTGTCCGGCACGATGGCCAGGACGCGCCCCTGGCGCGCGGGGCCGAGGTAGTCCCGACCGCGGAGGACCCGGCCATCCTCCAGGGTCACGTCCTCCCCTCGCTTGAGCCTTCCCCGGACAGAGCCTTCGGGAACGCCGTCCCTTTCCAGCGCGGAGACGTCGAGCTTCCCCGGCGCGTCGGGCTCGGTGATCCGGAAGCCGTAGGTCGGGTCCCGGTGGTCGAGGAGCCGGCATTCGACGGCGACGCCGTCGATGGCTGCGACCGCGCCCTCGGCGAGCGCGCGGAAGCGGAAGGGGCTGGGCCTGCGCGCGGCGGAATAGGAGCGGACGCTTTCCAGAAAGTCCGCCAGAGGCGCCGGGCCGTAGAGCTCGACCTCCGTGGGCATGTTCGATAGGCTCATCGAGGCCAGGAGCCCGGGCAGGCCGAAGATGTGGTCGCCGTGCATGTGAGAAATGAAGATCGCGCGGATGTGCTCGAGGGGCAGTCCGGCGGAGAGGATGCGCAGCTGCGTCCCGTCGCCGCAGTCGAAGAGCCAGCGCTCCTTGCGCTCGAAGGGCGAAAGGAACAGGCCCGAGACGTTGCGCAGCGGGCTGGGCTTGGCCGAGCTGGTCCCCAGGAACGTGACCCTCATGCCCATATACTACTACGGTTGAGACCGGAGTCACAGGGAGGCTTCAGGATTCCTTCGTGTTCGAGCTCCCCGTACGGACTATCCTATGGGCGACGGCGGGGGGAGAGCATGGATGCGAACCTCGAATCCAAGACCGCGGCGTATCTGACCCACGAGCTGCGCGCTCCTTTGACCGCGATCCGCTGCGCGCTCGAGCTCCTCGGCGACGAGGCCGGGGCTCTCTCGCAGGGCACCCGCGACAACCTGGCCATCGCCGTGCGCAACGCCGATAGGCTGCGCCTCCTCATCGACGACATCCTCGACCTGTCCAAGATCCAGGCCGGCCGCATGCACGCGCTGCTCATGCCTTGCGACGCCGCGGAACTCGCGCGGGAGGCGGCCGATGGGCTGCGGCCCTGGGCCCAGAAGAAGGGCCTGAGCCTGGCCGTCGAGTGCGAGGAGGGCTGCCCCGTGGTCTCGGCCGACCGCCGGAGGACCGTGCAGGTGCTGATGAACCTCATCTCCAATGCCATCAAGTTCACCCCCGCGGGAGGCTCGATCGCCGTCCGCGTCGAGACAGGCCGGAGGGACGATGCCGGCTACGTCGCGTTCTCCGTGACCGACACGGGCCCTGGCATCGCGCCCGAGGACCAGGGCCGCATCTTCCGCTACTTCGCTCAGGTCGGGGAGGGGCACAAGAAGGGGGAGGGGACCGGCCTGGGTCTGGCGCTGGCCCGCTCGCTCGTCGAGCTGCAGGGCGGCACACTGGGGGTGGACAGCGAGCCGGGTAAGGGCTCGATGTTTCGCTTCACGCTGCCGATGCACATCCCGGCCCCTGAGAAAGAGCCAACCGCGCCCGCGTCCGGGTATCTCTACTAGTATTAGTAGACGGATACTTGCTTTGTTAACGTATCTATAGAATAATAGAGGCGTACGCCCGTCGAGTTTTTTCTCGGGAGGGCCGTCTATTCGCCGTTCGTGAAGGCCGGGCGCGGCCCGGCATCAGCATCAGCGTTCAGGAGATACTATGTCCAACCGGTTTACGGAGAGGGCGCAAAGGGTCATCCTCATAGCGCAGGAAGAGGCCAAGCGTCTCAACCACGACTACGTCGGGACCGAGCACATCCTCCTGGGGCTCATCGCCCTCGGCGAGGGCGTGGCCGCCCAGGTCCTGGCCAACCTGGGCGTGGACCTCCGCAGGGTACGCTCCGAGATCGAGAAGATCGTCGGCACCGGCGACAACGTCATGCTCCTGGGCGAGATCCCGTTCACGCCCCGGGCCAAGAAAGTCCTCGAGTACGCGGTCGAGGAGGCCCAGCACATGGGGCACTCCTACGTGGGGACCGAGCACCTCCTGCTGGGTCTCATCCGCGAGGAAGAGGGCGTGGCGGCGCGGGTACTCGAGAACCTCGGGCTCCGGCTCGACGTGGTGCGCGAGGAGGTCCTGAACCTGCTCGGCGAGGGCCAGCAGCCGCAGGCGCCCGGCCAGCAGCAGGGCGGCGCCCCCGGCGGCGCGCCCTCCGGCCAGAAGGGGAAGTCCAAGACCCCGACGCTCGACGAGTTCGGGCGCGATCTCACCAGCCTCGCCCGCGAGGGCCGGCTGGACCCGGTCATCGGGCGCATCGACGAGATCGAGCGCGTGGTGCAGATTCTGGCCCGGCGGACGAAGAACAACCCGGTCCTCATCGGCGATCCCGGGGTGGGCAAGACGGCGATCGTCGAGGGCCTGGCCCAGAAGATCGTCTCGGGGGACATCCCCGAGCTCCTGGCCTCCAAGCGCGTGCTGACGCTGGACCTGGCGGCCGTGGTCGCGGGCACCAAGTACCGCGGCGAGTTCGAACAGCGGCTCAAGAACATCATCGAGGAGATCCGCCGCTCCCGCAACTCGGTCATCCTCTTCATCGACGAGCTCCACACCGTCATCGGCGCGGGCGCGGCCGAGGGCGCGATCGACGCCTCCAACATGCTCAAGCCGGCCCTGGCCCGCGGCGAGCTGCAGTGCATCGGCGCGACCACGCTCGACGAGTACCGCAAGCACATCGAGCACGACGCGGCCCTCGAGCGCCGCTTCCAGTCGGTCCTCGTGGATCCGCCCACCGTGGACCAGACCACCGAGATCCTCAAGGGGCTCAAGGACAAATACGAGACGCACCATAAGGTCAAGTACACCGACGGGGCCCTGCGAGCCGCGGCCGAGCTGGCCGAGCGCTACATCACCGACCGGTACCTGCCCGATAAGGCCATCGACCTGATCGACGAGGCCGGCAGCCGGGCGCGCCTGCAGACCACCGCCACTCCGCCGAAATTCAAGGAGAACGAAGCCGAGATCGAGAAGGTGGTCAAGGAGAAGTCCGGTTCCATCGCCAACCAGGAGTACGAGAAGGCGGCGCGCCTGCGCGACAAGGAGAAGGAGCTGCGCAAGGCCCTGGAGGACGAGAAGAAGGATTGGCGCTCCAAGCGCGACCAGACCGTCCCCTCGATCGGCGAGGAGGAGATCGCCCACATCGTCAGCAAGTGGACGGGCGTGCCGGTCACCAAGCTCACCGCGACGGAGACGGATAAGCTCGTGCACATGGAGGACGAGCTGCACAAGCGCCTCATCGGCCAGGAGCCGGCCATCCGCGCCATCTCCCAGGCCATCCGCCGCTCGCGCACGGGCCTCAAGGACCCCAAGAAACCCATCGGCTCGTTCCTGTTCCTCGGGCCCACGGGCGTGGGTAAGACCGAGCTCGCGAGGACGCTGGCCGAGACCCTTTTCGGCAACGAGGAGTCCATGGTCCGCATCGACATGTCCGAGTACATGGAGAAGTTCGCGGTCTCGCGCCTTATCGGCGCCCCTCCCGGCTACGTGGGCTACGAAGAGGGCGGCCAGCTCACAGAGGCCGTCCGGCGCAAGCCCTACTCCGTGGTCCTGCTCGACGAGATAGAGAAGGCCCACCCCGACGTCTTCAACATCCTGCTCCAGATCATGGAGGACGGCGTCCTTAACGACAACCTCGGGCACAAGGTGAGCTTCAAGAACACGGTGGTCATCATGACCTCGAACGTGGGCGCGCGGCTCATCTCCAAGGGCAAGTCGCTGGGCTTCGCCCCGACCGAGGACAAGGAGCGCGACTACGGCTCCATGAAGGACACCGTCATGGAGGAGGTGCGGCGCGTCTTCAACCCCGAGTTTATCAACCGCATCGACGAGATCATCGTCTTCCACGCTCTCACGGAAGCGGAGATGGCGAAGATCCTCGAGCTCCAGCTCAAGAAGGTCGCGGCCAAGATCGAGTCCCAGGGCTACAAGATCGAGTTCACGGACGAGGCGAAGACGTTCCTCGTCAAGACGGGCTTCGACCCGAATTACGGCGCGCGGCCCCTCCTGCGCACGATCCAGCGGATCATCGAGGACCCGCTGGCCGAGGAGATGCTCTCGAAGAAATACGGGCCGGGTTCGACCATCCATGTCGAGGTAGATGAATCCAAAAAGAAGCTCGTCTTCGGGAACAAACCCGCACCTGCAGCGAAGGTCGAGCAGTAGGATCGCCCGCGGCGCCCACGCCGCCCGCGACCGGCTGCTCACGCTGCTGAGCTGGAGCAGGGTCGGCGTACCAGCCGTGTTCGTCCTGGCGGCGCTGCCGGTCCTCTACGCCATCCTCGGCCCCGGCGGGCCGGTGCAGGCCCCCGAGGGAGGGCTCCGCCCCTCCGAGAATGCCCCCGAGACACCTCCCCGCTGGACGGCCAAGCCGAGGCCCCTGACGGTCCCCAAGGAGGACGATCCGTTCTACGAGAGCTTCTCCCGGATGACCGAGGAGCTCGAGCGCCGCTCGCTCCGGCATCCGGGCCAGGTCGGCATCTACGTCAAGGACCTGGGGCGCGGCTGGGAATGGTCCTTCCACTCCGACGACCTTTTCCCTTCGGCGAGCCTCATCAAGGTCCCGGTCATGATCGGGGTCTTCGAGAAGATCCACCGCGGCCAGCTCGCCCTATCGAGCGAGCTCACCCTCCGCCGGCGCACGCGCATGGGAGGCTCAGGGAGCCTGAAGTGGGCGCGCGAGGGTTCGCACTACACGGTCCGCCAGCTGCTGGACAAGCTCATCGCCGAGTCGGACAACACGGCCATGCGGGTGCTCCTCGACGAGATCGGGATGGGCTTCCTGCAGGGCATCTTCCCGCAGATCGGCTTCATCCACACCGACATCTACTCCGAGGGGTTGACCCTTAAGAGCGGCCGGGTGCGGCAGGAGAACTACACGACGGCCCGGGAGATGGGGATGATGCTCGAGAGCATCTACCGGGGAGAGGTGGTGAATAAATTCGCCAGCGAGCTCATGCTGGAAATCCTCAAGGGCCCCCGGCGCGTGCGCTCGAGGCTCGCCAAGAGCCTGCCCATCGGCTGGGAGCTGGCCCACAAGACGGGGCTGCTGCGCCGCGCCTGCCACGATGCCGGCATCGTCTTCACCCCCTACGGGGACTACGTCCTCGTGGTCCTGACGGGCAGGAACACCTCGTACTACTCGGCCAAGGAGTTCATCGCCGAAGCCGGCCGTGTCACCTACAGGCATTACAGGAGCCAGGACGCGCTCTTCGCGAAGGCCTCCTCTACGGTGGCCGTGGAGGTCGCCCGCTGATGAGGGTCCCGGCGGCCGTTCTCGCCTTGACGCTGGGTCTAGCGGCCCGCCCCGCTTGGGCCGGGCCGCAGCTGCAGGAGTATCTCGAGAGCCTGCGCATCGGAGACACCCTGGAGCAGATCCACCTCATCTACCCCCCCACCCGGGAATGGACGAAATACCGGGAACCGGGAGGCAGGGTCGTACGTATGATAGTAGAGAGGGGGGCCTCGAAGTGGTTCCCTGCGGGGATAGGGACCCTCACGATCGGCATGCGGCGGGGCCGCCTGGTCCACATCCAGGCCGTCTATGACAGGGAAGAGTCCCGCAGGAAGCCGCTGGAGGATATGGTCGGGGACATCTCGCTCATGTACGGGGAGCCCCGGCGCGCCGGGGAGACCTACTTCTGGCACGACGGCAAGATCGTGATGGCGGCCTCCAACGTCCAAGTGCCGAACGAGCGGGGGGGAGCCAAGGAGTTTCGGACGAGCCTGGAGCTCATGGAGCAGGACTACTTCCAGCCGAAGTTGATTAATGTGATAGAATAACACTAGGCGGACTTGCGCGGACACCCTCCCAGCCTCGGACACTTCACGAAGATCCACGCGAATCCGCATCATCCGGAGGAAAGCAATGACGACCGAGGGACAAGATAATAAGGCGAAGGCTCTTCAGTTGGCTTTGGCGCAGATCGAGAAGGCGTACGGCAAAGAGGCCATCATGCGGCTGGGGGACAAGGCGGCCAAGACCAGGATAGCCACCATCTCCACGGGGGCTCTCTCTCTGGACCTGGCGCTCGGCGTGGGGGGCGTTCCCCGCGGCAGGGTCATCGAGATTTACGGGCCCGAGTCGTCCGGCAAGACGACGCTGGCCCTGCACATCGTCGCCCAGGCGCAGAAGGCGGGCGGCGCGGCGGCCTACATCGACGTCGAGCACGCCCTGGACCCGGCCTATGCCAAGGCCCTGGGCGTGGACACGGACAACATCGTCATCACCCAGCCCGATTCGGGCGAGCAGGCCCTGGAGATCACCGAGAAGCTCGTGCGCTCGGGGGCCCTCGACGTGATCGTGGTGGACTCGGTGGCGGCGTTGGTCCCGCAGGCCGAGATCGAGGGAGAGATGGGCGACAGCCACATGGGCCTGCAGGCCCGGCTCATGAGCCAGGCCCTGCGCAAGCTCACGTCCACCATCGCCCGGACGCAGACCTGCCTGATCTTCATCAACCAGATCCGGCACAAGATCGGCGTCATGTTCGGCAACCCAGAGACCACGACGGGCGGCCTGGCCCTGAAGTTCTACGCCACGATCCGCATGGACATCCGCAAGATCGAGAACCTCAAGCAGGGCGACGTGGTCTTCGGCATGCGGTGCCGCGTGAAGGTGGTCAAGAACAAGGTGGCCCCGCCCTACCGGCAGGCCGCCTTCGACATGATCCACGGCTACGGCATCTCGAAGGAAGGCTGCCTCATCGACATGGGACTGGAAGCCGGGCTCCTCGAGAAGTCAGGGAGCTGGCTGCTCCACAAGGGCGAGCGCCTGGGCCAGGGCCGCGAGAACGCCAAGGAGTACCTGCGCGACAACGCCCAAGTCGCCGGCGAGCTGGAAAAGGCCCTGCGCGAAAAGTTCATCGTGCTGCCCGGCGGCAAGCCCGCGGGCGAGCAGAAGGCGTCCGAAGCGGCTCCCGAGGCGGAGCCCGAGAAGGAAGAGGCCCACGCGGGACAGGCCCCGGCGAAAGGCAGGGGGGTCGCGAAGCGCTAGAGCGCTTCGCGACAGCGGCCGTGTCGCCCGAGCCCCCGCTTCTTGGAGAGTTCGTCAAGCACCTCTCCCTGGAGCGGGGGCTCAGCCGCAATACCTGCCTGGCCTACGGCTCGGACCTGGCCGAGTACCTCGCGTGGCTGGGGTCCAGGGATCCCCTCAAGGCGGACGGCAGGGTCCTTGAGGACTTCCTGTGGCACCTTAAGTCGGAAAAGGCCCTCCAGGCCGTGTCCATCTTCCGCAAGATGGAAGCCCTGAGGGCCTTCTACCGGTTCCAGGCTTCCGAGGAGCGCGTCGCGGAGGACCCCACCCGCGGCTTCCGGTCGCCGCACCTCCCCGAGCGGCTGCCGAAGTTCCTGACCCTCGACGAGATGGACCGCCTCTTCAGCGTCATGCCCAAGGGCTCGTTCTCCACCCTGCGGGCCCAGACCGCGCTTGAGCTCCTTTATGCGACGGGCATGCGGGCCTCCGAGCTGCTCACTCTTCGGCCCGAGTACGTGAACCTCGTCGAGGGGTGGGTGCGCGTCCTCGGCAAGGGCTCCAAGGAGCGGATGATCCCCATCCACGACCGGGCCAAGCGGCGCCTGGCCGCGTACCTCGAGGCCCGCTCGCTGCGGTTCGGGGACCGCGCCTGCGGTCACGAGGCGTTCGTGAACCGCTCGGGCAAGGCGCTCTCGCGGGTCCAGCTCTGGCGCGACCTGCGCGCGCTGGGGCGCAAGGCGGGGCTCGGACGCGACCTGCACCCGCATCTCCTCCGGCACACCTTCGCGACGCACCTTCTCAAGGGCGGCGCGGACGCGCGGTCGCTGCAGGAGCTTTTGGGACACGCGAGCCTCTCCACCACCCAGGTCTATACGCACCTGGACCGGTCGGATCTGAAGGACTCGCATAAGAGATTCCACCCTAGGGGGTGATGTCTATGGAGATGGAAGTCGCTTTTCCTGGAGGCAAGAGGGTCGAGGCCTCGTTCCGCGGCTTTACGGTCAAGACCGACCAGCCCGCCGCGGCCGGCGGCGAGGGCACGGCGCCCTCGCCCGTCGAGCTGTTCCTGGCCTCGCTGGCCACCTGCGCCGGATTTTTCGCGTTGAGCTTCTGCCAGGACCGTAAGCTTCCGACCGAGGGGCTCAAGGTCATCCAGCGCATGGAGCGCGACGAGGCCTCCCACATGGTCACGAAGGTCTCCATCGAGGTCCGGCTGCCCCAGGGCTTCCCGGATAAGTACAAGGGTGCCATCGTGAGGGCCGTCGAGCTGTGCGCCGTGAAGAAGCACCTGCAGAAGCCGCCTGCTTTTGCGGTGACCGCGATAGAGGCGTGACGCTTCCGGAGCAGAGGAAACCATGAAGAACTGCAATGCCGACAAAAACAAGGCCAGCTGCACCTGCACCTACGAGCCTTGCCCGAGGAAGGGCGCCTGCTGCGAGTGTCTGGTCTACCACCGCCGCATGGGCGAGCTGCCGGGCTGCCTGTTCCCCAAGGACGTGGAGCGGTCCTACGACCGGTCCGTCGAGACCTTCGTGAAGACGTTCCAGGAGCGCGGGCCCTGGTGGTAGAGGCGAAGGAGGTCTATAATTAGGTCATGGGGCGCCCTATAGCCGTCCTCGCGCTGCTGCTGGCCGCGGCCTTGGCCGAGCCCGCGCACGCGGCCAGGAAGAAGGCCGAGAAGCCGGAGCCCGGCGTCACCGCCAGCTCGACCACGATCAAGATGGTCGAGCACTTCACGACGGTGGAGACCGCGGACCTGCCGGTCGAGGCGATACCGGAGTTCATGGCCGTGGACCCCAAGACCCTGCCGTCCCGGCTCCGGACGAAGTACCAGGCCAAGAAGCTCGAGCTCGCCGCCCTCAAGAAGAACGCCGACGGCAAGAAGAAGGGCTTCTTCCGGCGCATGGGCAACGACAAGCAGGCCCTGTGCGTCCCGGAGGAAGGCGATGAGCAGACGGTGGCGCTCCTCCCGCAGATGGGCTTCGAGCCCATCACCGAGGATGAGGAGAAGTTCCTCATGCAGAAGACGAACTGCAGCGAGTGCGAGCTCAACGAGGACTTCTCCCTGACCATGTACATCGTGCCGCCTAAGAAGAAGGGCGATAAGGGGATCCGCTACCTTTTCCTGAGCCAGAACGACCCGCTCATGGGACTGATCGCCTCCTACCGCGCAGGGGGGACGGGTCCCACGGCCTTTTTCGGCATCGGCGGCGCCGGCGGCTGCCGGTAGCCCCGTATCCGTCCATGAGAACGCCCCTCGCGGCCGCCCTTGCGGCGGCCCTGGCTTGCCTTCCCGCCCGCCTCGCGGCGGCTCCGGGCGCCGTCAAGCCGGAAGCCGTGGAGGCGGCCGGCCCGGAGACGCTGCTCCTCGTCGAGCGCTTCGTGTCGGATAAGGCCGTGGAGCTTCCGAGAGAGACCGTGGCCCGGCTCATGGAGCTGGACCCCAAGTCCCTGCCCGTCGGGCTGCGCGCCAAGTTCCAGGCTAGGAGGCTCCAGCTCCGGGCCCACTGGAACCAGGAGAACGGGATCAAGAAAGGCTTCTTCCGGCGCGCGGGCAACGACGCGCCCGCTCGGTGCGCGTTCGAGGAGGGCAGCGAGGAGGCCGTGGCCATGCTGCGGCGGATGGGCTTCGAGCAGATCAGCGAGGACGAGGAGCGGTACCTGATGCAGAAGACGAAGTGCTCCGAGTGCGAGCTGACCGAGGAGTACACCCTCACGATGTACTTCGTCCCGCCCAAGAAGAAGAAGCAGAAGACCCTACGCTACCTCTTCCTCAGCCAAGCCGACCCG
>Ga0265297_10009952_pt1 | contig 12112 bp, 10 predicted proteins | sample Munlanlwell13791_FD_192502 | JGI IMG/M metagenome (GOLD analysis project Ga0265297, IMG submission 192502) | Leachate microbial communities from a municipal landfill in Southern Ontario, Canada - Leachate well 137-91 | ecosystem: Engineered > Solid waste > Landfill > Unclassified | place...
ATGATCTTCTTTAACCGGTCCTTGCCCTCGCCAAGCGCTTCGAAGTCGTGCTTGCGCCACTTGTCGCCGAGCTTGAGCATTGCGCCCTCGACCTTTCCGCGGATCTCGAGACCCTTGGGATTGGCAGCCTCAGTTGCAAGGATGCCGTTCTTGACCGCACCGGAGACGAGATTCGCACCCTTCTCGGAGCAGACCTCGACAAAGGTTGCCTTGCCGGCCTTGTCGCCGATGACACCCCAGTTCCCGCAGGCAAGGTCTGCCTGGCGGGGGATCTTCATCTTGCAGCGGCGGCAGTTGGAGCGCCGGCCGTAACCTGCCTCTTCGAGCTCGTCGACGGAGATGCCCTTGTGGCCTCCCTCGTACTCGATGATGAACTGGCCCTTGTCGATCTCTTCCTTGTGGACCTTGTCCGGGTCAACACCGTACTTATCGGTTATCATCCTGCGGGCAAGGACCGGGCTGACCGATCCACCACAGTTGACGCCGATCATGATAACGTTATCGAGGTTGATCTGTTTGCGCTTCGCAAGTTCGTAGAACGCCATCGCGTCGCAGCCCTTGACGGTGACACCGATCTTCATGTTCTCGGCGCCGTCAAGGTACTTCTTGACCAGTTTGGGCAGCAGGAGTGTTCCGCAGTGCAGTGAACCGGCGGTCTTTGCCAGTTCCTTTGGATCGGAGATCAGCACCGGCTGTGCATCGTAGAGATCGGTGCCCTTGGTGATGACCAGGACTGCGTCAACTGCCTTGGACTCGAGCGCGAACTTCCAGAGTGCGGTGACCGCACCGCCAAGCTCTGCCTTCTTCTTGATCTCGGCGTCGTTTGTCCATGCATAGAGCATATCGCCTTTCTTTGCCATCTTCAGGCCTCCTTGATCTTCTCAATCTTACACGCACATGCCTTGAACTCCGGGATCTTTGCCACGGGGTCAAGCGCATTGATGGTGAGGATGTTTGCTGCACACTCGATGAAGTGGAACGGGATGAAGACAACGCCCTTCTTGATCGTCTTTGTGACACGGGCGCCGATCCTGATGTCGCCGCGGCGGGAGGAGACCTTGAGCATCTCCTTGTCCGCGATTCCCAGTGCCTTTGCGTCCTCGGGGTTGATCTCGACCCAGCCGGTCGGTTCCTCGCGTTCGAGGTCCGGTGAGCGGCGGGTCATGGAACCGGTGTGCCAGTGCCAGATGCAGCGGCCGGTAGTGAGGAGGAACGGGTACTCCTTGTCCGGGACCTCAGCCTGGGGTTTCCACTCGATGGGAGTGAAGATACCAAGGCCGTCCGGGTGGGAGAATTTTTCCTTGTGGAGGATGGGTGTACCCGGGTGCTCGGCAGTCGGGCAGGGCCAGTGGAGTGCTTCGGGCTTCTCAAGCCGGGCATAGGTCATGCCGCCATAGGACGGGGTGACCTTGGCGATCTCGTTGAAGATCTCCTCCGCGCTCTTGTAGGGGAACTGCTTCTCATATCCCATTGCTGCTCCGAGTTCACAGATAATCTTCCAGTCTGCCCGTGCCTCGCCGGGCGGGTCCTGGGCCTTTCTCCACTTCTGGACACGGCGTTCGGTAGAGGTCTGGGTGCCGTCCTTCTCGGCAAAACAGGTTGCCGGGAGGACAACATCTGCAAGCTGGGCGGTCTCGGTCAGGAAAATGTCCTGCACGACAATGAACTCGGCATTCTTCAGGCCCTTCTCCACGTGGTGGAGGTCCGGGTCGGAGAGCATCGGGTTCTCACCCATGATATAGACGCACTTGACCTTGCCGGGCTCATCCGCCAGGGTGTTGATGAGCGTGGTAACGGTCAGGCCAACCTTGCCCTCGGCAATCTGGCAGCCCCAGGCGTCTTCCATCTTCTTCTTCATCTCGGGGACGAGGACGGACTGGTAACCGGAGTACACGTTTGCGAGGGCTCCCATGTCGCAGGCGCCCTGCACATTGTTCTGGCCGCGGAGTGCGCAGATACCGGTGCCGGGCCTGCCGAGGTTTCCGGTCAGCATCTGGAGGTTTGCAACCGACTTGACGTTGTCAACACCGGTCGTGTGCTGGGTAATACCCATCGAGTACAGGACAGCGGACTGGCCGGACTTGCCGAACCACTCGGCAGCCTTGACGATGTCCTCAGCGGGGACTCCTGTAATCTTCGAGACGTTCTCCGGGCTGTACTCGGGCTTCATCACGACTTCCTTGACCTTCTCGAAATCCTTGGTCCGGTTCTTGATGAAGTCCTTGTTTTCCCATCCGTTCTTTAAGATCTGCTGCATGAAACAGTTGAGCAGGGCCACATCGGTACCCGAGTAGAACTGCAGGAAAAGGTCGGCGATCTTTCCGGTCGGGGTGAGGCGCGGGTCGGCGTAGATGATCTTGGCGCCTTTCATCTTCGCCTGCATGATACGCCGCCCGATCAGCGGGTGCTGCTCGAACGTGTTGGTACCGATGACAAGAAGGCACTTGGATTCGGCGATATCGGCAATCGACTGGGTCATTGCACCGGAGCCGAATGCCCCGGCAAGACCGACGACCGTCGACGCATGGCAGAGACGGGCGCAGTGGTCGATGTTGGGGGTCTTGAGGACTGCCCGGGCAAACTTCTGCATCAGGTAGTTCTCCTCATTGGAGACACGGGCAGATGCAAGGCAAGCCATCTCCTCGCCCTTGTAGGACTTGAACTTCTGGGTGATGAGCTTGTAGGCTTCATCCCAGCTGGCTTCAACAAACTTGCCATCTTTCTTGATGAGCGGTTTGGTCAGACGATCAGGGTTGTTGATGAACTCCCAGGCATAGTTGCCCTTGGGGCAGAGCTTGCCTTCGTTCACCGGGTTGCGTTGCCACGGCTGGACGCCGACAACCTTCTTGTCCTTGACAACAAGGTTGAATCCGCAACCTGTGCCGCAATAGGGGCACGTAGTCGGAACGTATTTGAATTCCATGAATGACACACCTTTCTGAAGATCACAAAATGTGATGATCACGGGTCTGGCAAAACGCTATTTAAGATTACCCAAATTGTTGCGGGAATTGGTGATTATATTGGGGCAAACCCAAAAATTGTGCGTAGTTTCAATAAAATCCAATGTATTACAGCGTTTTCGAAATTAACATAATATGATTAACATTCATTGAGTGCAGTGCATAAACGCGCATTGTATCGCGCAAAACGGTACGGTCACAGGGGGAGCAGACAGTCGGGAAAAAAGGATCCCGTCATCGTTGCTCAAGCCACCCCGTCGTCCGGAAGGACATGAATTGCTGTTGCCTTGACCCCGGCAATGACCATGGACCCGGGCGAGAGCCCAAGATCGGTGCACGACCTGCGGGTGATCAGGGCAATAAGGGGAAAACCGCAGTCCACGGTGACCCGGACGAACGGGCCGGACGGGACGATCTTTTTGATCCGGCCGACAATCCGGTTCCGCATACTGGTCTTTTCAGAGACCGAGTCCGACGGGGTCAGGGTCACATCCTCCGGGCGGATACAAAGGGAAACCCGTTTCCCTCCCGGGATCGGGGTCAGCGCCTCAAAGCAGGTCTCGCCAACCCGGATGAGGGCATGTCCCCCTTTGTTCTCGATTACCCGTCCACCGGTGATGGCATCGATCCCGACGAACCTTGCGATCTGCCTGCCTTTCGGCTGGTAGAATATTTCTGACGAACTTCCGACTTGGGCCAGGCGGCCGTCCATGATCACGCCAATACGGTCTGCAAGCCTCTGCCCCTGGACCATGTCATGGGTGGACATCACCATCGTGGTGCCGAAGCGCTTGTTGATCCGGACGATCAGGTCCTCAATCATCTCCGACGAGACCGGATCGAGGTTCGCGGTCGGTTCATCGAGAAGGAGGACCTCAGGTTCGGTGACCATGGCCCGGGCCAGGGCGACCCGCTGCATCTCCCCGCCCGAGAGCGTCACCGCTTTTCGCCCGTAAAGGTCGGCGAGGCCGACAAGGTTGAGGGCAAACCTCACCTTCTCCTCCGCTTCCTTTGCAGGAACTCCACGGAACTTCAGGCCGAAGGCAACATTCTCGGCAACCGTGGTGTTCAGGACCGCGGGTTTCTGGAAGACCATGCTCATTCTCCGCCGGATGGCAAGCCGGTCTTTTTCAGGACCTGCGGTGTCGGCACCATCGAAGAATATCTTCCCGGAACTCGGGGAATCGAGGAGGTCGATAAGCCGGATAAGGGTGCTCTTGCCGCTGCCGCTCGGGCCGATCAGGGTAAAGATCTCTCCTTTGCGGATGTCAAGAGTGATATCCCGCAATACCTCTTTTATGCCGAATGCCCGGGTAAGGTGTTCGATCCGGATCATCCGTTGGGACCTCTCCCGGCGATTTGCTGCATGTCTGCGGACAGCGCCGATGTGATCAGGTTCAGGACGACAACAACGATCAGGGCTATGATCAGGAGGATAATCCCAAGGGCGATCGAAAGGGGGAATTTGCCCATTCCCGTCTCCAGCGTGATCGCCGTGGTCAGCACCCGGGTATGGTCGCGGATATTGCCGCCGATCATCATGGCCACACCTACTTCGGCGATGGCCCGGCCGAAGCCGATGACAACCGCGCTCAGGATGGCAAACCGTGCCTCCCTGACAATCTCGATGATCTTCTGGAACTGGGTCGCCCCCAGCGATAGAAGCGTGTCGCTGATGCCCCGGTCGATCCCGCTGAGGGCGGAGATAACGAGCCCGATCATGATCGGGATAATGAGAATGGTCTGCCCGAGGATCATCCCCTGAGGGGTGAAGAGGAGCCCGAGGACCCCCAGCGGGCCGCTTCGCGAGATGAGGAGATAGAGGATGAGGCCGACAACCACGGTCGGGACGGAATAGAGCGTCTGGATGACGATGATGACCGCACGCTTGCCGAAAAAGTCATTAAAGTGGATCAGTGCACCGGCCGGGATGGCAATAAGGGCGGCAATGATCGTTGCCGAGAGGGAGATGTACAGGGATAATGCAGCGATCTGCATGACCTCCGGGTTGAAGGTAACGATCAGGTCGACTGCCTGGACAATCCCGTTTACAATATCGCTCACTCAGCCATCTCTCCCAACAGGGCCCTGTCCGGGCACTCCGGACCGGATCTTTTCCCGTCTTCCGGTAATCTGTATATTCTTCTCATCACGGTTAATGAAATGTTCCGGGCAGGAGCCGGATTCGCTGCCGGTCCACTACTGAACTCAGGGTAGTTCATCGTTCCCGTGACCCGACAAAAAAAGGAGAGGGATTATGCCGTTGTTGCAGCGGCTGCCGGGGCAGTTGCTGCTGCCGGAGCTACCGCGGTTGCCGGCGTGCTGTAGTCGCCGACCCAGCCTGCCGTTGCAGTCGGGACTTCCTGGCTCATCGGGATGAAGAGGGCCTTGCCGTACTTGTCGACACCGAAACTGCCGATGGAGGTCTGGGTGTCCGCCGAGATCAGGAAATTGATGAAGTTGTTGGCCATCTGGATCTTCTCAACCGGCTGCTTGTCGTTGTACACTGCCATGACGCTGTAGATGTTCAGGAGGCTCGGGCCCTTGGTGACCAGCGGGGTCAGCTTGAGGTCCTTCTGGTAGGCGAGGTAGGTGCCTTCGTCAGTCAGGACATATGCTCCCTTCTCACTTGCCATCTGGAGCGTCTCTCCCATTCCCTTGCCGGCCTCTATGTACCAGTCACCGGACTTCTGGACCTGGGAGGTGTAGTTGTACCCTGCCTTGGACCAGACGGTCTTCTCGGCGGAGTGAGTGCCGGAGTTGTCACCACGGGAAACGAATGCAACACCTGCGGTCTTGTTGGTGCCCTTGACCATCAGCGTCGTGAACGCTGCTTCGGGGGCCATGTCCTTGATGCCCGCGGGATCGGATTCCGGCCCGACGATGATGAACGAGTTGGAGGCAAATGAGCGGCGGTTCAGGCCGTAGCCATCCTTCATGAACGCAAGCTCCTGGGACGGGGAGTGGACGAGCAGCACGTCTGCATCGCCGTTCTTGGCGAGCTCGATGGCCTTGCCGGTGCCCTGCGAGGTGATCTTCAGCGTGACGTTATACTGTTTCTCGAATATCGGCTGGAGGTAGTCGAGGAGCCCGGTGTCGTACAGGCTTGTCGTTGTCGCGATGACGAGCGTCTCCTTGCCGCTCTCGGTTGCAACCGGGGCCGCGGATGTTGCGGCTGCCGGCGCTGCAGGGGTTGTTGCAGCGGGAGTTGTCGTTGCCGGCGTACTGGTACACCCGGCAATCAGGGTAGTTACAAACAGGACTGCGATGAGACCTGCGATCAATCCAAAATGCACACTCTTTCTCATAATATGACCGGGTTAATTTTACGAGGAGTAATAATTGAATGTTTCTTTTTGGAATAAGTTAAAGGGTAATACTAATCAGTTGGTAAACACTTGGTAAACAGATGGTTTTAAAAACATATCATTGATTTCACGTTATTGTTAAGGGAAACGGATTTAGCTCACGTACATCAAGCATTCATTAATTTCTGGTCAGGGCAGAGAAGAACGCCGGCCCGAGGATTTCTTCCATCTCATCGGCGTAATGATCATGCATAAGCGCGAGCATTTTTTCCGTGCCCTTGGCAGTTGTCAGAATGCCCACACGTTCTGCGCGGGTGATCAGCTCCTCTTCCTCCATCATGGCAAAATAGGGGAGAATATAGTAGTGGGGTACATTGAGGAACTCAGCAAGCCGCCGGGTTGTGGGAAACTTGACCCGGACGGAATTATTGGAGAATGATAGGGAAATCGATCGCTCGTTTATCTGGATACGGATCGCGGCGTCAAAGAGACTGTCGATTGAGAGCGCTGCCATAGATGATTTCTTATGGATCATCAAGCGTGAAAGATGTTGAGGTTTTGCGCTGGTAAAAATGGGTTACTTCTTCTTCTTGTGTTCATCGTCAACGGGCTTCATGTACACAACTTCTGCCTTGACGTCCTTGGCGATCTGTTCAACCTCAAACTTGCGGAAGTGGGTTGCTGCAATCTGGATCTCTCCGCCGGTCACTGCAACGATCCGGTACTTTGGCGACTCGACACCCTCGCCGACTTTCTGGCGTTCACGGACATAGATCTTCATCATTTTTCTCCTGCCAATCATCCTGCAGCAAATTCCCTTTCAGAGACCCTGCGCAATGTTGGCTCTGATATACCAACTGGTTTACAAGACCTTATACCTTTCCATCACGGTACTGGCAATAGTATCATCATGAAAAAACGATACGAGCTTTCGAGCGGACTTCAGGGCGAGACCCTGGTCCGGAAAGGGATGAAGAGAAGGCGATCCGACTCTGAACAGATCCGCATTGCCCCGGAAATCAATGTTATTAAGATCGGCGGGCACGGTGCGATCGATTATGGCAGGGAGGTGATGCTTCCCCTCTGCGAAGAGATCGGCAAGCTCTCGAAGAAGAACCAGGTGCTGGTCGTTACCGGAGGCGGCGGGAGAGTACGCCATATCATGGATATCGGTATGGACCTGGGCATGCCCACCGGCGTCCTTGCCGAACTCTCGGCTAAGATTTCCGAGCAGAACGCGATCATGGTCTCGATCCTGCTCTCAAAATACAACGGGACGCGGATCCACAGCGGGGACCTTCTCGAACTCCCGATGCTCATGAAGCTGGGGATCCTGCCGGTGACCCACGGCACTCCCCCCTACGGGCTGTACGAGCACCCCTCGCGGAACGACATGATCCCCCCTCACCGGACCGATACGGGTGCATTCCTGATCGCCGAGGTGCTCGGGGCAAAGAACTGCATCATCGGTAAGAATGTTGAAGGTCTCTATACGGAAGATCCGCGGAAGAACCCGGATGCTGAACTGATCCGTGATATCACGGCAAAGGAACTGATCCGCATGAACCTCGAAGACATGGTACTCGAACCGATGGTGGTCGAACTCCTGCAGGATGCCGTGCATATCCGGGAAGTCCGGATCATCAACTGCCATACGAAGGGCAATATCGAGAAGGCGATTGCCGGGAAGAAGATCGGGACGATCATCCGGGCAGAATAAGCGCCAGACGATCCCGGGTAAGGCGGCCAAGTGTGTGTGTCATACTAAGGTGGCCGCCAGCGGGACCGGGGAGGAACACCTGTCGCCGGATCGTGGCATGATCCGGATGCAGATGTTCCTGTCCTTTGCGGACACATTGTTTTTTCTTTTAACCTTAATAAACCTGTATTGTTAATGTTTTTAATTTAACAATAACCCTGCGAAGCCTCGAACCCATGTAGGGGATATCAGGAACGCAACCGTTGGAAGGGCACGACTCTCACAGGATTGATCTGCTCTGGATAAATCTTTTTGAAACCCTGATGCTCTTGGGCTAACGTTGCCTCCATGCGGGGGTCGGGCGGTGTACTTCCAATGCGAACAAATAGGTGTGATTCGGGAAATTACCGTCGGAATTTTTCCCAAATCGGTTGGTCGCGGGCGAAAAAATTATCGCAGTACACCGCCCGACCCCCCCAGGGGCCCTCCGATTTCTGAGCCGGATTCGTGCAGTTTTACGGGATGAATTACAGGATTTTCCCAGCTCCGCGGGGAAGGGGGGTCGGGCGGTGTACAAACAGGATGAATGAGGAAGATCTTCTCAAAATGAGGTATTACAGAGCAGATTAATTTAACCTGCTTCAGGCGATAGGATAACCACAGTTGATTAACCAGTTGCATTTATCTGGAAGTTTCATTTACATTACCTGAGTACTATGGGATTCAGTTCAGATATCATGCATGACTTTGTTGCAAAGGAGATCAGGAACATCTACTCCAGCTACGATGGCTGGAACTGTACAATGAAGGATAACGGGAACGGGTATGACTCGATTGCCACGCTGGAACGGTATAACGGGGGGCACCGGGAATGCGTCAGGATCCTTGTCTCATTCAGCCGATCCGTACCGTCACCCCTTCCCGAAGAACTCACCGCCCCCGGGAAGAGCTCTGACGGGACGCCCCTCCGGTTCTCCTATGCGGTCATGGTCCCTGCCAGTGCAGACACCACTTCCCTGCCCGCGGGGGTAAAAACCTACATCATGCACTCCTTTGCTTTTGAAGGAAAGGAGTTGATCTGGGTGAAGAAGCCGGTCAGGAAGAGCGAGCCCGGACAGGAAAAAGTACCGGCTTAACTTTTTTCAGACTGGATTTTTCAGACCTGATGTTGTATCGAACCGGAGACTGGCACGGGGCAGTCCGTAAGGGTCAGTTCCGGGGACAGGCACCGGACCATCCCGGTCCGGGTGGTCAAATACCCTCCGCTCTTTTCCAGGACCTGCTGGTACACGGGGGACCGGATCAGGGCAAGAAGCATACTGATCCGCGGGTCCGTGAGCATCTCCTGCCGCAGGGCAAGCTCGTAATTCTCATGGGCAACCGGAATGAACCGGAGCCCGCTTGCGCTTGCAATGCCGGAGGTGCAGATCCCGGCATCGGCAAACCCGTTCCGGACCGCAGCTGCAACGGCTGGCGGGCCATGGACTTCCTGCAGGTAGCCATTCACCTGCAAGGGATCGATTCCCCCGGTCGCAAGAAGGGAATCGAGAACCATCCGGGACGGGGTATCCCGACGGGTATTGATGAACCTGGCATGGGTAAGATCGGCAGCCCCGAGACCGTCCCGGGAGACGATGCCCATCTCGATGCTGGCAATATGGATGAATGCCAGGTCATCGGTCCCGAGGGGTTTCATCAGCGGGGGATAGATGTTTGGCAGGGGTTGTGCGGGAAGTACGAGCGGTGCTGCGTGACAGGTATTGTTCCCGAGCGCAAGGAACCCGGCGGTATTGCCGGGGTTGATCGTATGGATGAACAGGCCCTTGTCATGGGCAAGGTTTGCCAGTTCCTCGAGAGCCGGGTCCAGTGTGCCCGTGAAAAAGAGTGTCCGTTCGATGCTCCCGGGATCGGTTGTGAGGAATACCTCGTGGTCCGTGCCCGCGTCGTATCCCTCGACCGGTGCTGGGATATGGGTATACCCGTTGGCCTTGACCGTGGCCATCTGTACCCCGGCCCCTTTGCCGTGCGGCATGCCATACAGGGTATTGCCGATACGACCGACAAAGAGCGGTACGAACTCGTCAAACCCGGGATCGGACGTGAGTGCCTGTGCCAGCTTCACCGTAACCGGGTACTTCGGGGTCGGGGCAAATCCCCAGGACTCCAGAAGGGGTGCGGCAAACTCCCGGAGCACCGTCTGGGCTGCAAGCGGGTAGCCGGGAAGACCGAGGACGGGTTTTCCGTCGACTTTCCCCAGCATTACCGGCTTGCCGGGTTTGACGGCAACGCCATGGAAGATAAGATCCCCGATGGATCGGATCACGCCTTCGGTGAAGTCACGGGTGCCGGCTGATGACCCGGCAGAGATGAGAACCAGGTCGTTCTCCCTCACCGCCTTCTTCAGGGTCTCACGGATGAGATCGGGGTCGTCCGGGACAATGGGATACCGGGTGCACCGGGCGCCGGTCTGGGAGAGGAAGACCTGCGCCATGACCGTGTTGCTCTCCACGACCTGTCCCGGGCCGGGCCGGACCCCCAGCGGAACGAGTTCGCTGCCGGTAGGGATTATCCCCACGTTCACGGCCAGAGCATCGATCGTGGAAAACCCGTAGGTTGCCAGTGCCCCGATATCGAACGGGCGGACCAGGTGGCCGCGCGGGATGACGAGTTTCTTCTCCTTGATATCCTCCCCCGCAGGACGTACGTGCTGCCAGGGGATGGCAGACCGCCGGATCTGGTAGCGGTTGCCTGCCTCCCAGACGTCCTCGATCATGACAACCGCATCGAACTCGGGAGGGATGATGTTGCCGGTGTTCACCCGGGCACAGTTCTCAAGGGTCACCGGGTTCCGGTCGCTGGCGCCCAGGGTGTCCCGGCTCCTGACGGCGATGCCGTCCATGGCGGAGATGTTTACTTCGGGAACGGAGTATTTCGCGAAGACCGGCTCTGCTGCAACCCTTCCTGCTGCCTGCATGAGCGGGACTTTTTCAGTCCGGCTGGGCGGGGGAAACGAAGAGGTGAGCAGGGCACGTGCCTCCGCAAGGGAGCGGAGCTCAAGGTAGCGCTTCACCATCGCAGCCGGCGCCCCTCATCCGATATGCAGTCCCGGGTCTCCACGTTCCATTCCTTCATTAATATGATTGCGTTAACAATGTGCTTTTGGAAAGGTAAAAAGGATGTCATGTTGACGATGAAATACGGGTACCAAAGGGGAGCGGCAGGGGATTATTCCTACCCGTCACAGTGCCACGTTCTGCTCGGTATGTCCAACAACTGCAAGGTAGACCGGCCACTGGGTCTCCGGGTCGAGACCGGCCAGTTTTGTTACGAGTTCATCGTGGAAAAGATCGATCGGTGCCACCTGGAGATCCAGCCCCGCTGCAGCCAGGATAAGATTCTGGCAGGCATGCCCGGCCTCGATCAATGCACTCCGGTACCCCCGGTTCCCCACGGCCCAGACCGTACGGTAGGGGATGGCAACCCAGAGGAACGTGACGGCCGCCCGGGTCGTGAGCTTGAAGTTCAGGCTTGCCGTGCTCATCTCAAGGGTAAGCCCGGAATCGATGCGTTCGGCAACGATGTTGTGGGATTTCGGGAGGTACCGGTACAGCCCGGTCTCCAGCCCGTCCACTTCGCCTGCAATAAAGTAGGTCTCCAGCGGGTTTCGCGAGCCGGTCGACGGGATATTCCGGATCTCGATTGTTTCAGCAACGATCTTCTTGAACCCCTGCGTACACCAGAGAAGGTACGATAACTGTTGCATGTCGATCGTAGAACGGGGAAAGAACCCGACAGGTTCCCAGCTCTCGATGGCTTTCCGCACCGGCAGATCCGGAAACTTGATCTTTTTCGGGCTGGGGAGTTTGATGACGGTCTGCCCTTGTTTGACCGGGAGTTCGTGCGGGGGTTCCGGGACACGGAGGACAAGGTCGACCGTGGAATAATCCGGGCACCGGGTTCCGTTGATGAAGTCTTTTCCAACTTTGTTCATGGGGGGTCACACCTTGTTATGGAGATTATTTTGTTGTCCTCATAGTTCTTCGAAGTTTCAAGGGTTTTCAAACCCGAGAAATGAGAAGAATCCATCAGGATTCTTCGAAGAACGCTGATGCGTTCTTCTCGTCCTCCAGGTCTGATGACCT
>Ga0265297_10009953_pt1 | contig 12112 bp, 8 predicted proteins | sample Munlanlwell13791_FD_192502 | JGI IMG/M metagenome (GOLD analysis project Ga0265297, IMG submission 192502) | Leachate microbial communities from a municipal landfill in Southern Ontario, Canada - Leachate well 137-91 | ecosystem: Engineered > Solid waste > Landfill > Unclassified | place...
GGAGATGTGGGGATCATACGGCGCGATCCGTCAGATCCCGAAAACAGACTCTATGCCTGGTTTCCCGGACCGGCAGGACTCCCCCTGCGTATCCTGCCGGGATACCTGACGCATTACGAGACAGTGTTTGCGATGACAGTCAACAAGAGCCAGGGTTCTGAATTTGATCACGTACTTGTCCTGCTCCCAGACAGCAGCCAGGTGAAGAACCTTACCCGGGAATTGCTTTATACGGCCGTGACCAGGGCCAGAAGCCATGTGCTGATCCAGGCTCCCCGGGATGTACTGGAAGCAACGGTGAGCAAAAGAATCACCAGGGTATCGGGCCTGAACAGCCGGTTAAAAGTGTAGCGTATGGCAGCCGTGGTCTATCTATCCGATCAACTGGAGATCCTTTGTCAAAAACTGGCAGAAAACATAGGACAACCGCAGGCTTCCGGCAGACAGGGAGCAGCTCTGTTTCAAACCGAACAACTGATCACGCAAACGGCAGGGATGGAAAGCTGGCTTTCGGCCGGACTGACCCGTCTCAACGGGATATTTGCCAATTACCGTTTTCTGAAGCAGGATGATTTCCTGGAAGAACTCTACACGGCGCTTACCGGAAAAAGACCCGGCGCCATCTATCTGCGCCCGGCCATTTATGAATTGCTGGGAACAGAAGAGTTCAAAACAGGGTTTCCCCACATTGCCGGTTATTACGCTCCGGAGGAGCCTGCTTCCCGTCTGAAACGCATTCAACTGGCCGGGAAAATTGCTGACCTCTTTGATCAGTATCAGGTCTACCGAACCTCGATGGTCCTGGCCTGGGAGCAGGACGGGAACTTTCCCCCGGCCGGAGAACACGCCGCATGGCAACAGTGGCTCTGGTGTTCGTTACGTAAAAAATATCCCTGGTTCTGCCCCAAGCACATCATGCAGGCAACGTTGCTCGAGATGCTCGACGATCCAAACAGGCGGGAATGTATCAGGGAATGTGTCCCACACCTCTCGCTTTTTGCGATATCCATATTTACCAGCTTCCACAACGCAGTTTTTGAGCGTTTGTCACGCGTGGTCGATGTCTGTTATTACCTGGTCTTCCCCTCTCCCGGTTTTCATCGTACAGGTCATTTCACCAATCCTTTGAGCGCTGCCCTGGGAATGAAATTTGCCGAGATGGCGGCCATGCTTCCCGCAGGAGCAAAGGTGGAGGAATTGTGGGGGCCGCTTTGCGGGGAATCCCTGCTGGGGACGATACGGAACACCATCCGTCAGGACGCTTTTCCGGTTCCGGGCACCCTCACCGCTAAAGACCTGGAGGACGGGACCCTGGTAATCAATGCATGCTATACGCCTGTGCGTGAAGTGGAGGTTTTTTACAACTACCTTGCGGGATTGATGGATGCCGGCGCCGGCCTGGCCCCGGGAGATGTGTTGGTCCTGGTCCCCGACATTGACACCTACGGCCCGTATATCAGGGCTGTGTTCGGCAATGCCCCCTATCACATCCCTTTTTATATTGGAGGGGAAACCGTGCCGGCAGAAGACACCATTGCTAGTGCCCTGCAGGCCCTGTTGTCTTTCGATGCACTTGACGGATTCCCGTCTGAAGAAGTGATGAGCCTGCTGGAAAAAAAGCGTATCTGTAAAAAATACGGAATAGTAGATATCCAATATCTTAGGGAGGCAGTTCAGGCACTCAATATCCGTTACGGTCTGGAAAACGATCTCCGGGACCAGACACGTTTTGTAAGCTGGCAATATGGTTTTGAGAAGGTCATGATGGGATTCGCGCTCCTGACGCAGGAGCCCATCCCTTCTTCCCGGGGAGATTACACACTCTATCCCTGGTCCCAGGCCGAAACTTCGGTGGCTTACGATCTGTTGCGCCTGAAAGCTTTTTTGGATGATCTTGGCTCCTATGCCCGGATCAAGACACAGGAGCGCACCATATCACAGTGGAAGACCTTTCTTTTGGAAGAAGTGACTGAGCGCTCGGTGGCTTATTCGGACAGGGATGAACCGGAACTGGACAGGATCTACAAGGGTATGCGTTCATTGGAAAGGGGGTATGGAGATGAAATGCTGCCTTTCCGTGTGTTCCTGCAACTGGCGACGGAACTGCTGTGCTTCCGGGAGTCCCCGGGAACGTATATTTCCGGGTGTGTTACGTTTCTTCCCGTCATACCCGGCCGGGGGATACCCAGGCGTGTGATCGCCATGCTGGGTATGACCGGAGGTGTTTTTCCGCGAAAAGACAAAGCCTTGAGTTTTGATCTCATGAAAAAGGAACCTCTCACTGGAGACAGAAGCAAGAAGGAAAATGACAAGCTGGCATTTTTAGAAAGCCTGGTTGCTTCAAGAGAGTATCTGTATATCAGCTATATAGGAAAAGATGTAAAAAGCAACGCCTCGCTGCCTCCCTCCATAGTACTGGATGAGCTGATGGATTATATGGAGTCTCTCACACCAGCTGACCTGCGCAAATCTATCCGTCAGGGGGTACAGAGGGGGCATCCCCTGCATGGTTTCAGTGCCCGTTATAACGGGGCAGACCGGCGTTTGTTCACCTACCTGTTGTCAGACGGCATGAACCCGGCAACAGAGGACCGACAGGTGTGCAGAAAAGACCAGCCGCAGGTCGTGCAGGATGTGGTGCAGGTAGAGGAGCTGTGCCGGTTTTTCTTACACCCGGTAGCCTGGTATTACCAGAGAGTACTCGGGATCCGGTATGAAGATCCGGGACCCCCTTTACCCGAAAGCGAGATTTTTACGATGGATCACTTACAGCGTTGGGAGTTGAAAAATTTCCTTGTACAGACAGATCCCCTGAAGGAGAAGGAATTGACAGAACAATGGAAGGACCGATCTCTGAAGGAAGGCAACCTCCCCCTTGCCGGAATCAAGGAATTGGAAATTAAAGAAGCGCAGACAGAGACCGAAGATATCAAAAAGGCATGGAGGAAAAGGGTCTCCGGGAAGATCCCCGAAGTGCAGCCGGTAGAGGTCTCTATCGCAGGGATGACACTTAGGGGGCGCATTGAGCTTATTTATGAGGGCACGCTTTGTGATTTTTCAGTTTCACGGAACAGCCTCAAAGCCAAAGTGAGAACATGCATCAAACACCTTGTTTTGTGTGCATGCGGTTTTCGTGGGCCAGCTATATTTCTGGACCTTTCAGGAAAAGAGCACAGCCTGCCGGCCGTGGACAAAGACCAGGCCATGCAACGGCTGGAGCGGTTACTGGGTTTGTACCGTAGGGGCAGCAGCGAAAGATTGCCTGTTACCCTTGGGGCCCTGGATACGTTTATGGACCGGGAGGACAGTCCTGAAAGAATGTCCCATGTGTTACACAAGATATCTGAAGAGGCCGGAGGCGGTTACGAACATTCCCCGGACAGGTATATTGCCCGGGCTCTGGAAGAAGGGGTTTTTGACCGGGGACGGCTTGAAGATACCGAGAATATCCTGGAAGAAATAGCAGAATTGATTGTCAGACCATGGCAGTAATGAAACCATTCAATGTATTGACGGTGCCCCTGAAGGGAAGCAACCTGATCGAGGCCAGCGCCGGGACAGGGAAAACCTACTCGGTCGCCATACTGGTTCTCAGGCTGATACTGGAGCAGGAACTGCCCGTACAGCAGATCCTGATGGTAACCTTTACCAATGCGGCCGTTGCCGAGCTGGAAGTGCGTATACGGTTGTTTTTACGTAAGGCTTATAGTATTGCCTGTGGGGAGGAGGCTCACGGGGATGAAAACATTCAAGAGGTGGTGCTCAGGGCTGTTGAAAAGGCCGGAGGCCGGGAACCGGTCAAAGATCTGTTATGCCGGGCGGTCAGGAACCTCGATGAAACGCAGATCATGACCATCCATGGGTTTTGCCGGGAAGTTTTGCAGGAGTTTGCCTTTGAATCAGGGCAGGCGTTCGATCCGGAGGTAATCACAGACCAGACATTGCTTATCGAGCGTACATGCAACCAATTCTGGAGGGAGGAAATCTCGGTCCTCGACCAAAATACGCTTGAATTGTTGTTCAACGACAAGAACGGCATACAATTTTCCAAAGATATTTTGTCCGTATTCATGGCCAAAGTGCTGGAGGGAAAAACACTCATTTCCGGATCCCCCGAGGAAGACCGCATTGGCCCGGAGAAGGACTCCCCGTTGCCGGAACCCGGTGTTTTGCTGCTCGGGGTCAGCCGGGCCCGGGAATCGTTTTGCCGTATGGCCGAGGCCCAGTTTCCCCGACTGTCTGATCTGGCCGGCACCAACAAACATGCCAGACGGATGGTGGAGGAAAGCGCCTCTTCCGCCGAGTTTATTAAGGCGTTTGAAAAAAAGATCAACACACAATATGTTGCGTCCTGTTTTCCGGAATTGTACGGTCAGTACCGGGTATACGCACAACGGCAGGAGGAGCTGTCCCGATACAGGAACGTTCTGTTGGAAAAACTGTTATTCAAGCTGCAACAGATTGCCGTGGACCGTATGCAAGAGGTCAAGGGAAGAAAGAATGTTGTGGGGTTTGACGATATGATCCACAGTGTATGGAACGCGGTGCAACAAGGAGCGGTCAACGAGTTGCTCAGGGAAAAATACAAGGCCATATTCATAGATGAATTTCAGGACACCGACAGGGAACAGTACCAGATATTCAGAACGGTTTTTTCTGGCGGGAAAACCGCCTCAACAACAGGTCATGCCGTTTTTTATATCGGGGATCCCAAGCAATCCATTTACCGCTGGCGCAAAGCAGATCTGAATACATACAAAACGGCAAGGGATCAGGTGGATGCCGTTTATACCATGAACCGTAATTTCCGTTCCACACCCGGCCTGGTAGGTGCGCTTAACACGTTTTTTGCCCTGGACAACGCTTTCCTGGACGAGGGGATCACCTACTTTGCAGTCGCTCCCGGCACTGATCGCAGGGCTTTGAAACAGGGCGATGGGCCGGCAGTTCCCCTGAGTGTATCTTTATGCAGGAACCAGGAAGAAATCAAGGATTTTGTTTGCAGGCGGATAGTAAAGATCCTTTCTGACAAACAGTACCGGGTGCCGGAAGGACAATCGGGTTACCGGCGGGTGAGACCTTCCGACATAGGTGTGATCGTCAGGACCAACAAACAGGGAAAAGAAATGAAAGCGATGCTGGCCCGGATAAATGTCCCGGCTGTGACCATTGACGATGCCAAAGTGCTTTCTTCCGAAGAAGCCCGTCAGATCCATTATGTCCTGCTGGCGATCCTGTCTCCTGACAGAACGACTTTGGGAAGGGCTTTGCTGAACAGATATTTTGGGTTTGATACCCCGGATGTGTTGCACATGGATGAGGAAAAGGAGCTGGAAAGGTTCAGGCATTTATACGAAAAATGGAATTCATCGGGCATTTATAATGCGCTGTCTGCTTTCTTGAAAATATACCGGGTACGATATTTTTGTACTGCTGAGGACAATATGATGGGCCAGCGGGCCATTACCAATTACCTGCACACTATGGAATTGTTGCATCGGGCCGAGGTGCAGTCCGCTTTGTCGGCCCGGGAGCTGATCTCCTGGTTCGCACGAAAAATATCGGGGAGCGATTCCACGGCCGATGAATACCAGCAGCGCGTTGAAAGCGATGAAAATGCAGTGCAGATCACGACCATTCACAAATGTAAGGGCTTGTCGTACGGGATCGTGTTTGCGCCTTTCTTGAGTATGACAAGGCGAAAAAAAGACGGGTTTCTTGAATTTCGCACTTCAGGGCCAGATGGCCGGTATGTGATGGCCGTTGACAGAACGGCTGCATTTGAGCAAATCGCTAATGAGCAGGTTGAGCAGGAAAACCGACGCATGATCTATGTGGCCCTGACACGGGCCGTGTACAAGTGTTATGTGTGCGGCACAAACGGATCGTCATCACTCAAACCCTTCCTGGATGCGGTCAGCGAAGACACATCGGGCACAATACACACATCTGAATACGAAGAGGATACGATAAACACCATACTTCGGAATGAGGAGGTGTCTGCTCCCGTTGACCGGTTTTTCAACCGTTCCCCGGACCATATTCCGGCTATGCAGGGAGCCTGGAGTGTTCAAAGTTACAGTTCCCTGACGCGGGATATGCCTTATGTTCCGGTGCAGGAAAATCTCTCACATCCGGGAAATTCGGTTGCGGCATCAAGCCCGGATCCCGCACCGGCGGAAACCTCGGCTTATGATTCATTTATTTTTGAAAGGCTTCCAAAAGGGGCAAAAACCGGTCTTATGATCCACTCCCTTTTCGAGGAAATCGCTTTTGACGATCCTTCGCTCTGGGCAGAATCAGTGGAAAGAGTCAGGAAGACCTACCCCTCGTTATTAGGGGAAGCGGACGCTGAGCATCTGTTGGCCATGATCGCCCATGTGCTCAATGTCCGGATACATGGCGACCTGGTACTGTCAAAGATCGCGAGGCGGGATCGTGTCTCAGAGATGGCTTTCTTCTATGAACAGCAGCACGGAGGTCTGATGACGGGAGTGGTGGACTTGTTTTTCCGCTATGGGGGGAAGTTTTACATCCTGGACTGGAAAAGTAATTTTCTGGGAGACCGCCTGGAGGATTATGCTCCAAAGGCACTGGACCATGCGATCACAGAGAGCCGTTACGACCTGCAGTACAGTATATACTTCAGGGCCGCTCTGCGTTACCTGGAAAAGAAGGTACCGGGATTTGAGGCCGGACGTGATTTTGGCGGTGTGATCTATTTGTTTGTACGGGGAATACGACAGGAATCCCCGACCGGGATACATTTCCGGAGTGCTGCCCGGGTGCTGGACCTGCCTTATTTCAAGTCCCGCAATTTCACTATCTTGTAAATTTACAGCATTATGTTGCACAATATACAGGGAAAATTCTGGGTTGCGGCAGCAGACGGTTCCGTCACATGTCTTCTGTGTCCGCACCACTGTCTGGTCAGGAAGGGAATGAGCGGATTGTGCCGTACAAGGACCAACCGGGAGGGGGTGTTGTACACCGTGGCTTACGGCAATCCCTGTTCCGTTGCGGTGGATCCTGTGGAAAAGAAGCCCGTATATCATTTTTTACCGGGGACGGATATACTCTCCATTGCCACGGCCGGATGTAATTTTCATTGCCTCAATTGTCAGAACCGGACCATTTCACAGGTATCTCCCTCTTCAGCGGAACATTATGAAATGTCTCCCGGGCAGGTAGTCGGTACGGCCCTCCGGAACGGTATACCTTCCATCGCTTTTACATATACCGAACCCACGGTTTTCTACGAGTATATGTATGATATTGCAGTGCTTGCACATGCAAATGGACTGAAGACCGTTATGGTGTCCAACGGGTATATCGACCCTGAACCCCTGGCGGCCCTGTTGCCGTATCTGGATGCAGCCAATATTGATCTAAAGACTTTTGACGAAAGCCTTTACAGGCGTGTGGCCGGGGAAAGCTGCAACCGGTACTCGACACGTTGCTTGCCTTACGGCAGGCAGGGGTCTGGACCGAGATTACCCACCTGGTCATTCCGGACATGACAGATGACGCCTCTTATTTTGTGTCTATGTGCCGTTGGCTGATTAACAACGGCTTTGAGACGGCTCCGCTGCACATAAGCCGTTTCTTTCCCTGTTTTAAATTGCAGGACCTGCCTCCCACACCAGTTGAACATCTTACGCGGGCCAGACAGACAGCCATGAAGATCGGATTGCATTTCGTTTACACGGGCAATGTCCCGGGAGATCCCGACGGCAACACCCATTGTCCCGCATGCGGAAGGGTGGTGGTGGAACGATCGCATTATGCCGTTACGGCAAAGAATCTGCTCAACGGAACCTGCGCCAGTTGCGGCGCAGAGATCCCGGGGGTGTGGGGTCTTTAAAAAACCTGTCCGGTAAAAGTATAGATGCGTGCTGATTTCCAGCCTTCCCATCCCAGGCCTGCTTTGTCCCGGGAGCAATGGCCAAGGAATTCTTCCAGGCTCCATCCGGTTTCGGTGGCCACCTGGGGAAGAAACACCCCCGAACGTCCGCCGCTTTTTACCAGGATGCCATGTTTTCCAAGTTCAATCTGATGGATGTCCCGTATCAGGGTTAGAGGAGACAGGACGGTAATTTCCATATCCAGGTCCTTCAGATCATTTTTGTCCACAGGGGGGAATCTGTCATCGTAAAGAGCAGCCGCAGCGGCCATATCGCTGACCAGTTCAAAAAGGGGAACATCAGCTTCCATCCGGCCAATGCAACCCCTCAGTTTTTGATTTTGACGCAGGGTAACAAAAGCCCCGCAGTGTTGGTGAAGTGCCGGGGGGAATTCCCCGGGATGCAGGAGCAGGCGCTTTTTTGTAAGTACAACAGATTCCACCGATCGTCGTGCCAATTCCCTCAGGAGGGATCTTTCCCTGCCGGAAAACTGGAATTCCGTATCGCACACGGCAATGGCCCAATAGCCGACAACCTGCTCTTTGTCATTGAATTCCACGGCATCACCAGAGTTCTTATAATCAATGGCAATGTACTTCAGGGCCTCTTTTCCTGAGGTCATGTACAGCAGCGTAAGTACCGAGGTCCACCCGCAAAGACTCGTGGAAAGACCCGGAATGTGCCCGCCGGCATTGCCTTGCAGGGTCTTAAGCAATATTTCCGGATCGTTTGACAGGATGGCGTTCTTGGTCACCGTGTCCACTTGGACGGCATCTGCATACTGGGGATAATGCGAAAAGTCCGTACTTATGACAAAAAGGTTTTCCGGTGTAAAGTACGGGGCAAGCGCTTTAGCGATCTTTTTGCAGGTAAGGGCCTCTGAAGTGCCGATAACTATAGGAACGATCGTGAGATCCGTTCCCAGAACGTGTTGTAAAAAAGGCAATTGTACTTCCAGGCTGTGTTCAACGTTGTGGGCGTCGCTGTCCGGGACAAAAAGATCGGGACAGGCACATACTAGCTGTTCGGCAAATCGCGTATCGACGTTTATATCTCCCAAAGGGGTCCGGTAATCCCCGACGGTATACACTGCGGCCCCTTTGAGCCTGACCTGGTGTGAAGACCCAATAACAAAGATCCTTTCGTACTTTTTACCGGCATCTACCTGGTTGAAGGCAGAAGCCGCCACGCTTCCGGAAAAAATATATCCGGCATGCGGACTGATAATGGCCCTTACGTTATCACATTGCGGAGGCTTTGCCTGTTGGAACAATTGTTCCAGTTCCTTTTGCAATTTTCCCGGGGTGGCAGCGTAAAACCTGCCGGCCACAGCCGGGGATCTGGCTGATGGTTTCATAGTCTTATTGCAATTGTTTCACCACTTCCAGTGCGGCTTCGTACAGGGGTTCCTGCGTGATTTCGGGTACGTATTCCACGTAACGGACAAAGCCTTCCTTGTCAACGACTACGGTACCTCTGGCCAAAAGACGCAGTTCTTCCATTAAAAAGCCGTATTTGGTCCCGAAGTCCACGTGGCGGTGGTCCGACAGGGTGATCACCTTGTCCAGCCCTTCGGCGGCGCAAAAACGTCTTTGGGCAAAGGGCAGGTCACATGAAACAGATAATACCACAATATCTTCCATTTTTGTCGCTTCAGCATTGAAACGACGGTTTTGTGCCTGGCAGACGCCGGTATCAATGGATGGGTAGACGGCAATAATGACAATCTTTCCCGCGTAATCTGAAAGTCTCACATCTTTCAATCCGGAGTTCACTGCCGTGAAATCGGGAGCCTTGTCACCGGTCCGGATCTCCTTTCCGGCCAGTGTGACGGGCTTGCCGCCAAATAAAACGGTTCTGTTTTCCATAATACAAATATTTGAAAAGATTGAACGTTAATAAAGACCGGGAATGATCCGGTACCTGACTTCTTTTTTGTAATCATCCCACAAATTCCCGTATTTTGCCCGGCAGCGTTTGTCGTCGTCCATTTGCCGTGTTCCAAGAAGCAGGATGTAATAGAGCGGGTACAGCCACACCCAGAATATGCCCGGGTAGCCCACACTCAGGGCAATACCTATGCCCATAAGAACTTCTCCCAGGTAGTTGATGTGGCGGCTCAGACCCCAGAATCCGTTTACCAGTAAGGTATGGTTGCCGTCGCTGATGGTTTTTGGACTGATCCCCAGAAAGACCCTTTCCGGCTCGGTTTTGAAAAAATATTTCTGCATGTTGGCACCCCGGGCCAGGCTCCATCCGGCGAAAAATACGATGGCGAACAGCACCAGCAGCCAAAGCGACGTCCCGGGATCGGGAAGCTCCACGGCGGTCCACAGGGCAATGGGATAGAAATAAGGGTAAAAGGTAAGGCATCCGAAACCCAGCTTGAAACCCAGCCTTTCGGCAAAGAGGTCGTAGGTGTACAGGTGTACCTTTTCGAAGGTCATATAGTCCCAAACAAAATAGGAGAGCATGACGGCACAGAGCCATATGCCCCGGGGGACATCGCCAAAAACCATCACACGGTGTGCCACAAAAGCCAGGACGTTCAATTGAAGCATGATGGCCCCGATCATATAGAGCCACATTTTGGCATCTATCCGGCTTTTGATGTATTGCGGATTCTCCAGGCGTCCCAGGAACAGGTCCGCCGGCAGTCCCCTGCCCGTAGGCTCAAAAGGCAATACCGACAGCAATGAATAAATCAGACCGAAGGTACAGGCCCCGGCCACGCTGTACCAGCGTACCGTATACAGCCAGTTGTAGGGAACCCATCCCAGGTAGCCCAGGACAAACCACAAGACAATGCAGACGATAAGTACAAGGCGGCCGTTCAACCGGTAACGTAGCAGTTTCCCGGTACGGGCATCCCTTACATATCCTTCCATCCGGCGTGCGGGAAGAAAATAATGCAGCAATGTAATGATGGCATAAAGAAACCAGGGGGTGAAAAAACCGATAATTTTGATCATCTCTATAAATTTTTGGTTTGTTGATGCATAAGGGCTATGGCCAGGCGCCGGGGGAGCAGGCGACCCATCAAGAGCCTTGCCAGTTTGTTGGTCGTTCCGGGAACTACTACAGGTCCACGTCCCAGGCGGTCCAGGGTGAAGGAGGCGACCTGTTGCGGAGTCATGGAGCCCGGAGCCGGTTTCTGATGTTTGGTGTTCCCGTAACCCGGAGTCAGGATAGCCCCGGCACACGATGCCAGCACATCTATGCCGAGAGGTTTGAGTTCTTTCCAAAGACCTTCCGCCAGAATCATGTTAAATGCCTTGGTGGCGGCGTAGGTGGCAATTTTGGGACTTCCCTGTGTCCCGGCCAGCGAAGACATCAGCACGATCCCTCCCTTTTTGAGTTCTTTCATCCGGTCCGAGGCGAGTTTTGCCACAAGCAACGGCCCTTGTGCGTTCACGGCAACGATCTTTTCCAGGTTTTCCGGTGCCAGGTCGGTAAACCAGCCGATGGGTGCGTATGCCGCATTGTAGATCACAAGACCGAAGGTGAGCTCCTGATGCAGAAAAAGAGCCCTGATCTGGGCAGGATCGGCTAGATCGGCCTGGCGGTATTTTACTTCCACGCCAAACCGGCCTTCCAGGGAAGCAGCCAGATCCTGCAATTTATCCAGCCGCCTGGCTGCTATCAGGACGTTTAGCCCCCTGCGTGCGGCTTCAACGGCAAAAGCTTCTCCAAGTCCCTCCGATGCCCCTGCCACCAATGCCCAGGGACCGTATTTTTTTGTAAAATCCTTCATTGGATGGTAAAAATAAAAAAAATCTTTCAGCATCAGTTATGCCAGGCAGACAAAGGCACCTTGTCCGGAGAGGGATCCTGTGTACACGCAGTCCAAATACGATTGATGAAATCCAGGGCAAAATGATTCTGTAGCAGGTGGATCCGGTGTATCCCCTTTTTGGTAAGCAACAGGTGAGGATCCTTTACGACCATATATTTCATCATCTCTGCACCGTACAGCAGGGATTTGAAATCCTCCGTGAAATTACGATCGAACCGCTGCCTGTATACCTCCCGGGGGATTACTGTTTCATAGAGGCGCCAGTAAACCCAGAAAAGACGTTCCATATGGGGGGTAACATCCATGATATACTCATAGGGTAACTGATCCTGGACAGGTCCCGAGATGTATTTTTCCATATTGAATGTGTTGAAGAGGAACTGCTTTCCAGTATAGGTGCCTGCAGAGGGGC
>Ga0265297_10009954_pt1 | contig 12110 bp, 6 predicted proteins | sample Munlanlwell13791_FD_192502 | JGI IMG/M metagenome (GOLD analysis project Ga0265297, IMG submission 192502) | Leachate microbial communities from a municipal landfill in Southern Ontario, Canada - Leachate well 137-91 | ecosystem: Engineered > Solid waste > Landfill > Unclassified | place...
CGCCCTTCTTCTCTCCGATTGCTGAAGCCCGGAAGATCAGCTTCTCTTCCACGCAATCGATCGTCACCACCGCCGGGTCGGGGAAGTCGCCCGAGATGATCTTCCGGGCCAGAGGCGTTTCGATGCTGCGCGATATGTACCGCTTCAGCGGGCGCGCACCGTACACCGGGTCGTAGCCGTTTGCCGCTACGTGCTCCTTGGCGGCATCGGTAAGCACCACGGAGAGCGAACGCTCCGCGAGCCTCACATTCAGCAATGCAACCTGGATATCCACAATCTTCTTCAGATCCGCCATCGAAAGGGGCTTGAAGAGGACGGTCTCGTCTATCCGGTTGAAGAATTCCGGCCTGAACGCCGCACGCAGCTGGCGCATCACGGAGCCGCGCACATCGTCGCGGATCAATCCGTCGCGCGCGATGCCTTCGAGCAGGTCCTCCGAGCCGATATTGCTGGTCATAATTACCACGGCGTTCTTGAAATCAACGGTGCGCCCGTGGCTGTCGGTCAGCCTGCCCTCGTCGAGGATCTGGAGGAGGATATTGAACACATCGGGATGGGCCTTCTCGATCTCGTCAAAGAGGATGACGCAGTACGGCCTTCGGCGGACGGCCTCGGTAAGCTGACCGCCCTCGTCGTAGCCCACGTACCCGGGAGGCGAGCCCACTAACCGCGAAACCGCGTGCTTTTCCATATACTCGCTCATATCGATGCGGATGAGCGCTTCCTCGGAATCGAACAGAGCTTCAGCCAGGGCTCGCGCCAGTTCGGTCTTGCCGACACCGGTCGGGCCAAGGAATATGAAGGTGCCGATGGGCCGCCGCGGATCCTTGATCCCGGCCCGCGCGCGCAGCACAGCCTCGGACACGGTGACCACGGCCTCGGTCTGCCCGACAACGCGTTGCTCCAATATCTGCGGCATCCGCAGCAATTTCTCGCGCTCGCCTTCCATCAGCCGCGTAACAGGGACTCCGGTCCAGCGCGACACCACTTCAGCGATCTCCTCTTCCGTTACCTCCTCGCGCACAAGCCTTCTCGAACCGCGCGAATCGTGCAGCCGTTCCTCGCCTTCCTTCAGTTGCTTTTCCAGTGTGGGGATTATGCCGTGCGTGAGCTCTGCGGCCTTGTTCAGGTCGTACTCGCGCTTTGCCTTTTCAAGGTCAACCTTGCGCGCGTCAATCTGCGAACGAAGGTCCTTCAGCGCGCCGATTTCCTTCTTCTCCGCCTGCCATTGGGCCTTCAGTCCGTCCACGGTGCCGCGCAGATCCGTGGTCTCCTTTTTGAGTTCGGCCAGCCTTCTTCTTGATGCGCTGTCTTTCTCCTTTGCAAGGGCCGTCTCCTCGATTTCCAGGCGCATCAACCTGCGCGTCACCTCATCCAGTTCGACCGGCATCGAGTCGATCTCCGTGCGCACCCGCGCGCACGCCTCGTCCATCAGGTCAATGGCCTTGTCAGGCAGGAAGCGGTCGGAGATGTACCGGTTGGACAGCACCGCCGCGCTTACAAGCGCAGCGTCGTGGATGTGCACCCCGTGGTGGACCTCGTAGCGCTCCTTCAATCCGCGAAGAATGCTGACGGTGTCCTCCACCGATGGCTGGTCAACCATCACCGGCTGGAAACGCCGTTCCAATGCCGCGTCGGTCTCGATGTTCTTGCGGTACTCGTCAAACGTGGTCGCGCCTATGCAGTGAAGCTCGCCGCGAGCCAGCATAGGCTTGAGCATATTGCCCGCGTCCATCGCGCCTTCGGCCTTCCCTGCTCCGACGATGGTATGCAATTCGTCTATGAACAGGATTATCCGGCCCTCGGACGATTTGATCTCGTTCAGCACGGCCTTCAGCCGCTCCTCAAACTCGCCCCTATACTTCGCACCCGCGATCATTGCGCCAAGGTCGAGTGAGAATATCGTATGGTCCTTGAGGCTTTCAGGCACATCGCCGCTTACGATGCGCTGCGCGAGCCCCTCCACAATCGCGGTCTTTCCAACACCGGGCTCGCCGGTAAGAACGGGGTTGTTCTTGGTCTTGCGGGAGAGGATCTGCACCACGCGGCGGATCTCCTCGTTACGGCCTATGACGGGGTCAAGCTTGCCGTTGCGGGCTTCCTTTACCAGGTCACGGCCGTATTTCTCCAGCGCCTCGTAGGTCTGTTCGGGGGTCGCACTGGTCACGCGCTGGTTGCCGCGCACCTCCTTGAGGGCAGCGAGGAACCGGGCGGCGTCAACCTTGAACTCGGTCAGCAGGCGGGATGCGGGCGAATCCTCGGCAAGGATGGCCAGCAGGATATGCTCGACCGAAACGTACTCATCGCGCATCCCCTTGGCGATATCCTCTGCCACGGCAAGCGCCTTGCCCAGCTTCTGCGTCACTCCGATCGAGCCGGGGGCCGCACCGGAACCGGACATCCGCGGCCGTGCCGAGAGCGCATTTTCCAACCTGCGCGTTACGGCCTCGGGGTCAACGTCCATTTTGGCGAACAGCCGGGGGACGAGGCCGCCTTCGGCGCTGAGGAGGGCGTGTAGCATATGCTCGACATCGACCTCCATCTGGCCGAACTTGACAGCGGTGTTCTGCGCCGCCATCAGCGCTTCCTGCGAGTTTTTGGTAAGCTTATTTGCGTCCATAGCTGCCTCCTAAAGCCTCGCTACCACTTCCGCACAGGCCTGGAAACGGCGGCAAGCTTATCGTAGAGTTCCTTTTCCTGCGGTTCCGGTGTGGCTGGAACAGCTATCTTCACAACCGCATACATGTCACCCGGCGCGCCGTTTGGATTGGGCAGACCCTTGCCCCGAAGGCGCAGCCTGGCGCCGCTCGACGTGCCGGGGGCGATCTTAAGCGAGACACGCCCGTCCAAAGTTGGCACGTCAACCGATGCGCCGAGGACGGCCTCGGCCGGGGTGACGGGCACTTCGATAGTGATGTCGCGGCCTTCCAGGGAGTACAGCGGATGCGGCTTGATCTCGATCTTCAGGTACAAATCCCCGGCAGGTCCGCCGTTGCGCCCCGGCACTCCCTGCCCTGCAAGCCGGATGCTGCGGCCATGGGTCACTCCAGTGGGGATTTTGAGTTCAATCGTGCGGTCCTTGGTGCCGCCTGCTCCGTCGGGCAACCCAAGCCGGATATCGCGCGTGCCGCCGCGGAATGCCTCTTCAAGGGTGACCTGCATAACGGACTCGATGTCTTCACCCCGGCTGCGCCCTCTTCCGCCGCGGCCGAAGCCGCCGAAGATATCCTTGAAGAAGTCGCTGTGCGAGATGAAGGAATCGCCGAACATCTCCTCGAAGTCGGCTGTCCCGCCCCCCTGCCATTCGGGGGGAGGGTTGAAGTCCTGGTTGTGCCGGAAGTCCGAGCCAAGGGCATCGTAGCGGCGACGTTTTTCGACATCGCGGAGGACTTCATAGGCCTCACTGATGTCCTTGAACTTGTCCTCGGCCCCGGGCGTCTTATTTACGTCGGGGTGGAATTGCCGGGCCAGCTTGCGAAAAGCTGTCTGAACATCCTCCTGGGATGCATCGCGCGCGATTCCGAGGATTGTGTAATAGTCCCTGAATTTCATTGAACCTCCGGGCAGGCCGGTCCGCAACTTCCGATTAGACGAAAAATCCGGCTCTTGCGAACCGGATCAGCGCAAGGCAATGTGACGCGCACCGGGGGAGCCGGGATAACCGACTCCCCGATGCGCACATATATTACTTCTCGTGGAACTCCGCGTCAATGGCGTCGTCTTTGCCAGCGGGCTTCGGCTCGGGACCGGGCGTAGGCTGCGGGGCCTGCTCAGGCTGTCCGGCCGGAGGGGGAGCGCTTGCGCTGTTCGCGTACATCACGGATGCAAGCGAGTTGAGCAATTGCTGTATGTCGCTGGTGATCCTGTTGACCTTATCAAGTGGCTCGGCGTCCTTTACGGCCTTCTTTGCATCGGCGATAAGAAGCTCGGCGCGAGCCTTGTCGTTGGCGGGAATCTTCTCGGCATGGTCGCGGAGTGCGCGCTCGAGCTGATAGCAGGCGGCATCGCACTTGTTGCGGGTCTCGGCCTCATCGCGCCGGGCCTTGTCGTCTGCGACATGCTTCTGCGCGTCATCCACCATGCGGGTGACCTCTTCCTTGGGAAGATTGGTGCTGCCGCTGATGGACACCTTCTGTTCGCGGTTGGTGTCGAGGTCCTTGGCCGTCACGTTGAGGATTCCGTTCGCGTCTATGTCGAAAGCCACCTCGATGCGGGGGGTGCCGCGCATTGCGGTCCGGATGCCCTCGAGGCGGAACTTGCCAAGAAGCCTGTTGTCGCGTGCCATTTCTCGTTCTCCCTGCAGTACGACCACGTCAACCGCGGGTTGATTGTCATCGGCCGTCGAGAAGATCTCGGACCTTCTGCACGGCACGGTTGTGTTGCGCTCGATCAGCTTGGTCATAACGCCGCCCTGCGTCTCGACGCCCAGCGACAGCGGGGTTACGTCCAGAAGGACAATGTCCTTCATCTCGCCCTTGATAATCGCGGCCTGGATGGCTGCGCCGACCGCAACGACTTCGTCGGGATTGACCGACATGTTGGGCTCTTTGCCCGTGAGCCTGCGAACAAGCTCCTGCACCGACGGGGTACGGGTGGATCCGCCCACGAGGATTACCTCCTGGAGGTCCTTCGCCGTGAGCTTTGCATCGGCCAGAGCATTGTTGACCGGCACGCGGCAGCGCTCGACAAGGTCGGCGGTCAACTGGTCGAACTTGGCCCTGTTCATCATCATGTTGAGGTGCTTGGGCACCCCGTTGACAGCGGTGATGAAGGGCAGATTGATATTGGTCTGCATCAGCGAGGACAGCTCGCACTTGGCCTTCTCGGCGGCCTCGAACAGCCGCTGGAGCGCCTGCTTGTCGGTGCGCAGTTCGACGCCCTGCTCTCTCTTGAATTCGTCGGCGATCCAGTCCATCACGCGCTTGTCGAAGTCGTCGCCGCCGAGGTGCGTATCGCCGTTGGTCGCCAGAACTTCGCAGATGCCTTCGCCAATCTCGAGCACGGATACATCGAAGGTCCCGCCGCCCAGGTCGAACACCATGATTTTCTGGCGGTCCTTGCGGTCAACGCCGTATGCAAGCGCGGCCGCGGTGGGCTCGTTGATAATGCGTAAAACGTTGAGCCCTGCGATCTTGCCAGCATCGCGGGTCGCCTGGCGCTGGGCGTCGTTGAAGTACGCGGGCACCGTAACGACCGCCTCGGTGATCTTCTCGCCGAGGAAGCGCGATGCGTCCTCGACCAGCTTGCGCAGGACCTGCGCGGAGATCTCTTCGGGGGCGACCTGGTTGCCGTTTATGTCAAACCGGATCGCGTCATTCGGACCGCGAACCACCTTGTAGGTGACCATCTTCATCTCGGTGTCCACTTCGCCCCATTTGCGGCCGATGAACCGCTTGGCCGAGTAAATGGTGGCGTCCGAGTTCAAAATCGCCTGGCGCTTTGCCACCGTGCCCACGAGCCTCTGGCCGTCCTGGGTGTAGGCGACAACCGACGGGGTCGTGCGGGCGCCTTCGGAGTTCGCGATGACGTCCGGCTTGCCGGATTCCACGAACGCGATGACCGAGTTTGTGGTGCCGAGGTCTATACCAACTGCTTTTGCCATAATACCTTTCCTCCTTGTTGCCTAACGAAAAGGCAGCATAGAAACAGCAAACTCCGTGCCACTGCGGCCCGGCCCCTAACATTGTGCGCTACTTGCAGTTACATTCCACGGTAAATCCGCGGATTGTCAGAATGACAGGAGGGGGAGGGAAGAAAGCGTAGCGACAAGTTTATTGCCCCAGCGAAACAAAAGCGCCGGGCTCGGGCCCGGCGCTGGATATACAGAAAGGGGGTAAAACGGACTTAGCGCTTGGAGAACTGCGTGCTGCGGCGGGACTTGTGGTGGCCGTACATCTTGCGCTCGACGACGCGCGGATCGCGCATCAGGAAGCCGCCCTTGCGCAGGGTCTTCACAAGACCCGGGTCAAGACGGCTGAGAGCGCGGGCAACGCCGTGAGAGAACGCGCCGGAATGGCCGGTGAGCCCGCCGCCGGAGATGCTGGCATACACATTGAGCTTGCCCAGCATATCAACGGAAAGCAACGGAGCGATAGCCGACATGCGCTGGCGTTCCGTGGTGAAGTACTCCTTCAGAGAGCGGCCGTTCACCTGGATTTCGCCGTTGCCCTCGCGGATGCGAACGCGCGCGGTGGCTGTTTTGCGGCGGCCGGTTCCCCAGAAATAGACTTGGGCGATATTATCTGTCACTTGAACCTCCGTTACGGCAAGTCAATGGGCTTGGGCTGCTGGGCGGAATGGGGATGATCCGGTCCGACATAGATTTTCAGCTTGCCCAGCATGTGGTCGCCGAGCTTGGTCTTCGGCAGCATCCTCTTGACGGCGTCGCGCAGGACTCTGTCTGGGTGCTTGATCATGCGTTCTTTGAGCCCGAGGTAGTATCCGCCGCCGGGGTAACCGGTGTAGAAGCGGTACTGCTTGGTGAGCAGCTTATTGCCCGTGGTCCTGATTTTTTCGACGTTCACGACGACTATGAAGTCACCGCAATCAACGGTTGGGGTGTAGATTGGCTTGTGCTTGCCCATGAGGCGCATGGCGATAGCGCTGGCGAGGCGACCGAGCACCTTGCCGTCGGCATTCGCGATGTACCAGTCGTTGACCGCGTCTTCTTTTCTCAGAAGAGTGGTTTTCATCTAATCCTCGCAGTAAGTGGGCGGGATCTCTCCCGCGTACCGATGGAAACACGCTCGAACGGGCACTCAGAACGGGTTTCGAGCGCCTCACTTCGACAAACGAGCGCTAAATTATACGGTCTTTGCGCTCCGGTCAAGGAGGTTTGCGGGATTCGGAGCGGAGAAGACTCAACACGAAAACCACGAGCAAGAGCTTTTTACCACGGAATACACCAGATACACGAAAGGAAAGCCTTTGCGAGGCCAAAGAGGAAGACAGAAGGAGTGCAGAGCATTTTACCACTGAGGACACAGAGGTTCACAGAGGAAGAGAGGCCCTTTTCGAGGCCCGGAAGCATGAGAAGACGAGAGGAAGAGGTCTTACCGCAGAGGGCGCAGAGGTTCGCAGAGGAAGAGAGGCCTTCTGCGAGGCCAAAGAGGAAGAGATTAACCACGAAACACACGAACGACACGACCGCTTCGGCGGCGAGGCCCGTAGCACGAGCCAAATACACGAAAGGAAAGCCTTTGTGAGGCCAAAGAATAGGAGAAGACGAGAAGAGAAGAGTCTTACCGCAGAGGGCGCAGAGGTTCGCAGAGGAAGAGAGGCCTTTTGCGAGGCCCGGAAGCATGAGAAGACGAGCGGAAGAGGTTTTACCACAGAGGTTCGTGCCCAGCATCCCCTTGAAGGGTGACAGAGGGTAGGAAATACCTGGATTTGCGAGGCCCGATGCTGAAAGCAGAATGCTCAATGCAGAATGATGAATAAGACCTCAATAGGCCGGATGGAGGCCACGGGTGGAGGTCATGCCCATCAACTCAGGTCAGTCGCTGTAATCCGGGCAATGGCCGCCATCTGCTCCGATCATCTTCATCCTGAATATCGATGTTAGAGTCCAGCCTTCCAGCCTTCATCACAACCTTCCCGGCGCCCTGTCTTTGATCAGCGCAAAGACGCAGACGACGATGAGCGGAGCGACCAGGCATGCAAGAAGCCCTGAAAGGCTGGGCGCCGAAATCACCTGCATTCCCGGATCACCCCATGGGTCCTCAATCCAATTGGTTATTGATCTCGGACCAAGCACCTTCGAAACGATGCCCGAAATCGGCAGGAGCTCGCACCACGTCGCCATGATGCCCGCCAGAATAGACGCGATCATTTTCCTCGATAAGTCCTGTCTTCGCACAAGTAAGAACAACAGCACCCCGATGCTCGCGGCGACCGGGGCGAACTGCCAATGCGCATAGGCAACGCGTTGCACGAATGTTTGGATCCACAGCGATGTCCCGAAGGCAAAGCCCAGGAAAAAAAGTATAGCGGCGGAATTGCCCGCAATTCCACGAGCCACGGCCTTTGCATCAGAAGACGCATGGGAGAAGAAACCGCGAATTCCAGCGCTTGCATCAGTCTCCGATCGGTTCGGGCAGGTCGCCACGAAGAGCGTGGCAAAGACGAGAAGCATACAACCAATAGCCGTAAGAATAAGGAAGAGGATCGACCCGTCGCCCAACCTCATCGCGAGAAAAAGCCCTGCCCACAAAATCGCTGGCAGCCCGCCAATGCACAGGACTGGCAGCAGGAGACCGCGGAAAATGCTCTGTTTCCTGCTTTCATGTCGATAATATCTCCGTATCAGAGCGAACGCAGTGAATAGTACAGCCGCGATAAGGAGAGCCACGAGGCAACCCAGGAGAAGAAGAACCCAATCGCCGGTATCGTGTTGCTCCCATCCTCCCGCGCGGTACGCCAGTTCGAACCAGAGGAAGACCAGGAAAGGAAATGCGGCAAATAGCACAGGCGCAATGAATAGCACCCGTGATTTGGCAGAAACAGCCAGTCCGGAAAATGCTCCAACCACTATTATTGACGGTGTGCACAGCACAAGAACGACCGGTATCGACCCCCAACCGGTTGCACGTAGAAGGGCCACGGCAAGCGGCAGAACCAGAGCGCAAGATATCGGCAATATCACCGCGCTGTACCATTCCATCCTGTCGACTGCCGGGACTTTCGAATCCTCCACCGCAGCACCCTCCTTCAGTTCATGAGGCAGCTATGTGTAATACTACCGAAAGAACGCCCCAAGTCAATTACCTCATCGGATGCAAAATCGCGGATGACTCTCTTCAAATGCTGCAACCTTCGGCTCTCAGCCCAGTCTTGGCGTTTTTGTGAAACTGCCTGCCCCGAAAACTATTGAACCATCTGTCACACTCAGTCTAATCAAGAAGCAAACCTTTGGAGGGTATATGCAGAGGAATCTTGGCTGGATGCGCGTGGCTCTGCTGCTTGTCGTAAGCGGTGCTCTGCTGATCACCTGTGGCTGCATGAGCTACGGGTCTCACAGCACATCGCGCCCTGCCCCGGACGGATCGGAGCAATACGCCCGCACCTACGAAAACAAATTCACGCCGGCTCAGGCTGGCATACCCTCGACGTTCTCCATTGACGTTGACACTGCCTCGTACACCATGGTTCGCCGCTATGTCGCCAACGGCAAGCTGCCTCCGCCGCAGGCGGTCCGCATCGAGGAGATGCTGAACTACTTCACGTATTCCTATCCCGAGCCCCAGGGCGATGAAGAGTTTTCGGTGAAGACTGAGTACTCGACCTGCCCCTGGAGCCCCACGCACGGACTGCTCCTTATCGGAATCAAGGCTAAGGGCGCCCGTGAGGCCAACCTGAGCGCATCCAACCTGGTCTTCCTGATGGATACATCCGGCTCGATGAACGCCGACAACAAGATGCCCCTAATGAAGCACTCGATTAAGAGGCTCGTGGAGAAACTCGGGACAAAGGACCGGATCAGCCTGATATCGTTCGCGTCGAGACCCAAGGTGAGGCTCGACGGGTCAACGACCGAGACCAAGGACGCGATCCTGAAGGCGATTGACGTTCTCAAGACTGGCGGTGGCACCGGCGGAATAAGGGCCTTGGAGAAGGCGTACGAGGTCGCGCTGAAGAACTTCATCCCGAACGGCAACAACCGCATAATCCTGTGCACCGACGGCGGGTTCAACTCGGACAAGGACCGCTTCAACAGCCTCAAGGCGTTTGTAAGCGAAAAGAAAGGCACCGGAGTCGCCCTGACGGTTCTCGGCTGCGGAAGCGGCGACTACCGCGACGACAACCTTGAGATGCTGGCCGACAGCGGTGATGGCAACTACTTCTACATAGACTCGCACGACGAGGCATACCGGGTATTCGACACCGCCCTTGCAGGCGCGCTCGAGACCGTGGCGATGGACGTCAAGGTGCTGGTTGACTTCAATGCAGGCAATGTGCGCTCTTTCAGGCTGATCGGGTACGAGGACAGGATGATCGACACGCGCAAGTTCATCGAGGAAGACGCCGACGCGGGCGAGCTTGGCGCGGGACATTGCGTGACCGCGCTGTACGAGATCATAGCCCCGGAGTCGGAGTACATCGAGGATGAGGTAAAGTCGAAGTACACCAAGGAGAGCACGGACCGGCCGAAGACCTCTTCCGGCGGGGATCTGTGCACGCTCAGGATCCGCTACAAATCCGCTGCGACCGGCGAGAACAAGAAAGTCGAGCGGGTGATCCCCTCGACCACCGAAGCGTTCAGCGCTGCGTCCGAGGATTTCCGCTTCGCCTCCGCCGTCGCCGAGGCGGGACTTGTCCTGCGCGACAGCAAGCTTAAGGACCGCGCGAACATCGCGCACGCCCTTTCAGTGGCCAAGGTCGCGCAAAGCGCCGATCCCGAAGGCCTCAGGGCCGACTTCATCTCGCTGCTGTACCAGATCATCCGCCGCGGAAAGTAGATTTGCCATTCGACAAAGCACCGGGGCGGCAGAAGCCGCCCCCTCTTTGCTATGGCTTCGCCGACCTACGACAGCCTGCTCTGAGCGAGGGTCGCGAGTCGAAAGGGCCGCCGGACTCCTGCGGCCTCCCCCCTGTTTGCGCCCGCCCCAAAGGCGGGTAACCTAAGGCCCTACGCGTCAGGGCGCGAACCACCGGTCACAGGCAGCCGTGTCATTGAAAACGACTTCTTCCGGCAGGCCAGTTGCACTGCGCATCAAATTCCTGGAGAGCACCGTTCGATTTCGCCAGCATTTTCGGAGAGTGAGGAGGACGCGATGCCACGAGCAGTCCTGATAGCCGTCATTCTTCTTCTTGCCATTTGTTCTGTCGGACACTCCGAGTTGCCCCCTCTGATCCTCAACGACTGGATGGACGTGCCCCGATACATCACCGATGGGAAGTACCGCCAGATGCTGGACAAGGCGAACAGGGCCTACTGTCTTCCTTGGCAGGAGTTGCAGGCGCCCGTGCTTCCGAACTCGTATAAAGGGTTCTTCGGTATCGAGTACCCGGATATGTGGCGCGAAATGAAGCCCAATCCACTGCTTCAGGCTTACTCGGAAGGTTACCGCCATTGGACCTTGTGCTATTTCTACTATGAGGTCAAGTATCCTTTCTTCGGCACGATCGAGAAGAAGGCAGTTGACTTCACGGAAGCCCTCGTCGCGCTCGATGCCGCGAACTTCGCCGGTCCTAAGGCTGCCATCGGCGAGGCCTTCGATCCCGCCGTCTGTGCCACTTGGGAGGAGCATCCCATACATGCCGCGCTCGACCAGGCTGTCTCGATCCGTGACGGTCTCCCGCCCGATCTCGCTGAGGATCAGGAACGGGAGGCACGCTTGTGCTTCGACATCACCGCATTTGCGATGCTGCTGTGCGACAAGCGGCTCTCAGACTCGATGAAGTTCGTGACGGGCCACCACTTGATGCGCTCCATTCTCTCGACCAAGCTCATCCCGCCGGACAAGGCTGAAAGGCTGAGGATACACGAGTCGCTGTGCCGCGACCTGTGGGAGTACGCAAAACCGTGGACCGAAGCGCTCGCAGCCGCCGAAGCACCACGGATTGTTGTGACCTATCACAGAATCTGGGGTCCGGCCGGCAGGGACTATCTCGGCATTTTGCGCGAAACCGGCAACAAGGAGCCCCACGGAATCATCACATTCAATATGTCCAGATCGCGAGCCGGTCGTTTCGATTACGAAGAAGACAAGCAGTTTGCCTATGCCCTCACTCTCCCTTGGCAGCGGCGCGCAACGCCGGATTGCTACGTCTGGTGCATCCCCGACGAAAAGAAGCCGCTTCTCATTAAGTACGCGGAGAACGAGATGCAGCGTAAGGCTCCGACGCTTGATGTTACAGTGAAGCGTTTTGTCGGCAGGGAAACCTATATGAAGGCAGAGCCCTTCTTCGTTGGCGAAGTGAAGGGAAAGAAAATGGTGCCATGGTTCGAGGCTGACCGCAAGGGCAATTCAGTCACCGTGGTATTGACACATCCCTTTTTCACCGGTCCCCGATTCTTCGCCTCCTTGGCGAGCAGAACCTTGGACACCTACCCCTGGTACGACGTTAAGACCGAGGTGAACGAGAGCGCCAGACGCGTGAGCATCGCC
>Ga0265297_10009955_pt1 | contig 12109 bp, 12 predicted proteins | sample Munlanlwell13791_FD_192502 | JGI IMG/M metagenome (GOLD analysis project Ga0265297, IMG submission 192502) | Leachate microbial communities from a municipal landfill in Southern Ontario, Canada - Leachate well 137-91 | ecosystem: Engineered > Solid waste > Landfill > Unclassified | place...
CATTATCTTTAAGTCTAGCGGAAACAATTTCCCCGCTATCTTTTAAGGATGCTGTCCACTTTTCTGTAGGATTAGTCGTATCAGTGATATCATAACCGTAAATCGTGGGTCCGGATAGGATAACGAGCGTATTTTCGGATATGAGTAATGTGCCGGCTTTTCCTATAGAGCTGGCAATGCCCATCGACTCTGCCGGATAAGCGTTAATGGTTTTTGTAGTGCTCTGATTGATAGGCGGCATAATCGAAGGCGCGGAAAAACGCTCGATAAGCGGATAATAGAGCCAATTTTCTGAAGAATAAAACAAGTGGTTGCCGGAGACTTTTACTATATCAGGCTCATCAATGCCGGCAACCTGGACATTTGTAGCTGACTCACGCTGGGTTACGGCCGGCGCACGTACTCCCGTATTTTTTTCCATACCTGAAACTGAGTCAAATGTTAATTCTGACCTGGTCTGAAGCGTCGTATCGATTAACGTGCTTGCCTCAAGATAGTCCCTAAAATCGTTTTCAGAAGTAAATACGGCCATACCCTCGGTCTCGGAGGGCTCGGGTATCTCCTCATGAGGAATGAGTATCGGCTGAGGAATTAGGTTTAGTTTATATGAAAGCACAGCCCCAATACCGGTTAAAAATAATAAGAGCGCAATAATTCCACATACCTCAAAGCTTTTAGATCGTAATGTTTGCATGCTACGTATCCGGAAAGTATTACACTATTTAAACACCCTCTTTCACGGCTCCTTTCCTCTTATTATGGCAGTTTAAGGGTTATTTCTCAAGCCAATTACATCGTTTTTAATCGGCAATGAGCGCTACTTGTTTTTCAACCGTCTCCCAGTCGAGGTTGTGCAAAAATGCGTCAATATACGCAGCCCTGTTAGTTCCGTAATCCGCCCAGTAGGCATGCTCATAGGTATCAAGTGCAATAACCGGGGTAGCGTTCCATATAGGATATGTATTCTGACTATCGCCGATATAATTACACCAAACCTTCCAGTCACGGTCATATGCCAACCATGCCCAACCGCGGGCAGCCATGGCTGTGGCCTTTAAATCGATAACCCAGTTATCGTATGATCCGAAGGTCTCGTCGATAATTTCGGCAACCGAACCCATCGGCTTACCACCGCTTCCCCCGAGATGATCGAAATATAATTCGTGATTTTTTACCCCGCCTATCGCAAAACTCAGCTCAACTTTCAACTCCCGAATTTCCGAATATACCTGATTAGCTAGTCCCCCGTCGACCATCTTCAGCTTTTCGGTAATTTCATTAACTTTTTTCACATATCCTTCATAAAGCTTCAGATGGTTTTCGACGGTAGTTTTGGAAATACCTTCCATTGTGAAGATTGAATCTTTAAATTTCTTTAGTTCTATTTTTTTAAATTGACCCATGTTTTACTCCTTTGTTTAAGCTAGAATTGTTAAATAGTATTGCAACAATCGTATGCATTATTACTTATTCTTGTCAATGTTACCGCTTACAATAATAATCAAGCTTCTCAATAACCTTCAAATCTGCTACCCTTTGAAAGGAGGAATATATTATGCAAATGCAAATAACGGGTGAAAATGTTGAAATTACTGAATTAATGACCGATCTCATTGAAACAAAGCTGACAAAAAATATCGAGCGCCATCTGAAGCGTTTTGATGAGAGTGTTCAAACCGCAGTGGTAAAAATCAAAAAACATGATAACCAGTTTTACACGGTAAACTTTAACATGGAGCTGCCGGCAAAAGAACATATTTATGCCGAAAATACCAATAAAAACCTGTCAGCCGCGATAACGGGGTTAAAAGAGGAAGTTGGACGTCAAATCGAAAAGTATAAGAGCAAACTCGACCGGCATGAAGCCAATCCTGCTCCTCAAAGCGAATAGGTAACGATATCTCCTATTGAAATAGTCAACCTTTGTACCGTACCGGCAGGTACTTCCAAGGCCGCATCAAACTTTTCAGAGGTGCTAATGGTTTCCGGTGGCTCATCGCCCTCAGGAGAGACTATCTCCTCGGCCAGATCAACAACAATTCCGTTCCGTATAAAAATAAAGTCGAGATCAAACTGCATATCCTTCATCCAAAAAGTTGCCGTTGTTGCCTGAGGATAAAGAAATAGCATTCCCTCATTTTCTTTTAACGACGATCGGCCGGACAAGCCCTGTATGCGCTCCGATTCACTGTCGGCAATGAGAACCTGAAACTTTTTATCACCGATTATGACGGTCGGTTGTTTTTTACTGAGCATAAAATAACCGAACAGGACGACTATCAAGAGAAAAATTATGGCTGCTATAAGATACGTGCGTCTGTTCATTTGAGCCGAACCGTCCTTTTATCATACTCAAATACTCCGAGTCGTTTGCCTCGCTGCACGATAGTTAGTCCTTCCTCTTCAAGCCTTCTTTTTTGGACCTCTGCCCCACCCGGATATTTTTCGTTCAGCAATCCGCCGGTTTTTAAAACACGCCAGTAGGGTGCGATATTCTTAATTCCCGAAGCACGTTCCTCTTCGGCTGCATATGCACAAATCCAGGTAAAAATTCCTGTGGTTATCGGGCACGCGACTGTGGTACCGTGCCGCCGCGCAATCGCCTCGCGCAAATCGTTTTGCGTCACAACTTTTCCGGCCGGCACCTGACGAATCAAGGAATCAATCTCATTCGGGGAAGGAATTACCATCGTTCCTTTGCCCCATTTCTGACTCATTTTACCGGTAAGTGTAACTATCTTTGGAAGCTCTATACAATCATTTCGCTTATAAACCCAAGTAGAATTCATAGAACCTTTGCGGGTTTATCTATTGCTTGTTCATAAACTGGGATACGTCAACTAGATTGCTTGTTTGGCCCATAATAGTCGGCAACTTTCCATCCCACTTTTCGATCCACATCTTCTGCAGCAGCTCGCTTGTTATCGTCTGTTTCTGCAGCTCCTGCTCACGGGCCTGTCCCTCTGCCTGAGTAATGCGCGATTCTTTCTGATAGATTGCCTGCTCAGCTTTATTCTTTTCCGTTTGGATTTTTACAGCCTCAATCTGCTTCGCTTCAATAGCCTGAACATACTGTGTTGCAAATTTTATTTCCCGGACACCGACTTCGTCGAGCAGAATTCCGTTTTCACTGAATACTGGCGTAAGCTTATCCTCGATCATAGCCTGTACTTCCTGCACATTTCCGGTATAGAGCCGATCGGCTTCAAATTCACGGGGGATATTACGAGCCCAAATCCGTGAGTCAGTCTTCACGATTTTTTCAACCAACGCATATTCGTTTCCGATATTCTGGGCAATCCAGGTAACTTTCGAAGGATCAACGCTAAAACGTACGGTATAGTAGATATCGACCTGTTGGCCATCCTTAGTATTTGTATCAACCGGATAATCTTTATAATCGGCGAGGGATCCGGTTTGTTTTTCGGCTGATGTCGTTTCATAAATTACTTTCTGGGTATTATAGGTCAAAGTGCTTTCAATCAGCGGCACTAAAACATGAGGACCGGGACTCAGGACTCTTCCCGTAACTCTCCCCAAACGAGTAACAACTGCAACCGTACCGGATTGGACTATCCGAATCGTAGTCGTAAAAAAATACACCGCTCCGAAAAGAATTAAAATTATAAAAACCGCTTTCGGCGAAATCTTTTTCATACAGCCTCCTTCTTTTAGCTGCTCAATAAAAAACGCACCGGTTAACTCGATGCGTCATAATAGTAAAATAAAATCATATATCGCTTGATTGCCCTTAGCTAAGTAATGTTGCGCCTATCTGAGCAATTATTTGGTTTAACGTAGACTCTGATTTTATAATATATCCGCGAACACCATAGTTCATACCATCTGCAATTTTATCAAAATCAGAAATTTGTGATAGGATTAATACCGGAATATTGCTGACATTTTCTTTCGTCCGAAGAACTTTGAGGAATTCGATTCCGCCCATTTTTGGCATCATCATATCGAGTAAAATTATATCCGGCTTTACTTCGTCAACTTTTTTCAAGCCCTCTTCCCCGTTAGGAGCACTGAACACTTCATATTTCTGTTCGTTCAAACCATCGGTGAGAAGATTTATAAAAACCTGGTTGTCATCAATAACGAGAACTTTTTTGCCCATATATTTTTTATATCGTACTATTTACTAAATTGCAAGAAAAACAAATTTCATAGCCTTAATCAAGATACTTACAGCGGGATTATACAATAAAAAGTGCTCCCTTTTCCTTCAATCGAAGCTGCCCGAACCGCACCCCCGTGAGCCTCAACAATTCCCTTTACGATATAAAGACCTAAACCTGTTCCTTTCTTATCTCCTTCGGTCGCGCGCGCCTGAAATTGTTTAAATTTATTAAATAACTCATTAATATTATTTTGACTAATCCCGCGCCCATTATCCGTAACCGCAAGGATTATCGAGTCGGGAAATACATTCAGCTTCTCCATCTCATCGTCCGTAAACCACGTATAGTTTTCCGCTTTTATTTCCTCGCGTATAGTAGCGTTAGCCTTATGGGATAAGGCTTGCAACTGAATAACTCCTCCGCTTGAAGAAAATTTTATCGCGTTTGATAAGAGATTATTCAGTACTTGTGCGATTGCACCCGAATCAATCTGGATTTGTTCCGGAACATTTTTTGCTATCGTTATTGTTAACTTTATACCCGCATCCTTTGCCTGTGTTTCAAAAAATCTTACTCGGTTTTCGATAACGGAGCGGATATCACCCGCTTCTTTTCTGATCTCGAATTTCCCGGCTTCTAATTTCGCCGCATCAAGCAAATCGTTAACCATCGATAGCATTGATGAAGAGTCGGCATAGATAAGCTTCAGATACTCTTTTATCGCTTTACGTTTTCTTGCTCCTTCCTCACTCCGCATATACTCGCTCATCTTTTTTATGTTATCGAGTGGGGAACGAAGCTCATGAACCATCATTGAGGTAAAGTCGTCGCGCATTCGTTCGATTTCCTTTTCGTGGGTGATGTCATGAAAAATTACAACCCCTCCGAGCGTTTGCTTGATTTCGGGTGTGATATTTTTTACCGGAGAGACAAAGATTTGGAATACCCGCCCGTTTATTACCACGTCCGGCGTGAAGAGAACCTTGTCGAGCTTTATACTTTCTTCGAGTTTTCCCTGAAAATCATAGGCACCGTTCATCTTATCAATACAATTAAAGATTGTTAAATCGCTTTTATCATCCAACCCCAGTAGCGTTCGGACAGCCGGATTCGCGACAAGAATTCGATAGTCGGTATCGGTCATGATAACTCCCTCGACCATGCTTTCAACCATCGCATTTAATTTGCGTTGCTCGGTTGCGACAACGTTATGAAGCTTGGTAACCGCCTGGGAGGCTTGTTGAGTAATTTTATAGAGGATGGTCATTTCTTCCTCTTTATATAATCCGGCTTGTGTATGGGCTACTGTCAAAACGCCTTCAACTTTATCGCCGATAACAAGAGGAATATTGAAATAGGAATTAACATTCTTATCAATATCTTCAATTAAAATCGCACCTGATAGCACTTCTTCTATCGGCACTTTCTGCAAATCACTATCTAAGAGGGCGGAAAGCGAACCGATCATACGCTTTTTTACCACATCGAGGAACTCGCGGGTTACTGACTGTTCGAGGTGTGATTTAAAGACGATTTTCTCCGGTCCGATAAGCATATAAGAAACAACGGTATATTCAATAAACTGATGGAGAGAACCGACAATAATATCGGTTATCTCCTGCACGTCCAACGAATAACCGATGCGTTCACCGAGCTCTTTTAAAATCGCCAGCTCATACATTTTACGGCTAATTGCCCCTTCACGTCGGGCTAAATCCCGCTTATAGGCAGTTATGTTTAAATAATACGTGATGATCGAAGCAAAAATTACCAGACTGATAAGTAGTAAAAAGAGGGGAAGTGACATGTGCGTATTAAAAAACTGTCTTTTGAACGATTATTTTGGCTACCCGATAATTTTACGGGTTTCTTTATCCGCTTCGTGTAACGTTTTCAGAACTAACACAAAGGTTATAAACCACACGATGAATATTCCAAGAACTGCCCAAATATATTGACTATCAACGAACATCAGAACGGTTGAAACAATTCCAAGGCTATACATCCCTGCCAACATGGAAATAACAAGCGTGCTGGTAATTTTACCTACCATTGAACCTTTTACATGTTGATAGGTTCTTTGTCCCATAACCAGGATAAAAACACTTCCTGCTATAAGAATCGGCCACCCTATTAGTAGGATAGTGTTGCGCATTATAATCTCCATAAGTTAATCGACCTTCTTTAATGAGGGATATTTGGTAAATACCGAATTTAAGGCGCTTTTAACGATTTGACCCGAAAGCGCGACATATTCATCGACAAGTTTTTGCAGTGCCTGACCGGGATCGCCGTTAATCTCCAAAACTTCCCCGCCATCAGAAATCGTAAGGGTTGGAACGGCGCGGGCTTTTAATACAGCAATTTCCGGCCCCAAAATTATGATTTGTTTGGCAATGACTTCACTAATAAGGGCTTTGTATTGTTCTTTCTCGTCCATATCTTAACTATACCGTGGATACTTTTTAAATTCAAGTAGATTATCCTAAGTATCCTAATAATTGCTATGCGACAAGCGATTGTGGTATGGTAAAAAAATGAAAATTGTTTATTCTACTGCCAATTTCCAGACCGCTGGAGGTGGCGAGGCTCGGGTTGCATATGAAATGTCCGAAGCTTTTTCAAAAAATCATACCGTTCTTCTGGTTTCTCCCGGTTTTACGAATACCACATATGATTTACACCCGAACTTAACAAAATTAGAATTTAAGAGTACCGGTTATGAAGAATTTTTGATACCACACATAACACCAAAAAATTTATCTTTTTTATATTTTCATCTAGATCAATTTAAACCTGATATTATCCATTCGCACGATAATACCCCACTCTCCGCAATCGTCCAAGCCTGGGCACGCTCGCGATCAGTCCCGTTTATTTTTACCTCACATGAACTATTTAAACGCCGGACCGAGTTCGGCATAAGCGAGATCAGCAAAGCATTAACCGTATTATTTGATTCACGGATAATTCGAAATTATTATTTGGATTTTTTTCGTAATTGTGACGGTGTAATAGCGTTAAACGAAACAGCTAAAAAAGACATCATTGATTACGGATATACGGGTAGAATATTTATTATTCATAACGGTCGCAATCTTAAACAGTACGCTACTCTTAAACTGCCCGACATATCTTCTACAGAAAGAAGTTTAATTTCTATCGGATGGATTTCAGAACGGAAGAACCAGTTATTTCTCATACAAGCTATGGAATATTTACCGAAAAACTATTCATTACATATTATCGGTGGAGCGCTTAATGAGAAATACGCACAAAAGTTATATTCTTATGTTTCCTCCCATCATCTTTCTAACGTTCATTTTATCGGCAGAGTTTCCCCCGAAGCCATACCCTCATGGCTTGAGCGATCACACCTACTCATTTCCTCCTCAAAAATGGAAGTGCAGAGTCTGGTAGTTTTAGAGGCATTAGCGAGTGGCCGGCCAATAGTGGGATTATCTAATGAAACGATAGACGAATTGATTAGCGATACCGTCGGGAAACGATTACCAGCCGACACGGATCCCCAAACCTATGCTCACCAAATCCAAAAACTTTGCTCAATATCTCCCTCTAAATATCTGACGCTTTGTAAAAACGCCCGAAAGTTAGTTCACGGATATGACTGGACTGATGTCATTAATAAAACTATACCGGCATATGAATCAGTTATAGCTTTAAAAAAGCCTATGGAAATAAAAGCCGAGGGCTATAAAATATCACGGTTTAGTCGCTTTCCCCGTTCAGCAGGCAGACTTGTTGCCGAATTGCGCACATTAGATAAGCCTCTCCGTACAAAGATCACCCGCTTTGCCGGAAAACCATACATATATCTATCAGTCCTTATGGTGCTGACTCTAACCGGAAGCGCGGTCTATGCTCTCAATTCTTACATTCAAAAAACCGGCAAATCTAAACAAACAATTCCTAGACTCAGTTCGAATAAAAAATCATTACGTCGTCAGGTTTTTCGTAAATCAGAATAATGGTATCCATAAAATCCGTGGTGCATTACGAAGGATGAGCATCGTTAACTTTCTGCTCTCGCATCTCGACTATTACTCCGATCAACGATACCAACGGAATCGATAATAATGCGCCGGTAATACCCATCAGTTTTCCTCCGATAATTACTGACAATATAATTATAATCGGATGAACTCCGATTACCCGCTGCATTACTTTCGGCACCAGTACGTTACTTTCTAAAATTTGCACTCCCATATATACAAAGAGGGTTAATAAAAAGAGAGTTGGCGATACGGTTATTGCAATAATAAGGGCGGGAATTGCGCCTAAAATCGGACCGATTGTCGGAATGAGCTCGAGGACCCCCGCAATTAACGCCAATGGTAGCGCATACGGTAAACCGATAACAGTATATCCAAGCCAATTAAGAGCTCCGACAAATAAGGATAAAATCAGCTGACCCCGAAACCAGGCTCCAAGCTTCAATTCAGCAATCCGCAGCGTGTGCTCAATTGTATCTTTTCTGTTAAGATCGGAAGTCAGCCTGAGTATCCAAGTTTTAATAACCTCATAGTCATATATCATGTAAAAACTTATGATCAGTATGCTGAGAAAAAATAGCAATGCCTCGATAAATCCCATCGTAAACGAAAAGATATTTTCACTAAAAGACCCCAATCGTGCCGTAAAAAATTCTGTTAGTGCGCCGAAATTAACCGATAACGGCAACAGGGTTAGAGCGCGACCGATATAATCCGGAAAATTTTGAATAAATAAATTTCCCTGTTCGAGTAGCACCGGAATTATCGGGATAACAAAGCCTATGAGCACGATAATCGTAATAAAATACGGAGTCAGAACTGCAAGAACTTTTGGTATTTTCTTTTTCCGCAGAATTGTAACGAGCGGCATAAAAGTAGCGGTCACAATATAGGAAACAAATACCAGCACAATAACAAAACGAAGTATGTATGCAATCCACACTCCCACAATAATGATAACGGTCGACAGCATCTCATATCGCTGAATAAAATCAACAGCTTTTTTCATGTAACACCCTCTCTTGTCTTTTATATGTAATTATTGAGTATGAACCATCTGCGGCTATATTGATTGTAATTTCCGTTACAAGAAACCGCTAACGTACATGGTAATCTCAGTTATCTGGGTCGTCGCAAGACATGCGCAAAGGCAAACTACACTCCTACAAAGACTCCCGGGCAGGTGTGTTTTTGTTGATCGTCACCTTACCTTTCCGCTTGTCATTAAAATAGCGAGGAGTATTTTTTATGGGAAAATTAATTGTCACAATCGTCATACCGTATACCGACGGCTCGTCTTTAACCGATTCGGATATTCGACTCATAGCAGAGCAAAAATACCAGATGTCTGACAGTGAACTAGCCATAATCCTGGTTAACTTTCACGGCAAAGATCGCCGGGCAAATCATAATCCCAAGCCTCAAATGAAACTACCGGATGTTTATTATGTACATACGAATTATCGGAGCTTTGGGTCTGCGATGCAAAAGGGCGTTGAATATGCGTTAAACGGCCTTCATGCCGATATTATAATCGGATATGATTACCGATTGGGTGACGCCATAACAGACCTCCACCGCCTTATTTCTCAAATAAAACGAGGATCGGATATTGTGATTATATCTTCATACCAACCCTCGGGAAATGTGGTAAGTACTGACGGCGCTTTCGGATCGATCCAACGATGGGCGGGTGCATTTATAGGGACAAATACTAATCAAATTAAACCACTATCGGATTTAACCGGGGGCTTATTTGCCGTCAGGTCGGAAACGTTAAAAAAGGTAGGGTTTGCTAAATTAAAGGTTCTTAACGGATCTTTCTTCATTCCGATGCTCTATTATCTCCTCACCTTTAATTACTCGGTTGTCGAAATACCCTTTTCGAGTCGCTTCACTGCACATAAATATCGATCGATCGGAAACATCAGCGGCTTATCAACCATACTCGCAGTACTACGCTCCCGATTTCATGACCCCGCTATGCAGAAAGTTAACCTTATGGCGATCGGCATATTTTTGTTTCTTTCGTTATTGACCGTCATGATATCTCAGACGTATTCTCCCTTTACTCTTTTTAAGATTTTTATCTTTCTCGTTTCCACATTCATTATGATTCAGTCAGTATTTTTTTTATACGCTACGATATATGCCTGGAATCGTCCGGAACGAATTGAAATAAACCGATCACCGAAAACTTTTATGCCTCCGAAATATTCTTTTACTGCCCTCTTACCCGCCCGTCACGAAGAAGCGGTCATCGGAGAAACTATTAAAACTATCGCGGCGATTGAATATCCTTCAAATTTGACCGAAGTCTTAGTTATCTGCCGAACCGACGATGAAGGAACAATTTCAGAAGCACAAAAAGCAATCGACGGATTGAAAACAAAGAATATTCGCTTAATAACCTTCAGCGACTTTCCCATCAACAAACCGCACGGCTTGAATGTCGCATTACCGGAAGCAAAAAATGATATTTTAGTAATTTTTGACGCTGAAGATTCCCCGCATAGTGACATTTATACTATCGTCAATACCGTTTTCGTAAATGATCGCGCTGATGTCGTCCAGTCGGGAGTACAACTGATGAATTTTCATTCAACCTGGTTTTCAACCTTGAATGTATTAGAGTATTTTTTCTGGTTTAAATCAGCGCTCCACTTTTTCAACGGATTGGGAGTAACCCCGCTCGGCGGTAATACCGTTTTTTTTAAACGCAAAATTATCGAGAAAATCGGCGGGTGGTGCGAAACATGTTTAACCGAGGATGCGCAAATCGGGATTAACTTATCATCTGAAGAAGCGCGGGTAAGAGTTGTGTATGATGAAAAACACGCAACTCAAGAGGAAACACCCCCCGATATGCTTTCCTTTATAAAGCAACGAACACGCTGGAATCAGGGTTTTCTGCAAATATTATTTGCGGGGGACTGGTTAAAACTACCCGGAATAAAAAGGAAGCTGATTGCAGGGTATCTCCTTGCCTGGCCCGAAATTCAAACGCTCTATTTTTTATATTTACCAATCTCATTGATAACGATATTTGTCGTGAAACTACCCTTGGTTCTCGCAATTTATTCAACACTGCCTTTTTACCTTTTTATCTTACAATTTTTAGTTTTAAATATCGGTTTATTTGAATTTACGCGTGAATATAAACTACGTTATCCGTTTTGGATGCCCATAAAAATCGCTCTGACAACATTTCCCTACCAATTACTACTCGGAATAAGCGCTATCAGGGCTAGCTTGAGACTCATTACCGGCAGTATCGGATGGGAGAAAACGGCACATATTAATGCCCATCGATCCCCAGAGAAAGCCGAACTATCAACTGCGCGAGGTGGACAATGAAGGAAATACTTTCCGATAAACGGGTTAAAATTACCATACTTGCTCTGGTTATTATTACCGCACTCTTCGTGCGTGGAATAAACATGTTTAATTATCCCGCGTATCGCGAAGATGAAGGCACGTATGTCTCACAGGCATGGGCAGTTGAAACGCAGGGCGAACTCGCGCCATACACCTATTGGTATGACCATCCTCCGGCCGGTTGGACTTTTATGGCGGGATTTTTTAAAATCGCCGGTTATTTTGCGTTCGGGGTAACTGCAAACGCAGGGCGGGTATTTACTCTCCTTATCGTTATTGCGTCAACTTTGCTCGTTTTCAGGATAACCTATCGTATAACCGGTCGCTTCTTGCCAGCTATAATCGCCGTCTTGCTCTACACCCTTTCCCCTTTGGGAATTGAACACCAAAGACGGGTATTGCTTGATAATATAATGCTCTTCTGGCTGCTTCTGTCGATGAGCTTCCTGATAAAAAAGGAGGTGACGCTCCTTGATAGTATCAATAGCGCTCTGAGTTTCGCACTGGCTGCTCTAAGTAAAGAAACCGTATTGATTTTTTTTCCGGCGTTTTTATGGGCTTCTTATGCGTTAACCCATGTCCGAATGAGAA
>Ga0265297_10009956_pt1 | contig 12108 bp, 7 predicted proteins | sample Munlanlwell13791_FD_192502 | JGI IMG/M metagenome (GOLD analysis project Ga0265297, IMG submission 192502) | Leachate microbial communities from a municipal landfill in Southern Ontario, Canada - Leachate well 137-91 | ecosystem: Engineered > Solid waste > Landfill > Unclassified | place...
GGACTATGCCCAGGTTATGGAGGCGGTTGAGCGTGGCGCGCACGTCGCTTATCTTTATCTTGAGCTTCTTTGCGAGATCGTCGTCAGAGAGTTCCTTGGTGAAAGCGCGCATTATGTCAAGGGCGCTCTCGCCCCCGGAATCCACGAGCATCTGGCGCACGCGCGAATTGGAAAGGACCGCGTCCAGCTCGGCGTTGAGCTTCGGCTCCGGCGCCTTCTTGGGCATCTTGGGGGACGGCACTGGCTTCTTGAGCCTCGCCTTCACGCCGCCAATCTTTGGCTTGGACCAGGACTTCACCTGCCTTGCCCTTGAGGAGCTTGCCTTTGCTTTTGAGAACCTTGACCTTGCATTGAGGGGCTTTGCCTTGGAGAGCCTTGCCCTTGATGGCCTCGCCGCGGCCTTGCGGCTGGAAATAGATTTTTTTGGCTTAGAAACCCTGAGATTCCTTCTGCTGGAGGTCTTTTTTCCCTTAGAAGGACGGCTGGCCCTTGCTGCCATCATATCACTTCTATACCTACGCTGAAGTTGTATTTAAAGCTATTGGGGCGCCGACGGTGGGCGACGGCGGCTGAAGCAGGCTTGCTGGGGTGGGCGGCGGAAACCGGAACCCAGGCAGGCATAAGCTTTTTAGCGCCGGAAGCGATATGGGATTGATGAGGCCGGACCACTATTGCCACATATGCAAGGGCACCCGGAAGATGTGCGGGCTGGACTACTGCCCGCTCCTCAGCAAGCTTGCCGCCATGAGGAGGGGCGCTGAGAGCCTGGGGAAGAAAACAGTTTTTGGGGGGAGCGCGGAAGTATTTGTCGGGAGTTTCGGGTATCCGTCCGTTTCGTGGGGGCCGGTGGTGCCCCTGCAGGAGTATGCGGGCGAGCGGGACATATACGAGATGGGGTATGAGAAGATAATAGAACACAGAGTGAATGCGGTGCGCGGGAAGAGGTATGGGGGCATACGGCCCGTGGGGAAAATCGCTGATGAGACGCAGGATGTGGCGATGAGCGTGCGGCCCGTGGATGTGGAGATGCGGTTTTCCAAGGAGCCGGTTTTTGACATGAAGTTCTCGTCCGTGGCGCAGCCGATTGGGGCTTCCGGGACGATGAAGGACGTGCGGCTGTGCGAGAACCCTAAAATCCCGAAGAAAGCGGATGAACTATTGCAGGAAAAGGCGCGGGCGCGGGAGATTGTCACGGAGATGTTTGAGACCGGTTTGGATAATTATTACATTACGAAGGTTTTGTCAGCTGGATTGCTGGGGATGAAAGAAGACAGGAAGATGGTGCCCACACGGTGGAGCATCACGGCGACGGACGACATGCTGGGGAAGCACTTGATGGGCAGGGTGCGGGAGTATCCAGAAGTGTCGGACTTCTATGTGCTGAGCCATGAATCCCTGTCCAATCATTTTGAGATTCTCGTGATGCCCGGAAAATGGGAGTTTGAGAATTTTGAGGCGTGGTCGCCGGGCACGATTTGGACGATGGGCGGCTCGGATTTCCGTGTGAGCGAGGAGCACGAGCTGTTTGAGGGGAGGACCACTTATGCGGATGCGCAGGCAGGGGGGTATTATGCGGTTCGGATTGGAGTGCTGGAGTTTCTGGACAGGATAAGGAAGCAGGCGCGGGTGATGTCCATACGGGAAATTTATGAGGGCTACCAGGTGCCGGTGGGCGTGTTCCAGGTGAGGGAGAATGTGAGGGATGCGACGCTGAGCGTGAGGAAGTATTCTTCACTTTCCGAGGCGCTTGCTTCCATGGGGAGCAGGCTCCGGAAGGGGATTTCGGCGTATGCGGAAAGGAGCAAAATCCTCACGCAAAGAAGGCTTGATGAGTTTTTCTAGGATTGGATGTAACCATGGTTACATTTTAGCCTGGCAAACCTATGTTTTTAAAACAAAAAGGGGAATGTGAAATATGGAGAAAAGAGAAAGCTGCGGCATAGTCGCTGTGTTATCAAAAAACAACAAGCCCGTGGCGAATTATATTTACAACGGAATGCTTGCGCTCCAGCACAGGGGGCAGGATGCCGCCGGCATGGCAATCTACGACGGAAAAAAGCTGGTTGAAAAGAAGGGGCTCGGATTGGTCTCCCGCATATTTTCCGAAAAGGACATGGTGATGAAGGGTGGTATGGGGATTGCGCACACGAGGTACCCGACAACCGACACGTGCGAAATTGCCGATGTCCAGCCGTCCGTTGTGCAGAAGGCGGGGCTCGCCATTGCGCACAACGGCCACATCGCCAATTATACGGATTTGCGGAAGGAGCTGGAGAAAAAAGGCGCGAAGTTTGCGGGCACGGTTGATTCCGAAGTTATTGCGCACGTGCTTGCGGATGCGTTTGCTTCTGGGAAGGACATTGAGGGCGCAGTGAGGCACGCGATGGGCAAGCTGGATGGCTCGTATTCCGTGGTCGCGATAAAGGACGGCGTGCTCTTCGCATTCAGGGACCCGCACGCGATAAGGCCCTTTGAGCTCGGCGAGAGCGGGGATGCGTATTTTGCCGCATCCGAAACCGTGGCATTTGACATAAACGGGGCGAAGCACGTGGGGACGCTGGGCGGGGGTGAGATGGCAGTCATAAGCCCTAAGGGATTCCAGAAGAAGATGGTATCGCCATCCACTCATAGGCACTGCATGTTTGAATATGTATATTTCTCAAGGCCGGACTCCGTGATAAACAGCGTGGAGGTGCACGAGGCGAGGAGGCGGCTCGGGGCTGCGCTTGCGAGGGAGGCGCCGGTGAAGGCGGACGTGGTCGTGCCGATACCGGACACGGCGAGGACGGCTGCGCTTGAGATATCGCGTGTTCTTGGGATACCCTATGAAGAGGGCATAATCAAGAACAGGTATGTGGCGCGCACGTTCATCATGCCGGACCAGAAGATGCGCGTGGGCGCGGTCAAGGCGAAATTGAACCCGATAAGGAGCGTTGTGGAAGGCAAAAGCGTAATCGTTGTTGATGACAGCATCGTCCGGGGGACCACGACCAGGGAGATACTGAAGATGCTTAGGGATGCAGGCGCGAAGGAGATACACATGCGCGTCACGTGCCCGCCGGTGATGCACCCGTGTTTCTACGGGGTGGACATGTCCACTTACGAGGAGCTGATTGCCGGCAAGAAAAGCGTGGATGAGATAAGGAAATTCATAGGCGCGGACACGCTGTATTATGTTTCATTGGACGGGCTGAAAAAGGCGATAGGGCTGGATCTCTGCACCGGATGCCTGGATGGGGATTACCCGACGGCATACGGAGCTAAGATGGCGAAGGAGAGGAAGGGCTGCGGAAAGGAAGGAGGAAAGGATTCACATGGCTGTGGCTGCGGTTGACCCGAAACTGATGGAAAAGAAAACCGGGATTAAGGAAGCTGAGATAATCAGGATTCTTACGGAGATAGGGATGCCCACTGAGAGGAAGGACGGGCACCTGGTTGTGGAAATCACGCCGAACAGGCCGGACCTCTTCCCAATGGAGGGTATGGTGCGGGCGCTGCTCGCGTACAATGGCGGCAAGGCGCCGGAGTACAAGGTGCTGGATGGCGGCTACAAAATGAAGGTTGGAAAAGGCGTGGAATCCGTCCGCCCGTTCGTGAGGTGCGCGGTCGTGAAGGGCGTGCGTTTTGATGACGAATCAATCAAGGACGCCATGCAGATGCAGGAAAAGCTCCATGAAACTGTCGGCAGGAAAAGGAAGAAGGTCGCCGTGGGGCTGCACAACCTTGACGCGATAAAGTTTCCGCTTGAGTATGTGGTTGGCGCGGGCGAAAGATTCGTTCCTTTGGAAACGGGCAAGGAGATGGGGCTCGGCGAGATACTGGATAAGCACCCGAAGGGTGTTGCGTATGCGCACCTGTCCCGTAACGCAAAGGTCGTGATAAAGGATGCGGAAGGGGTAATTTCCTATCCGCCGATAATAAACAGCGAGAGGACCAAGGTCAACGAGAATACCAATAACTTGCTTATAGACGTGACCGGAACCTCGGAGGAAACCGTGGAAGGCGTTCTGAACATTATCGCCACCGCGTTCGCTGATGCTGGCGCAGAAATTTATGCTGTGGAAGCGGGTGGAAAGAGCCACCCTAATCTGGAGTATAAGAAAATAGCTTATGACGAGGATGAAGTGCGGCGCGTGCTCGGCAAGTCCATCGGGAAGAAGGAGGTGAAGGAAGCGCTGCAGACGATGGGCTATAAGGTGAAGGGCGAGGTGATTTATGCGCCCCCGTACCGAGTGGACATCATCTCGTTCATAGACGTGATAGAAGACATAGCGATAGGGCACGGGTACACGAACTTCACGCCGGAATTGCCGCAGCTGCCGACCATCGGCTCCTGGATACCCGGGGAATCGGACGTGCATGAGATAATGTGCGGCATGGGCTTCCTTGAGGCGAAGACGTACGTGCTTTCAAACGACAAGCTGCTTGCCGGGACTCCAGACAAGGGGAGGGTAAGGATAGCGAACTCCACGAGCGAGGAATTCAATACAGTAAGGACGTCATTGCTGCCGGGACTTCTCGGAACATGCAAGACGAACAAGACGAGAGGCCTGCCGCAGAGGTTCTACGAACTGGGAGGCGTCTGGAACGGAAGCGAAGAGAAACGCCTCGGGTTCGTGATGATTGGGGTAGATGCAAAATTCTCAGGCATACAATCTGCGCTACAGACGTTTGCGAAGGAATGGGGGACCGAGCTTTCATTGAAGCCTGTTGAAGATGCGAGGTTCATAAGCGGAAGATGCTACTCGGTGCATATTGACGGTAAAGAAGCAGGGGTGATGGGCGAAATCTCCCCGAAAGTGCTTGAGGGATTCGAGCTTGAATACCCGGTCGCTGCCTGTGAAATAAGGGTTTGAGCATCAGGGCGTCTTCTTTAGGCGGTCTTTCTTCACATTCCCCTTAGTGGTTTCCGCCGGGATTCCGATAGGCAGGATGCAGACCGGCCTGCCTTGTTCTTGGAATATCCCCTTCACCTCTTCATCACTGAACGCACCCACCCATACCGCGCCGAGGCCGAGGTCCGTGGCCGCCAATTGCGCATAGCCCGCGGCGAGGGATGCGTCTATTATGCAGAATAAATTTCCCCGTTCCCCGTATTTCTTTGAGGAAGACGCCGCATCCGCGAAGAAGACGAACACTGCCGGGGCATCGGAAATGAAACCCTGGTTGAAGGCGGCCTTTGCGAGCTTTTCCTTAGTTTCTTTTTCAGTAACCAGATAGAAATGGTAGCTCTGCAGGTTGCCTGCGGACGGGGCTAGGTTGGCTGCATCCTTAATTGTGTCTAGCTGCTTCTGCGCGAGGGGCGAGGGCCTAAACAGCCGCGTGCTCTTCCTTTCCCTTATGAGTTTTTGGAATTCCATGGCTAAACCGCCAGCATCAAACTATTTAATCGTTTCACCACATATCAATACTATGAACAAGCACCTGATTTTGCTATTTGCTATTTTTGCAGTGGTTGCCATCCAGGCGGCTTTTGCCGAAGCGCAGACGAGCTATCCGCGCACATGGGAGGATAGCGGATGGGTTGCGAACAACGAGCACATAATGGACCTGGGCTTCTTTGAGATTTGGTATAGTGTAGAGCCAACAAACAACATCAGCAGGATGGATGTATTGGGGATCATGCTTCCATTCCATGAAAGCTTAGAAGAGGCGGAGCTTGAGCAACTGTTGCCGGAATGCCACGGCATCGGCTGCAACTCAAGCTCGGAGCTTGAGAGTGCGTTGCGGCATAAGGAATATGCTGATGGCTTGCTGGATTTCGTACGCATCGGAAGCGCCGCATCTACATCCCACCCGGCGTATGACGTCGCTTACGAATGGTACCTAATGCACTATGTGGGGGACTGGAAGGATGCCATGGATTGTTCACTACGTGCCGTGGAGAAGGAGGGCGCGGAAGTAAACGGCAGGAGGCTCGCTGTAGAGGCGACTATGGAGGAAGTGGCTAGTTCTGGCATATGTGAATCTAGGTATTCCGGCCCCGCGAACTGGATATGTTATGCGACTGTGGATGATGTGAGGTGCAACAGCAGCGGGCTGGATGATTCAATCCCTGACATGACCTGGTACCCGGCATGCATGAGGACGCATTGGGAAACCGAAACGGTGCTTGGGGAGAAGAACGCCAACATGACCGAAAGCTGGGAGGGGGCGCAGGCAAAACTATCCGAGCTTGAGGCGTATGCCCTAGACTCCAGGGCGCAGGCGACTGTGCTCATTGACTTGATGACTGCGACAGAACTTGATGGGATAACTGTAAGCGCGGAAACCAGCGACATCGGTGGGGTTGCGAGCATAAGTGACGAGTATGCGATCATAAAAAAGGAATATGAAAACGGGAATAAAGCAATGGGGGGTGCGGACACACAAGCGAACAGCAGGTCGGATGGATGGTATAAGAAAAAATATGACTCTTATTGGGTGGCTGCCACATATTACGACGACATAGTTGTGAATGGCGCTTTGCTGTTGGAGGACGCGGAAGCGGTCGTGGCGGATTTTGGAGGTGAGGCGCATGCCGCACTGGCACAGGCGCAGCGCAGCACGAGACTGACCGAGGCGGGGCAGGCACATCTGGTTGAAGCGGAAATTGCATGCAATTTTGCGGACGCGGAAACAAAGCTCGGCGTCCGGTTCGAGCAATACGGGTCGTGTAGGATGCACGCGCGGCTTGCGCTGGACGGCACGGACATAGAACAGGCTGCTGAATATGAGGCAGCCGTGCTAGAAGTTGAAAAGCTTATCCAAAATGCGACAACTGATGGGATAGACACACGTAATGAGCAGGCGCTCTTCACCATTGTAAAGAACATGAAACCCACAGACGCGGTGGAGATTCTCTCAAGAATCAAATCCAGCATACTCGGAAAGGCAAGGGTGCTGTATGGGGGCCTGCCTGGAGAAAGGGAAGATGCGAAAGCGCTCATAGAGGGTGGGGGTAGCAGCTTCGCTTACATGAATTCCTGGCTGGAGAGGGAGGATTGCTATTCGGGAAACGACCTTGATTATGATTGCGCAATCGGTAGCCTGAAGATGATGCACAACGGGTACATGAACATTTTCAATGCGACCGCCGCCCGGGCTGGTGAAGTGGTGGGCAACGCGATGCTGGTTGATTATTATGAGACTACTACCGCCGCCAGCCTTGACGAAGACAGCGAATACACCTTGGTTGTGCGGGCCAGAAATACCCTGCCGATGGGAGCGGAGAATGCAGTCATATCAGTTCCAGCCGGCGCGGAGATAGGGAAGATGGACCTTGTTGATGGAGGCGAGCGCGTGAGGACCGTAGCGTACCAGGACGGGGTCGCGACCATACAGCTTGTGCAGGTTTCGGCTGGAGAAGAAGTGGTGCTTGAATTCAAGAAAGGGTACCGTCCCTGCGTCGCGTCTGGCATCCGCACCAGCGCGGTCGGGGATGCAATAGGCGGCGCAAAGGTGAGCAGGCAGATGAGCCTTGCCTGTTCAATGCAGGTGAACTCAATCAATGTTGGTTCGGGTTTTGATTCTGCGGTGCTGGACGGCACGGCCCACGCAGTCACGGACGGAATACTCAAGGCAAGGATAACAAAAGGGACGCATTCCCTGGGCATCGTTGAGCATGTTGCAGACGCGTACGGAATGGACAAGAGCACTGAGTTGGTGACTACAGCCGGGACGATGACGACAGTTGCATATATGATAGACATCTCTCCAAAAATGGACCTGGACATGGTTCCAGTATGGGTGGATGAGAGTGGCAAGAGCCCTAGATCTATAGATGTTTTTGGCTATACTGGGGAGCAAATCAAGAATGTGAAGAAGGACGGTACTGGGGTAGTCTATTTTGAGATAAACGGCTTAGAAGCGGACAAGCTGGCTAAGGTGCGGGTGAGGTACGAATTCTCCAATATCAGCAGCTATGTTGGGGATAGGATTGATGAGTTGGAGGGTGTGAATATGGGCGGCGAGGCGAGGGCGCTCCTGGGCAATGCGTCAAACCTTTATGCAGCAGGCGATTACGCAGGTGCCCTGGCTGCGCTGCAGAGCACCGAATCCCAGATTGAGAAAGACGCGAAAGCTGCCGTAAAGGTGGCTGCGAAGGATAGTGAATTGAGAGCAGAAATTTCAGAGAAGGCGGCAGAACTGCGGGGTGCAATCAACATCGGCGAGGATAATGGTGTGGGTAGCCAATACCTCCCAGAGATGCGTGCAAGGCTCAGTGTATTGGAAGGCGCGCTTGCACAGAACCTGAGTGTGGGAGCGACCTCCAGCCCGCTTGAGGATGTGGATTTGGGATGGGAAGGAAAAGAAATAACCAAGATACAGAAATATGTCAAGGACAACGAGGCGAAGATAAAAAAGGATTGGATGGCGATTGGTGTTGATGACGCAAACCTGAGCAGCGCCATTTCAGGGCTTGAGGCACAGGGTGCCGTGTTCTCTGGCACTATGACGCTAGAGGATGGAATGCTCGCACTTGCCGCGCTGGAAAATGCACAGGATGCGCTTGATGCCCTTAAGGTGAGGGAAGGGGCAAAGGATGCGGTAGAGCGTTCAGCACTATCCAATCTTATAGCCGGAGCCAATAGTGTGCTTTCCGAATACGAGGATGAGTATTCAGACCTGCCGTCTGGAGACAGCATGCTCTCGCTCTTTGAAAAGAAGCCGAATGAGATAAAGACGCGGCTGACGGCACTGAACCGCAGCACCAATACTGATGCCGCAATGGTGGAGGCGGCGCAGCTTAAGGCGGACATGGAGAGCGTGCTCGGTTTCCTTAATGGGGAAGGGCTGCGAATGATTGCTTCTGCCACTGACCTTTACACCGAATCAAAGGCTACGCTGGGGGAGGATGAAAAACAGGATGTGGAAAACTCCCTGGAAATGGCCAACGATTACCTTGACAGCGGCAGATTTGTGAAATCCATCCTGGCAAGCGAGAACACAATCAGCAAGTTGAATGGTGCGGAGTCGGTGGATAACGGGTTACTTGTTCTTGCCCTCACTGCGCTCCTAGTTATTGGTGCCGTGGCGCTATTGCTATTCCGGAAAGGCAATGTTTGGCCATCAGGAAGTGGTAGGAACAAACCGAGTTTGAGGAAGCTGAAGAAAATTGAGGTTGATGAATTCGACTGAAGTCAGAAATCGCCTAGTCGGGACTGCCCTTTAGCCTGCACTGGAGCATCTTTTTGTATTTTGCTTTCTGGGGAGAACCTCTTCCTTTCCATTTCCTTCTGTAAAGAGAGGAGGATCTCCTTCATCTTCTGTTCCCGTTTCCTTGAGGCCCAGAAGTAGTATTCATCTCGCGTGGCGCGCGTCATCAGGACATGCACCGAGCCGTCCTTGAACCTGCCTGCGCGGCCCCTGCGTTGTATGGAGCGGATTTCGCTGGGTATGGGCTCAAAGAATATGACTGAGTCCACTGCTGGGATGTCAAGGCCCTCCTCCCCAATGGAGCTTGCAATCAATATTTTGAACTCATCTTTCCGGAACGCGTCCATTGTCTCCTCTTGCATCTTCCTTGTGAAGCCGTCCCGCTTGCCCACGAATATCTTTGAGGAAAACCCGTTCGCGTCCAACACCTCTTTTATCCTTGTTATCTGGTCCCGGTATTGCACGAACAGGATTACCTTGCTGCCTTTCATTGAAGAGAGGAGGGATAGTAATTTCAGGGTTTTGGGGTGGTCGCCTGCGGATGATAGGATTTTGAATGCAATCACCATCCCCGGGCGTGCCACCAGTGCGGCAGATGTCCTGGAAGCCGAGGATTTCAGTTTTGCGATGTAATTCAGCGCAGGGTGCGGCCCTTGTGTCTGCAGCAACTCCTGCAGATGTATTAGGTGTAAAAGGGCGTAATAGTAGGAAAGAAAGGTATATTTTGCTGGGTGGCGCATCGCCTGCAGCCTGCGGCCGTACAGCATGAATTGTTTCTTTGAAGTTATGGGTGGTTTCTGGTAGCCGTTGCCTAGTTTTTGGGAAAATTCCCTGATGAGTGTGATTAGTTGGTTGTCGGCTTCCTTCAATTCGGGGGATAAATCCACTGGAATCCACGACGCAGCCAGTTGTTTTGTGTATGGCTGGATTGCCGCGTCTGTTTCCACCATAATTTCAATGTTGTTTATGTTTAGGTTGGAGAGAACCTCTTTGATCCTTGCCCTGTCCCCACCAGGAGAGGCGGTGAGTGCTAGGGAAATGCAGTTTTGCGGCAGGCTTCCGGCGATGGGAACGTACGCGTAATCCCCCACTGCACGATGCGCTTCATCAAAAACAGCCAACGAGGTGTTTTTCGCAGGGTAAATCCCATTCTTCAGGTCGTTTTTGATTGTTTGGGGGGTAGAAACGAATATCTTTGCTGTGTACAGGGCGGCGCGCTTCTTTTCATTAACTTCCCCAGTCACTAGGGAGATGTCCTCGGGGCCAACACCTAAAATTTTTTGTATTGTAAGATAGTGCTGCCTGGCCAATGGTTTGGTTGGTGTCAGGAACAGGGATTTCCCTACAGAAAATAAGTTTTCTTTTATCAATGCAAGTGCGATGTGTGTCTTTCCAAGGCCAGTTGGAAGGACAACTAAAGTGCTGCCGTTCCGCTTCACAGATTCCACAATCTGGGACTGGTAGGGTCGCAGGTCTAACTCCATATAAACATAAATTATGAGAAGAGAATATAATGGGAGGGGAGGGTGTGTTTCCACTAATATATCTTCGTATGATATGATAAATGATATGAATTTAAAGTAATTGTAACCATGGTTACATTGTGATTGAATGTTGGTTTATCTATACGACATAAAAACGGCTTTACGGAATTATAACCGAGTCAAACGCGTCTTTTATTACAACCTAAATCGCAGGGGGTTGAACAAATATTACTGGAAAACAAAATCCGTCCTTGTTGTGCCCGATAATCTAGGGCATGTTGTGGATCCTTTTTTCAAAGAGTACTCAAAATTCCTCATAGTTTACAAAATAAAATGCCGTGAAATAAAGGAACTGAAATAGTGGAAATGGGGGGCGTCCCCTATGATTTTTTATTTTTTGCCCACTCCTTTAAGAAGGTCGCCAGCAGCCGGACCCCCTTGCCCGTAGGCCCCCTACAAAAATAACCAACACCACCCTCACTTTTCTCAACAGACGCCATATCTAAGTGGACCCAAGGGGTCTTTCCAACAAACTCCTTCAGGAAAGCCGCGGCGGTTATCGTGCTTGCCTCACCACTCTCACTCCCCATATTCTTCAAGTCAGTGTAATCTCCCTTCACCATTTCAGAATATTCCTTCCAAAGGGGCAGTTCCCACACCCGCTCCCCAGTTTCAAGCCCGCAGCCATACATCAGTTTCATCGCCCCGTGGTCCGTGCCCAACATCCCCATACCATGCCTTCCGAGCACGACCATCATCGCGCCGGTGAGTGTAGCAGCATCAATCATCAAATCTGGTTTTGCCTCAGATGCGTAAGCGAGCGCATCCCCCAGAATCAACCTCCCCTCCGCGTCCGTATTGAGTACTTCAACACTCTTCCCATTATACATCCTCAACACGTCGCCAGGTTTGGTCGCGCTGCCGCTCGGCATGTTCTCGGTTGCTGGCATCAGCACAGTTATCCTCAGAGGCAGCTTCATCTCAGCCACCGCCTTGAGCACCGACAGCACCACCACCGCGCCGGTCTTGTCAAACTTCATCGCGTCCATGCCCTTGGACGGCTTTATGCTTATCCCACCACTATCAAACGTTATCCCCTTTCCCACCAGCGCGACGTGCGGCAATTTCTTCCCATCATTATATTTGAGCTCTACCATGACTGGCTCCCGTGCGCTTCCATACGAGACTCCGAGGATGCCGTTCATTCCCATCCTTTCAAGGTCTCGCCTGCCCAACACCCTGAATTTCAGCTTATACTCCACAGCCAGCTTGCGGGCGGTTTCGGCCAGCTTCCTGGGCGTCATGAAATTCGCCGGTTCCACATCCACCACCCGCGCATAATTCTGCGCATCAGCCAGTATCGCACCTTCCTTCACTTCAGCGCTAACATCCAGATTAGAGATTATCGTGAGCTTGCGTATCGCCTTCCCACCCCCATCCTCCTCACCTTTCTTCTTTTGCTTATATGGAGCCAGCCGCAGGCTCG
>Ga0265297_10009958_pt1 | contig 12104 bp, 8 predicted proteins | sample Munlanlwell13791_FD_192502 | JGI IMG/M metagenome (GOLD analysis project Ga0265297, IMG submission 192502) | Leachate microbial communities from a municipal landfill in Southern Ontario, Canada - Leachate well 137-91 | ecosystem: Engineered > Solid waste > Landfill > Unclassified | place...
ACGCTCGCCGTATGCTTTTCGCGCGCGCTCCAATTCTCGCGCGTCGTCCATTGCGCCCGCGCACCAGCGCAAATCCATGCATCGAAGAACGTCGCGTTGCGCGTCGTAGCGCACGACCTTGTCGTTGAATAGCTTCCAATCGAAGCACGCACCATTGAATGCTATCCGAATATCAGGCATCATCCTCTGCGACACGCGCGCGCGCGTGATTAGCAGATCGCGCTCGTCCGCGCACGCGATGAAGTGCGTCCGCATCGCGAAATCTTCCGCGCGCGCCGGCGCCGATGGATATAGCGTGAGAACATAGCAAACGAGCGGCGTCTCACTCCACGCGAAGGAATAAACCAGGCTTATCGTCGTTATCGTGTACGCGCCGCCCACTTCGGGAATATCGCCGCTATCGACCTCATTTTCGACCTCAATATCCCAGCTCTCGATGAGGGTGCGATCGTGCAGCCGCGCGGATTCCTCCGCAGCGTCGCGCGGCGCCTCCGCGGCGTGAATATCCGCGATGGACACGACGAATTCATGATACGTACCGCAATACTCCGCACTCGCGCGCGAAGTATTACCATCGCTCACGCGCGAATGCGATCGCCATCGCGTCAATTGATTCCATCCAGCGGTCGCGAAATGATATTCGCGCGCGAGCGCGTTGAAATACGATGGGCTCTTGTATGAACCCATATCATCGTGCGCGATCGCGTTGGGACATTTCTCGAGTAAATCAGCCGCTATGAAGCGCATCCCGCGCAGGCATTCATTGCGCTTGTTGAGCGACGCGAATATCACGCGAATATAGAGGTGTTTCGCGAGCGTAAACCCGTGCATTGGATATTGCCACACCGCGCGCATCTCAACGACCCCATGGCGCTCATCAAATCGCGCGCGCATCATCGCGATGCCGTCTATTTCCGCGCGCCGCACAACCGCCGCCGCAGTGCCCGTCGCGCTCTCTGGATTCTCGATCTGCCAATCCGGGCATCCCGCGCTGGCGTCCACATCGAAATACACGGGCGCGTCATCGACGCGAACGCACGCTTTCTCGCCATTCGCGAGCGTCCCGTACATGCGCAAATCATACGACGCGCGCCCATATGACCATAAATCCGCGTCCGAAATATCGCACGGCAAGAATAATAGCGGCTCGCGTCCCGCGAGTGCTTCCTCGATCGATCCATCGATAAAGTCCGCGCGGCGCGCGCAACTACCAATATCGCTGCTGCGTATCATTCACGTATTCGACCGCGGCACGATTCAAATCTAGCGGTATACTCTCAGCGGCGCGTTGCGATTGCGCCAGCGCGCCCGCGCGAAAAAAGAACCCGCGCAGCCGCCGCTCCGCGACCTTCGCGCGCGAGTATTATCATCAATCACGCGGGCGCGGCCATTGCCTCAATCCGCGCATCGAATAGAGGATTGTGGTTCAAATTGAACCCGCAGTAATCACGCGGCGCGCGCGCGTAATCCTCGGGCACGTAAACCCCGACCGCGACCGCCTCCGCGAGTAGATACTTGAAAATGCTCCAGAAACGCTCGCCGTGACCCCATTCATTGTAATTCGCGATATGCGCCGCCTCATGCAGCACGACGAACATGAGCACCCCCACATCAACGACGCGATTCGCGTCGCGCAAGCAAAGCATTATCGTGCGCCCTTTCCCGATGGAATACGCGACGTTTTGCGAGCCGGCGCGCGGCCGATGCTCATATATCGCCTCGTAATTGAAATCGCGCAGCAAATGGCGCACGATCTCGCGCGTCTCTCGGTTGCGCTCGATCCACAGCGCGCACTCGTGCTCGCATTCCGCGTCGGTAGCACCGATCTTATATTTGCGCCGCAGATGATCCAATAATTTCACCATTCGCCCATTACACTCGCGCATTACCGCGACCGCTGCGCCCGAATCAGCGCGATCGCTCATCACATTGACGATCATTCCGCGTACAACATATTGGCTCGTGCGCGCGCGTCGCGCAATCGCGTACGCTATTATGATCGCTATCACCGCGACAATCGCGACAACCCAGCCACCGATCATCGCCCGCTTTTATATAGATTCGCGCGAAAATGAGCCGCGCTGATGTCAATGACGCGGGCGCGTTTGCACCCGTGCGCGTGGTGTGGCTATCGGGACCACAACGCGCCGCCAGCGGCACACCACCGAGCGCGCATACGTTTTGCTTCGTCGGTTCCGATGGTATTCCCCGATATATTCGCGACGCTGTCGCTCGCGTCGCCGCCGCCATTGCCGCCAGCGGACCCGATTCAGAGCAGACGCGCGACGCGTGCGATTCCGCGCGGTTGCGCGATTATTACGGCGCCGACGATGTTCGCGATATGCTCGGGATTGATCTCGCGATGAACGTGCACAGCATCATCCAGCAATGCGCGGGCGCGCCCGCATGGGCGCAGTTCCTTCAGGTCACACAACCAGATTATCAGCGCCCCCGCGAGGGTTCCGCCGTCGCGCGCGTCACTGACGATGAAGAATTAATCGCGATCGAGAGAATGCTCGACGAAGAAGACGCCACGCGCGATGAACAATCCGCGCGAGCGCATCGCGATCGCAGCGCGCGCGCGCAAATAGATATCCCGCCCCAATTCGCGCCCGGCGGAATAACGTTCGTCCCGGACGTGCAGATGTTCCCCGAGGACTCATTTATGGACGTCAAGCGCAAGATATTCGTCCAAACGCGCATCCCCATTTATCGCCAGCACCTCGTCGCGATCCATTCCGAGCCCGATCCGCGCAGCACCATATCATACACGATATCAACCGCGGGCCCACATATTGCCGATTTTCGCGATCTCTATTGCGCGCGCCCCGAAGGCTCGCGCGCGCTCGAGCTATTCGATATCCCAATCGACCGCGCGATTTATGACGCGCGCGACGATTTGCGCGTCGAAGCGCGCGACCATATCACGACCATCGCCGACGCCACCAGCGCACGCGACCGCGATTTCTTCATCGTTCTCGATATCGCGAACTGGATCGTTCCGCGTATCGAGCATATCCGCGCCGCGCTCGGCGACGATTACCAATTCGAGCTGCTGTATTACGGCTTCATCGTGAAATACTTCCCGATGCTCACGCGCGAGTGTTTTGGCACATATATCGCGAACGAGGGTGAAATGGTTGATCGCTTCCCCGATCTCGCGCCTCCGTGGTCGTCGATCCGCGCCGCTGTTCTTTCGCAGTGCGAAATAAGCGCGGACGCGCGCGCGCATGCCGCGCGGTCGCATCGCGATCTCGATCACGCGATCACAAGCGCGCACGTTACAGCGCGCAACCTCGCGATTCCGCAAGGCGCGCGTGTCGTAAATCTCCATGATTTCTTCGAGTCGATCGTGTGCTCCGCGACTCTCATCGACGTGCGCGCTATTTTGGACACAGCGGCGACCGGGCGCGATCGCCGAGGCGCGCAGCGCTTATACGGGCATAAAATATTTAAGCACTCCGAATTAATGAGCGCGCAACGCGTCGCGTCAGGGCGCGTTATTACCATAAAACCGAGCGATTATGGTGCCGCGCCCGCCGCCGCGCGATGGACCGGCCATATTCCATCGCTTGGCACCGAGCCCGGCGTGCTCATCACGTATTTACCGCGCGCAACTCCCATTTCGCCGCTGTTTATTATCATTCGCGCGAGCGGATCCGTATCCTATCATTCGCAGTGGCGCGAGGAAGATGATATCGATTACGCGCGCATGGTTGATCATTTTGCGCAGCATTCAGCGCGCGCCATCGCAGAACTCGCGGGCAGCGCGTTCGCGCGCGTACTCACGCCCATAACCGAGGATAATCTCAACGTGCGCGCGCTATCTATTTCGGTCCGCTATCGCCGCACAATTACGCCAAAAGCGTTCCGCGAGCTCTGCGATATGTGGCACCCGTACATGCGCGCGGGAATCGCGATGCCGCGCCAAACGACGAAGGATACGTTCAGTTTTACGTTCGCGCGCGGAATGTCCGCGATCGATATGACGCAGCTTGATTATCGCTTATCTGCCGCCGGCATCGCGGATTCCAATCACTACGCCTATCTCTCGGTCAGCGCGATGCGGCAGAAATGGGCGCAGAATTTCGCGGGCCGCGTCGTCCGCATCACGCACCGCGCGACCGATGTATGCTTCGACGTGCGCGATATCTATGATAGCGAGCTCGATATTTTCGAGCAATACCTCGGCGCGTTCATATCGAATTTCGAGCGCGATCATATCCGCGGCGCACCTGACGATGCAGGCGCGCTGGACGCATCGCGCCACGGTGAGCGCCGGCGCTTGCGCCGCCTCCAGGAAATCGATCCCGTGCTCTATAATCTCAAAAAACACGGCGCGCCGCACGTGTATTCCGTGCGTTGCCAGCGCGGAAAACAACCGCTTCTCTATTCCGACCGCGAAATCGCCGCGCGCAAAGGTAATCCCGATCGCGCGCGCGGACTCACGCGCTATTGGAATTTCACGACGCGGCGCCCCGCATATTACGCATGCCCCGACGCGGCGTATCCGCATCTTAATTTTATCGTCGACGCGCATCCGAAGGGCTATTGCATCCCATGCTGCGGCAAAATGAAACCCGGCGCGGGTTCCAAACACGCCGCGATCGAGCGCGTGTGTCTCGAAAAACACGAATATAATATCGCGCACATCACCGAATCGCCGATCGGATATGTAATGTCGTTCGGCAAGGATTTGCCCGAGGGTCGTCTCTCGCATCTACCCGCGGGTTATCTGCGCGACACGCTCAATCGCGCAGTTTCCGCGCGTCATCCTGGCGCGCAGCTCCTTATATTCGGCGTTCCGCCTGGGCATAGTATTATTCACACCATCCGCGCCGCGCTCGGGTTATCAATCGCGCAATTCATTGGCGAGATTGCGCGCGCGCTCGAAAAAGGCATCATCGGCTTCGATACAATCGCGGGCGGGCGCGCGGCGACGTATTTTTCATCGCGGCGCGCATTCGCGGGCTATATTGCGTCTCTCGCGACCGATCGCGCGCAGGTGTTTCCCGAGGGCACCGCCGAATTTATGCGCGCGGTTATCACTGATTGCGCGCGCGCGGCATTCGGCATCGAAATGATATATCTTCTCACAGCACCAGCGCGCGCGAGCGACAATCCCGCGCCTCCGGACGCGCCCACGCAATTACGAGATATGCGCATCATTCTATCGCGCGCATCATCCCCGCGCGGCGCGCGTCATGGTTTCGCGGTCATCGACGGCGACGGCGTCGCTAATCCTGTTCTCGCGATTCACCCCGAGGATTTCGCGCGCGACGGGAGCGTTGCGGAGCGCGAGCTCATTCCCGAGTGCGTCGCGATTATCGATCAAATAGTGCTCGGATTCGAAGCGCGCCGCGCGAAACAACCGAATCTCATGCTAATGCGCGAATTTTGCCGCGCAACCGGCGCATACGCGATCCGCAAATTATATATCGGGCTGCGCGGATTGTGCTATGCGGTTCTTCTCGAGCAGCGCGCGCGAAAAAAAAGCGCTGCGCCGCCGCGCGCATACGTTCCCATCGTGTATAGTCCAGCGCAAAAACAGCCGGACGAGGATACCGCGCCTGATTCCCTCGATGACCGCGACATTACAGCGCACGCGAACGAGCGCGCGATCACGGCGATCAACAATTACATTATCGGCGCGCGACTGCCATACGCGAAACTGAACATCGGCGCGCGCGTTCGCGTCGGCGATAGCGAGATCGCGTTTATCGTGGTCGCGGGCGTGAAAATGCTGTCATATTTCGACGTGCGCGATGCTAGCGCGAGCGTGAGTGATGGTAATACTCCGCGCGTTAGCGCGAGTGATGGTAATACTCCGCGCGTTAGCGCGAGTGATGGTAATACTCCGCGCGTTAGCGCGAGTGATGGTAATACTCCGCGCGTTAGCGTGAGTGATGGTAATACTCCGCGCGTTAGCGCGAGTGATGGTAATACTCCGCGCGTTAGCGTGAGTGATGGTAATACTCCGCGCGTTAGCGTGAGTGATGGCGATACGTCGCGCGCGATAACTCTCACCGTTGATCCGCGCGTGCACGCGCGCTCTCTGGCGACGCGCACATTCGCGCCCGATGGCGATTCTGCGGATGTCGTCGCGCGCATTGGTGAAGAAGCCGCGCGCCAGCTCTATCCATACTGGGAATACGAGCTATTTTGCGTTCAGTTTATGGCACACGTCGCGACATTGCGGAACACGCGCGCGCGTGGGCAAATAATCGACGCGGTGTCAGCGCGCACACCAGCAAGCGCGCGCCGCGATGCTCTTCGCGCGATGGATCCGCCGCTCACAAAGCATGATCTCGCGATTGCATCAGGCCTCATTCGCGCGAAGCATAGCTCCGCCGCAGCGCGCGCGCTCGAATCCGCGACACTCGACGCCGATCGCGCCGAACTTCAATCGCGCATTGTCACGCCCGACAGCGCCGACGCGCAATCTCTCGCGCAGTGGATCGAGCAAATAATGGAGCCATTTGTCGCGCGCGATGATGAAGCGGAACCTATTTCGCGCGTCCCCGCGATTATTGCGCCGTGCGCGCCAACGCCTACAGCCGCGCCGCACTGTAATGCTGCGGGGCGCCTCATTATACGCTCACGCCTCGAAACGCTCGCGCAAATACTCGCCGCTGACCTACGCAACCCGCTAAAATACGCGTATATCACCGCGCGCGGATACGCACCCGAGTCGCGCTCGCCATTCGCGGATTTTACGCGCCGCGCGAGCGAGGTCCTTATCGTCAGGAAATCCGAAATTCAGCCGTGATCATATAATGTCACGCACACATGGCGCACCGCGCGATGATGATTCTGCGCCCCTTATCGTGGGCGATAGTGAAATTGGTGGCGCCGACACCGCCGCGCGCAAAACACTGCTCACGATGGTCGTCGAGGCAATGTACAGCATCAAATATAAATCGCTCGCGTTCCTATTCCTGCTTTTCATCCTGATCACGTCGGACGTATTCGCGAGCCTGCTGCTCAAAAAAATGAGCGGCGCGATCGACGATCGCGGGCTCGCGACGCCGTACGGGACCGTTATTCAAGGGCTGGTGCTCGTGGTGGGATATATGGTCCTCAATTTCTTCATCGATCAGGGCGTAATCTGAGCCGCCGCGGCTGCCGCCGCCGCCACCGCGCGCGCTTTACTGCGCGTCGCCGTCAGAATACTCACATTCCGGATCGCTCTCTTCCATTTCATCGCCGCTCGCGCCACCCTCGCGCGCGACGATCATATCGTCCGTTATCACTGCGACCAGATAGTCGCATATATTTTTTGTGATGGACGAGTCATGCGCGCCAAGGATATTGATCTTGCCGCTCGGGAACACGTTGACCTTGATCGTCTTATCCGTGCGCGCCTGCGCCGGCGTATTGAATTTGACCGAGAGTTTCGCGTCGCAAATGCCATATTGCACGTAACTCACCGCGTATGGCAGCGCGCGCGTAATAACTGGCGCGCTCGCAGCCGCGTTCGCGGCCACGCTCGCACTCGCGGGCGACGGCCCCGCACTGGCGAATCGCGCGCGTGAATCCGCGCGGATGCGCTCCGAAATCGCCGATAAATTAAGCACGGCGCCCTCGGGCATGATGCGCCGCCATTTATAATTCTTCATGATCGAGGATATCGACGTGAGCGCGATCGCGGGCCCCGCGGACGGCGAAAGAATATCGCGCAGCATGGGGATGAAGGAATCGCGGCATAGGCGCAGAATATCGCGAATCATCTCGGGCTTCGTCCCTGGCAGCCCGAATTTTCCGGTGCGGAATAGGCGAATCTTATATACCGAGCGATGCGCCTCCGAGTATATCCAGAATAGCACCGACGAATTAAAACACGTCCCGTTACCCTGTATTTTGCGCGGTCTCGCGCACGCGCGCGCTGCTTTTTTCGCGCGCGCACGCGCGGCTTTCTCCACGGGTGCGAGATCAATGCGTCCCTCGCGCACCAATCGCGCAAAATCATCGCTCGCGTGGTCGCCGTAATTACAGACCGCGCGGATACATGGGAAGCGCATCGCGCGCGCGATCGCGGGCATAATCGTGCTCTCATTGAACATCACGCCCGAAAGCGCGCCGCTCAATCCGAATGTCGTCGGCACGATATTCTCGAATGGTAGCGAGCCCGCCGCCGCGCTGGGCGCGATTTCGCTTATATCGCGCTCGTAGCGCGCGATTTCATCGTCCGATAAAAATGACTCCACCGATGGATCCGCTATGCGAGGATGAGCGCGCGGCGCGCATATTGGTGCGAAACCAGTCGCCGCGCGCGCGTCGCGTGGCGCGCTCTCGGTTTCATCCGCGCGCACCGCGCTTTCCGTCGCAGCGCGCAGTTCATCCGCGGTTGGTCCGCGCGACACCACGCGATTAATACACGCGAATATATCCTCGTCTGCCATCGCGCGCTCGCGCTGTTATGACTGCTATATTTAGATTCAATTTGCGCGAGCGCGCGCGGCTCGCTCCTCGCGGCTCGCTCCTCGCTCCTCACTTCGCGCACCTCGCTTCGCGCACCTCGCTTCGCGCATTATTTGTCGCGCAGCCTATGGACCGCGCCCTCGAAATCAGCGTCATCGCCCGCGGAAGTCGCGCTCGCGCCCGCCTTTTTGGTCGCCTTCGCGTGCGCGAACATGATTAAATTCGGCACGAGCTCAAGCATGAGACGCATCCCGGGGCCGATATTATAGTCGTTCATCACGCTGCTCGCGATTTGCGATGTATCGTGGTGCATGCGCCGCAGTTTTGAGCGCACGTGACCCGACCACCCGCGCAAATCCGGGCGGAATCCCAGCCAATCGCGCTCACCATCGCATAGCGTTTCCAAGCTCGTCGCGGCGAGCATAATACACTCGTCCGCGAGCGTTCCGAAGCGCCTGCGATCGTTGTGGCGCCGCAGAATCTTGCGCGTGCTCTCAATCGTCTCGAGTGAATCATCCGGCGTCGGGACGACTATCCGCGACACATCTTCGCCATCTTCCGCGAATAGCGCGCGCAGATCCTCTATTTCCTCGATCGCGACCAGCTTATGATCGCGCTCGCGATCCGCATCGAGAAAGCCGTCCGTGCCGATGGACAACGCGCTGAGCGCGCTGGTTAATTTATCGCGCTTAAATGCTTCCTCTGTATGGTGCGCGCCCTCCGCGCTCATCATGATTGGGCGATGAGGTGTCCCGAGAGGATACGCATCGCGTGACGGTGCCCCCTCTTCGCGAGCATTTCCACTTGCGGGAGGCGCCGGCGCGCGCGCGCTTCCATCGCGATCCGCAAAGTCGGGATCGCGCGCCTCGGATCGCGCGTCATCGCTCGCGCGCGGAGTATTGTCATCACTCTCAGCTGGCTGCGCGCGATCGAAAATGCGGCAGCCGATATTTTTCTCTATCTCATCGAAGCGTTTGCGCAATTCATCCTCGCTCGCGGGTGCCTCTGGTTCATCCATGCCGCGCGGCGCGTCACCGCCGGCATAGAATCCGCGCTCGATCGTGCGCGCTTGCGGCACAGCGTAGTTCGGATTGGCAAGCCCGCCGAGCCCGAATACGTCCTTTTGATCCGTCGCCATCTATTATATTCATCGAAGAGGATTAAAATGCGCGCGGCGCACGCGACTGACGAATACACGTTTTTAGGATTCGATTGCGCATACCGCACGCTAGGATGGTGCGTTCTCGGATATAATCCGCGAGGCGCGATATTGTGCCCACAAACGCTCGCGCCGCGCGATGTTCTCGCCCTGCGCGCAGGCGGGGTCGAAGATGTTCTCGGCGCGCCCATCGAGAATATCGCCGAAACCGAGCGCGCGCGCCGCCTCGCGGCAACAGTCGCGCGCATTTGCGCAGGAATCGATATCGCGCGCGCGATTGTTGTTATCGAGCGACAGCCGCGCAAGTGCCGCGCGCGTCGCGGCGTGCATGATACAAATCAGACGATCGAGGCGCAACTGGTGCTCTATTTTAGCGCGATCGCGCCCGCGCGCGCCGTCCATCTCATCAGCGGATCGAAGAAGAACGCGCTCGCGCAAATTATTCTTCACGAGCCGCGCGTCGCGACTTACGCTGAGCGAAAAAAACAGGCGCGCCGCGCGTATGTACATCTTGCCACGCTATTTAATTTCGACGCCCACCCCGAGGCGCGAAATTACCGGCGCGTGCGCCCCGATCGCGCCGATGCGTGCGTGCAAATAGTCGCGACCATATTCCTTTGCGCGCGAAATATAGAATACGCGCCCACATAATGTCCTCGATTGGTTTCTGCGGCGCCAATGGAAGCGGGTGTGATCACGCGTCGCATCGCGCGATTGAGGGCGTGCTTACCTATCTGAACGCGTTTCTCTTGCTCGATTATGCGCGCAGCGTGGTGAACGAGCACCGCGGATGGGGTGTGATCGTCCTCCTCGTTATCTCTATCATCGTGTTTTGGTATTTGCGGCGCGAATGCGAACGGTGCGATCGCGCCAGCACGAATGCGGGCGACGCGATCACTCCCTCGCGGTCCATCGTCGCGCGAAACGTACCGCCGAGCCCTGGCGAATTATTCACGTCATTCGCGCGCCCGCATAAGGCGCATCATCCAGCGGAACCGATATTGCCAATTATCGACGATCGCGCATGATGGCGCGCGCGAGCGACGGCAAGCGCGCATCACACAATCGCGCGCGATAAATCTTCCGTCGCGTCCGCGAAGGCCTGTTGCGTGATTCCATCCGCGCCGACATAAGATTGCATCGCGATTCTCGCCGGGGCGCGCCGCACCATTCGTACGCGCCCGCCATCTATTTGCGCGCGCGCGCTCGCCAAGTTCTGCGCGAGCGTGAATTTTTTCGCGTCGCGATAATTATCATCGATATATGCCGCTGCGCACGCCCATGAGCAGAAATTACCATCGATCACCCAATCATGAACAATCACGCCCGCGCGCGTCTCCCGGCGCGAGCTTTCGATCGCGATGAAGCGCGGAACGCGCGAAAACGCGAGCGCGCAGTGCCAACAAAGCAAATTCGTGCGCCGCGGATGCGATTCCGCGCCGCGCCATATCCGCGGAATCGTATCGTAGCGCGCGAGATCAATGAGCGCGCGCGGACGAGAAATATCGCTCGCACAATCATCCTGACCGCGTGCGCCGCCGCCACCTCCGCCGCGCTCGAGCGCATCACGAATATCGTCGAGGCGAATGTCGCTCACCAAAAGAAGGAATTGCCGGCGCCCGCTCGCCATTCGCTGTATTTTTCCGCGCGATTGATATATGAAATGACCCTCGCATACCCTCAATTCGGGAACACGGATTACGGCGGCTTCACGACCGATGAGGAAATAGCGCGCCGATTCGCGGATCGCACGTTCCGATCGGCGCCCGATGCGCGATCATCACCTCTAATCGGCGCTCCTATCGGCAATACGAGCGTAGGCGATGCGCCGCCTTCCCTCGCGATTCCGCCAACAATGCCGCCCGCGAGCGGTGGCGGCGAAATTCCATCAGTGAGCGACACCGTCGCGCAATTATTCCGGAGCAAACCGGTCACCGCGGTCGACTGGATATTGATATTTATCATCATCATCGCGGTCGCGTGCTTTTTCGAGCGCGCGTGCGAATATTTCGAGCGCAGTGGCGGCGTCACGGGATCGCGCGCGCATCACCATATGGGCGGTAATTTCTGCTCGACGTGCGGCGGAACGGTATAATTCGCGCGGCAGAAAAAAAAAACACCGCGCTCATCAGCGCCGCCACCCCCTTATCCAATCGCGCCCAATCAAATTAACCCGACGGCGCGCGCGGACGCGCACTTGCGCAATCACGCGCGGCCTCATTTTTTCGCATCGGTGACCCGCGCGCGAGTATTATCATCGCGCGACCTCTGCGCATTCATTCATCAGCGCGCGCACGCACGAGAATAGCCGCCGCACGCTCGTTGATTCACTCGCGTCGGCGCGCTCTATCTCCGCGAGCGACATCCAGCAACACTCGCTGATCTCGCGGCCATCCGCGCGCGCCGCAATATCATCCGCGCGCGTCGCGAACGGGAATATGAACAATACATCGCGAAAATATTCGCGCACGATAACAATCTCTGGGCCCACAGGCGCAACGTCAGCCGCGCGTATGCCGGTTTC
>Ga0265297_10009959_pt1 | contig 12103 bp, 6 predicted proteins | sample Munlanlwell13791_FD_192502 | JGI IMG/M metagenome (GOLD analysis project Ga0265297, IMG submission 192502) | Leachate microbial communities from a municipal landfill in Southern Ontario, Canada - Leachate well 137-91 | ecosystem: Engineered > Solid waste > Landfill > Unclassified | place...
CTGCGATCGTATGTGACGATGTAACAAAAGGATATGTTCCGAAATCAACATCCAAAAGAGTACCCTGTGCTCCCTCGAAAAGAACTTCCTTCTTCTTATCTATCGCATTATTCACATAAAGTGAAGCATCTACCATATATTCTTTGAGAGCAATTGAGTATTTCTGATATTCTTTGCATATTTCTTCCAAACTGAAACCTTTCTTATTATATATCTTTCTGAAAATTAAATTAATATCCTTTAGATGTTGCGCAAGCTTTTCTTTTAAAATGCGCGGCTCAGCCAGATCACACATTCTGATCCCCACTCTTGCCATTTTATCAACATAAGAAGGCCCTATACCGCGACGTGTTGTTCCTATTCTTGATTGCTCTCTTTCTTCGGATAATTGCTCAGAAAGCTTATGGTATGGCATAACAATATGAGCTTCCCTTGCAATAAAAAAATTTGTTTTATCAATCTTAACTCCCAGTTTTCTTAACTCAACAATTTCTTTTGTCAAGCCAGCAGGGTCGATAACAACGCCTGAACCTAGAACGCATTTTTTATTATGCAGGATACCGGAAGGAATAAGATGAAAAACAAATTGAGCGTTATCAACTACAACAGTGTGCCCGGCATTATTCCCGCCCTGATAACGCACAACAATATCTGCTTTTTCTGATAAAATATCAATTATTTTACCTTTACCTTCATCGCCCCACTGGGCACCTACGATCACTGTTACAGGCATTTTTTCTCCTTTTAAGTCAGTAAAGGGAACTCCACGCTCTAGATCTGTATTTTTTTTCTATTTTTTTTGCAAAAATAATTTCTTTTTTGCTAAGCGAACTTTCTTCTGTATTGATCTTAAACTGTTTTTGTATCCCGGAAATTATTAATTGCTCCAGATTCTTAATTTTTATTTCCTTCGATGTTATTTCTTCAATACTGATATTTTTACCTTGCAAAACGATTTCTTTACAAGGTTTGGAAACAAGAATGGAGCCCTGATAAAGAAGGTAACCACGACTTCTTCTTTGAGCTCCTCCGGCAAGCTTTTTACTATTACACACAATATCGCCTGGCTGCGGAGCGTTAAAACATAAATTAGAAAAAAAAGAACCTTCTTTTTCTACTCTGATTGCGGGGTCCAAACAGGAAATACCGCTTGCAATGGCAGAAGAAATTTTATTATATGATTCCAATGTATTTTTTGAATTTATATCTTGATATCTGCATATTATACTTATTGCAAGATCGGTACCGTGCAGAACAGCTCCTCCGCCTGTCATTCTTCTGACATAGTTTATACCTTGAAGAGAAAAAATTCTTTTTAATGCAGGAATACTTTGAAAATATCCAATTGTTATACAGGGTTTTTCCCAACGATAAAATCTTATAACAGGATAATTATCGCCATGTTTCAAGCAACTAAACAAAGCTTCATCAACAGCCATATTGTAATAAACACTTCTTCTGCCTGTTTCTAAAATTCTCCATCTCATATAGTTTAAGTAACCCACAAATTATTTATTATATCTTAAAATAGTTTCTTTGTCAAGATTAATCAATTATATTCTGAATATTTGGCCCATTTTTTTGCCAAGGATTTTATTCGCAAAGAAAAGACTAAAAGCTAAAAGAAGCATTCCAAGGACTCCCAAAGCACTTGCCATATAAGAACCATCGGAAATTCTTCCAACAAGCACATAGATCGCTTTTGTTATAGGATAAAACTGCTCCTTCATCGCAAGTATCAGACTGTCGCTCACTTCAAGCATGGCAAAAGAAAAAGACAATATGGCGCCTGCAATAATATTTGCTGCAATAAGCGGTGATGTGATCTTTAAAAAAGTATAAGACACTGATGCCCCTAAATTAAGAGATGCTTCTTCAAATGCAACGCTTGTCTGCTGAAATCCGGCATAAACCGATCTTACAACATAGGGAACACGCCTGATCGTATAAGCGATCACTAAAAGCGGAAAAGGATTGTTACGCACGTCCAAAGGACCTGAAGAAAAACATGCAACATACCCAAAAGCAAGTATCAACCCGGGAATTGCAAGAGGAAGCATTGTCACAACATCTAAAATAGATTTTTCTTTAAGAGTCGAGCGCGCAAGAATATATGCTATCAAAAGCCCCAGTATAACATCAAGTATTGTCGCTACCGTACTTAAAAAAATACTATTCTTGATACTTAGAACTGTAAGCGGATGAGAAAAAACCATGCCATAATATTTTGCGGTCAATGTTTTCGGTAAAATACTCATAAACCAATTATCCGATATAGAGGTCAAAAAAACACTTAAGTGGGGAAGAAGAGAAATAAAGATCATTGAAACAAGAAAAACGTAACACAAAAAGCCATTTATTCCTTTTAGTTTTTTTGCACTTGAAGCTGCTACCTGTCCCTTTGAAAGCATTTCATAGTTTTTTGAACCAACCAAAAATTTAGAGAACAGAAAAAATATTAATGTTAACAAAACTACTACCACTACTAAGGCATACCCCATCGGATTCTCTCCGATATCTGTAACCATATTGAATATCTGAACAGGCACAAGACGGGTATATTCAAAGATCAGCGGTGTCCCAAGATCCGTAAAAGACCAGATAAACACAATGCTGGCGCCGGCAAATAAACCCGGCATTAAAAGCGGAAATGTTATTGTTTTTAACATTTTCCAACCATTAGCACCTAGATTTTGAGCTTGCTCTTCAAGACTCGGATCTATATTTGCCATTGACGCACTGAGATTTAAGAACATTAAAGGATAGAGATGCAATACTTCCATAAATACTACTGCCCAAAAACCTCCACCTGCAAGAAAATCCAAAGGTTGATTTATCAGACCGATCTTCATCAATAAAAGATTTATTGAGCCAAAACGCGCCAACATCTGTCTCATACCTATGGCCCCGACAAATGGAGGCATTATCATAGGAAGAAGCAAAAGACCCGAGAAAAATGCTTTTGCCTTAAAATCAAACTTTGTAGTAATAAATGCAAGAGGAAGCGAAAGAAATGCCGTAAAAAATGTTACAACAACAGCAAGAAAAAAACTATTCGTTATACATTCCCGGAGCACAGAATTGGTAAACATGTACTGAAAAAATGAAAAAGAAATCCTGCCGTTATAAAAAAAAGCTTTCAAAAAAATGAAAATTATCGGATAAAACAAAAAAATCGCAAAAAAACCAAGAATAGCATACAGAACCAATCTCATTTTCATAAAATTACCGAAAACACAATTATTCTCCCAAGAGAATAACATTTTCAGGGTTGAACTTAATAACAATCATGCTACCCTGCATATTTATCTTCTCTTTAACGGTATACGCCGTCGCTTTCACAAAAACTTGTCCGGAAAGTTTTAGGTCATACTGCTCACTTTCTCCAAGATAACTTATATGTTCTATTTTTGCTTCAAACTGATTTTCTGTATTTACATTTTTTTTATTGCATATCTCAATAGCTTCAAACCTTAAGGAACATATAATTTTTTCTCCTGTTTTTTTCTGTGTTTTACATTTTGAAATAATTTTTCCGACAGACGTTTCTATAATAACAATGCTTTCATTTGTTTCACATATAATTCCTTCTATAAAATTTGTTTCTCCTATAAAACCTGCTACAAATTTATTCACAGGATTTTCATAGATCTCACGCGGTGTACCTATTTGTTCAATTTTACCGCAATTCATTATAGCTATCCTTGAAGCAAGAGAAAGAGCTTCTTTTTGGTCATGAGTAACATATATCGACGTAATTCCGGTCTCTAGATGGATCCTTTTTATTTCCTGCCTCATTTCCAATCTCAGTTTCGCATCCAAATTTGAAAGCGGTTCATCTAAAAGCAGGACATCTGGGTCCACAACAAGCGCTCTCGCCAAAGCAACACGCTGCTGCTGTCCTCCTGAAAGCTCCTGAGGTCTCCTGTTCTTTAAATCCAACATCTTGACTGTTTCAAGAACTTCATTAACTTTTTTCCTTTTTTCATCATTTTTTAATTTCTTTATATCCAAGCCATATTGCACGTTCTTTTCTATATTCATATGGGGCCATAATGCATAATTTTGGAAAACCATCGCAGTATTTCTTTTGTTGGGTTTTAAATTGTCAATTTTTTTTGAATCAAAATAAATACTACCCTTGTTTTGGAAATAAAATCCTGCTATTGTCCTTAGAAGCGTAGTTTTTCCGCAGCCCGAAGGCCCAACGAGAAAAAAAAGTTCCCCGCTTTTTACTTCAAAAGAAATATCGTCAAGAATTTTTGTTTTTCCAAAATATTTCGTAACATGCTCTACTTTTACGCTTACCATATAAACCCCTCAAAAAAACAGTGCAAAGCTCAAAACTCAAAGTTCAAAACCAAAGGTAAAGCTCTTTATATAAAACTCCTTAGTTTTGACTTTTGCAATTTGACTTTTGACTTGTCTTTAATTACTATTTCGCCAACTTTTCCGCTTCTTTATATTTTTTCTTTGAAAATTCGATCCATTCCTTTATCTTTTGGTTCCTAAAAACAGGATCGCTCCATTTTTTAGAAGCCATCTCAAGCAGCTCATTTTCAGTTTGAGGTATTTCCAAAAACCTTTTTACGGCAGCTTCTTTCATACCGCCTTTTATTATTGCTTTCCATGCCTTCACAAGTTCTTTGTGTGTATCTATGACTGTAGCACCTATAAAATCATTAAGTATCGTATAACGCAAACTGCCCTTTTCCGGGTCATACTTGAAAACACCTTTATATTTAAAAGGGTTTACTTTAATAACTGTCTTGTCTTTGAATTTACCATATAGATCAGGTATAACACTGAGGCGGTCAAGTTCAAATTCTTTTGGACCACCTTCAATATTTTTTCTCAACATCCATAATTTTTGGCCATCCTCACTCATCACAAATTCAACAAATGCCTTTGCCAGATCCAAATGTGGAGCCCCTTTAAGGATGCAAATCGCATCAGGATTTATTACTGTAAGATTTTCCGGTAGCATAAAACCTACTTTATCCTCACCTGACTGGGCAACCTGTGCCCAACCATAAGCATCTATTGCAAGACCGTAAGCAACCTGCCCGGCAGATACATCTTTTGGGGTTTGACTTGCATATTTAGGAAAAGACTTTATATTTCCTGCCATTTGTATTATTGACTGAAAACCTTTCTGCCAGCCATACGCTTGAAGGATTATTTCATACATCATATGTATACTACCGGAATGCCTTGGATCAGAAGACCCTATCCATCCGAAAAGTTTTGGATCAGAAAGATCCTGCCAGGTCTTTGGTTCTTTTAAATTCATCATTTTAAGTATTGTTCTATTATAAACTATTCCAAAACCAGAAAGGCATGCACCATACCACCCATAAGAAGCACTATAAACAGGCATCCCAAAAATATTGCTCGGGATTCTGTCAAGAGAAGTTTTAGATATTTTATAAGGGAACGTATAGTTTTTTTTCTCTAATTCCATAAAAGGTTCAACTCCGCCGCCAAAAAATATGTCTATACCGGTTGTAGATGGATTCTTTGTAAACTCAGATTTTACGAATCTTAAATCATCACCTGAGCCACCCTGATCAAGCCATTCAATTTCTGCTTTTTTTGCATATTTCTTCTCATACCATACTTTAAAAGCATCGCCAAATTCCTTGCGTACCCCTTCCCAATGAGGTGAAATAATAACAAGTGCACCTGTACTGGGAACAATAATAGTTCTATTATTCTTTTTAGAACAACCTGACACGGAAAATAAAACAGCCAAAATCAAAACTATAACTGTTATTCTTTTCATTTATCCTCCATGAACAAAAAACATGTCACTCTAGGTATTTTTTTAGGACTTTTGCAACCCCGAACTCTTCGTTTGTCCAGCCTGAAATGATCTTTGCGGCTTTTTTTGATTCCTGCCCTGCATTTTTCATTGCAACACCAATACCTGCCATGGCAAGCATTGGAGCATCATTATCACCGTCTCCGAATGCAATAATTTCTGAAGTTCTTATAGAATAATACTCGGCAAGATTTTTTATCCCTACTCCTTTATCCACTTCTCTATTCATAAACTCAAGATACTCTGGATTTGTTTTGGTAACATTAACTTTTTTTCCGATCACTTTTTTAAAAAAATCATATTGTCCGTCACGGCTTCTTTGATCATAATCAGAACCTGAAGAAGGGTCAGAAAGCAAAATAAGTTTTGTAGCTTCTTTGCCTTTCAAAACATTGATATCCTTTACAAAATTATACAATGCTCCTGTCTGGTTTGCATAAAGATCTGAATATCTCTTTAATATCCCGTCTTCCTGCGCAAATAATCTGTCCTCAAAATAAAAATTGAGTAAAAAATGATTTTTTAATGAATAGTCAATAAGCATATCACAATATTTGCACTGAAGCGGTTTGTGAAAAATAATTTTACGGCTTTCATTTTTCTTTGTTCTTATCATTGCTCCGTTATAGGCAATTATTGCACAATCTATGCCTAAAAATTCTGCTATTGGCTCCATACTATATGTCATTCTGCCGGATGAAAGAGCCACAACAATACCCTTGCGGTCCGCTTCAACTAAAATACGCCTGTTCTCTTCAGGAACTTCTCTTTTACTGTTTAATAATGTCCCATCAAGATCCAACGCTATCATTTTTATTTTACTCATTAAGTAAAATCCTTTTGCTCACACAGAACCATTAGAATCTTATTACTCCGCTGAGCGCAAAACTTATGGCAATATAATCTTTTGTATAATCATCTACGTTGTTAAAATATGAAAAAGAAAATGAAAAAGTTGTCTGCAAATTTTCAGCAACATTATATGTTACACCGAGAGAAGAATTCAGCTTATTTGTACGTTCAACTATATTTCCATCTTTTACGTGCTTGAATTCGGCACCGTTATTATTCGAAATATCAAGTCTGTTGGGTAAAACTATTTCTTTAAAAAAAGGTAATTTTATTGATATAGGAAAATTATAATAATAATCTGTCTTAAAACCGGGAGAAAGAACAGAAATAGTTTTAAGATAAGCGCTTTTTTCTTCAATATCATAACTATAATTCATGGATAGATACTGGTTCAACATAGAATTCCATAATATCTGCCATCCGAAAGACGGATTTATATTCTGGCTTTTTGAAACGTTCATTGTTTCTGAGATCCTGTGACTAAAACTCCCTACAATATTAGAAGACTCATAAGGTCTTTTCATATTCGGAAAAGCCTGGTTCAGATCAAGACGCGCATTTGTGCCGTAAGTAAAATTATTTGTTTGCAAAAAAGAACCGCGATTTTGAGTTTCATCCAAACCCCAAGATAACGAGGCGTTCGTACTTAAAGGATCCCATATATAAATATTTGAATTTAGACTATAAGTTTTTCTGGATGAAGATGTCTTTCTGCTCGCAGAAAGAGGAGATTCATTGTCTCTGATATCTTTAAAAAGCTTGAAAATATCCATGGTAAAATCCCCTAAGCTTATTGTATCATCCAGATCTTCATAGCTTGCATTGACATCAAGCGAAAAAACATTATAAAAATTAAAAAATTTAAGAGGCTCATACCATTTTTCAGGAGAAATATTTGCAGAAATATTTATTACTGCATGTGCATTTGCATTTTTACGCAATTGTGAAGATACGTTTGAAAAAAAGTTCTCGCCAAGGTCTTCACCCAATGTGACCCCGGGACTTATTCCGGGAATTAAAGAAGTGCTTGACACAAGTTGTAATGCTTGGTTCTTAACTATCGGTTTAAAAATATTCTCAAGATCATGGTTATACGCATATTCCTGTAAAGAATACCTTCTTGAATATGAAGGACTTAAACTTATTTCCTGTATAGGTTGAGACGCAGCGCTAATACTAAAATCATGTGTTTGATTTTGAATAAATGTCGTTGTTTCAGCTTCAAGAGAAGGTTTTGTTTCTCTTTTATCCCCTCCTATTGAATATCTTAACGCTGTTGAAAGACGATTTCCGGTAGGAACTACATAAAATATTTTTTCCGGAAAGACATAACTATAATCAAGTGATCCTGAAAATACCTGATCTATCTCATACTGCTGCGCTCCTTTGAAATTCGAAAGCAAATTGCTTTTTGAGTAAGTTCCGGATATTGACGGCAGATAAGCCTTAGAGAACTGGAGATTATAATTCTGGGATTCATTGCTTCTTTCACCCAATTTACTCTGAGATACTTCCGGAGCAGAAGAAGGTTCAAGATAACTCCTTGTTCTTGTCCACCCTGCTCCAACAGGAAGAGATACTCCCCACTCCTGCGGCATAAGCTTTGAAACCAAGATCGTTCCATTTATATTTTCATAATCATAATCTTCAGAAGGCGATGCAACACCCACTGTTTCAAATTTATGCGACATCTGTTTTTTTGAATAGCCCGCATTAATAAAACCGTCTGCAATACTGGTTGAAAAACCAACTTTCCACGCAGAACCCTCCTTCACCTCAACCGAATCAAGATGCAATTCATCTATCCATATCTCTTTTTTTATGCCACCTGATCCTGTATCAGAAGAAATACCTATTGTAATTTGCTTTACACTGTAAAGTATTTCCCTGTTTTCGATTGTTGAAGAACCAATCCTTTGAAGATTATCCAATGATCTGATATCCAGTTCCACAAGAGTCCATTTTTGTTCCATAGACGAAGTAATAGGAGCCCGATATTCAAAACCTGTTGTGTCATCCATGCCAAATCTGAAAAGCAAAGTTGAACCTGAACTATTTTCAGTAGGATAAACCCAAAATTTTAATGCTCCATATTCAGTAAAATTCATTGCACGGGTAAATTTCTGGGTAGTTGAAGCATCACAGGGACCATTAAAACTGTAAACAAGAGCCATTGATTGCTCTTTAGGCCACTGTTCTTTCGTAAGCCCGGCAATTTGTGATTCAAAATTTGGATGCAATTCTTCAAAATAATCATTTATACCGTCACCGTCAACATCATAATCCGAAGAAGGCACATAATCTCTAAATGCATGCGATGCATAATCAGGATTATCCTTTGTATTCCTTGCTTCAATGCTGAAGGTATTAACCCCTAAAACTCCTGAAATCAAAATATTTGACCACTTATTACCCACAATAGACATATAATCAAACTGGATTTTATTATTTTGCGCAGAACCGCTTGTATTTTTTACCCTTAAACGCAAATGTTTAACCATTGTCCAGTCAGTATCACCGCTTACTGCCTGTGCAAACGGTATCCTGTAAAGTTTCCATTCTCCTGAAGTTGAAACAAGATAAGATGCATCAAGGGAAGAAAAACTCCCTCCGAATGTGTGTATTTTTTCAGTTACATTCAATTGTCCGTCACCATCAAGATCTTCACCGTCAAGACGATTATTTCCTGCTCCTATCCTCGAGGGATTGCCATTTGCATCATAGAATATCCATCCGACATCTTCTCCGGAATTAAGTTTTCCATCGCCATTAATATCTTCTGTTTTAGGTTGCCCTGATTTCCATACACCGGTATCCGATGCAAATCCTCCTCTTCCATCAACATCCTCGCTTATTATTCCAAAATCCATATAGAAATCAATATTTGCAGGAGGGTTTTTCACCCAAAATTCAACTGCATTATATTGAGAAAAATCCTGCGAATATTTGGAGATCGGATAACAGATCGCGATCCACTGGCTATCCTGTAAAGTATAATTAATCAAAAGAGAATTCTGGCTTGTAGAATTAGGATCGTGTCCTTCACTTTTATTTTCAAGCGAATAATTCCCTCTTGCTGATTGCGTTTCCGAATTCAAAATGCTGGAAATCTTCCAAGAATACATATCAACAGGCATATCTGCACTTACCTTGATCCCTTCCATATCATCGATCATTGCCTTACCGAAAGTATTCGGATTTTTCCATGAATATGCATATTCTCCTGAAAGGTTCGTTGTGAACGGCGCATAATAAGCAAAAGGAAAAAGCCTTGATATAAGCGAAAGTGGATTCATTGAAGCGTCCACATCGATTATCTGATGACTTTTCGGAGTTGAACGTATGGAGGGTATTTCCTCTGGAGAAGGAGTCCCAGAATATAAATAAGTGGACCCGATCGAAAAATCGCTGGAAATTGGAAGAGTTCCTCTGAACCCCACAACAGTTTCAACATATTGCCCTCCAAAAGGCATGTATTCATAATCGATCTTGATATTACTCTCTTCTTTAATACTATCTTCCCTTACAAATGAAATAAAACCTGATTCATAATCAATTGTATAATCAAGATCACGCGTCAAAAGCCTTCCGTCAAGATAAACTTTCTCACTTTCTTCAACCATATTTGGCTGCAATAAAAAAATCTTTATTTTACTTTTGTATTCACCATGTATTGAAAAAGTATGTACAGGACTGGATTGAAGGTACGCACTTGAATAAAAAGGCTCTATATCCTGTTTACCTGAAGCGTCCGTAAATCTTATTGTACCAAAATCATAATCTATAACAGCATAATATTTTGCTATTTCAGAGGTAGGTGCTATTGCAATATTTCCGTCTACAGAATTATCAAGATTCCTTACTTCTAAAATAAAATTCCGGTCCTGTTCTTTGGGAACAATATTACGATTACCGAGATAGTAATAATTCTGCAGCTCGTAACGATCCACAAGAGTATCGCTGTTTATATCATTCTTTATAACAAATGTTTCTCCATTTTCCACATTGTAAACTATTATAACAAAATTAGATTCAATAGAACGCGTAAAAGAAATTATTGTCGTATCCGAAGAAGTTACGCCGTAATTTATTGTATAATCAACTCCGGAATATTGAGGTTCGAAATCTCCGATTACATTTGTTCCGAGCAAGACATCAAGAAATTCAATATGCCTGTTATTCGGAGTATTATTTGATGAATTTTTGTCATCAATATATATCTTTTCTTTGCCGGAATTAATATGCCTGCGAAAAGTATAATATTTTAATCTGCTAAAGCTGGTATCAAGGATATCCTTAACTGTAGAAGCACTTTTTCCAGTAAATTCCTTTGTTTCAGAGTAACCCTTGGATTGGCTGCCAATAAAAGTAAAACCGAATTTCTGGATCTGACCGCGCACGCTCAATCCAAAAAGCTGTTTATTATACGCTACAAATTCTGTACCGGGAAGCGAAAGCGTTATATCGCCGAAATTTACATCCTGTATCACTTCACGGGATTCACCTGTATAGATTACAGAAATTTTCTGTTTCTTTTTTTGGGTATCATCATATTCTATGCTTACAGTAATTTTCTCGCCCACTTTCCCCGCTAATCTGAACTGCAATTCCTGCGCCATAGAAAAACCTGTTGCCTCAGGTGAATAAGTTATACCGGCAGGTGGATTCAGGAACCATGACTGAGAATATCTTATCTCAGCCATTTTTCTTCCGGACGCCTGAATGCGTGAACGTATATTTTCTACTACTTTATCGGCAAGACCCGGGGTTTGCGCAGATGTATCTTCACCGAAAATTTTTTCGCAAAAACAAATTCCCGCAAAAAATAAAACCAAAATTAAAAAAATCGCTCTTCTGTTTTTCATATATTAAATTTTTTATATTAAACCTATAACAAATAAATAAAATAAATTACTTGAAAAAAACCAAAAACTGAGTATAATTTAATTGAGCGTTAAATAACCAAAAGGATAGCTTGAAATGAAAATTATCAGATCTTATGTAATGAAAGAATATTTTCCTCCGTTCTTATTCGGTATACTTATATTTACTTTTATATTTCTCGCAAGTAAAATGATAAATATAACAGATATGGTAATAAACAAAGGTGTAGGCTTAACTCCGGTAATGCAACTTATAGGATATTCTTTGCCTCCCATTCTGATACTAACTATCCCAATGGGCGTTCTTCTGGCAAACCTTTTAGGTTTTTCAAGACTTTCTCAGGACAACGAAATAACTGCGCTCAAAGCAAACGGTGTCAATATCCTTTCAATAATACTCGCACCTCTTTTTACAGGAATTTTAATATCTATTGCGCTTTTTATTTTCTACAATCAAGCTCTTCCCGCATTTCATTATGGTTTCTTTGAAACTTCTTTTAAAATAAGCCAGGAAAAACCAAGCCTTGAACTACGCGAGCATGCT
>Ga0265297_10009960_pt1 | contig 12102 bp, 18 predicted proteins | sample Munlanlwell13791_FD_192502 | JGI IMG/M metagenome (GOLD analysis project Ga0265297, IMG submission 192502) | Leachate microbial communities from a municipal landfill in Southern Ontario, Canada - Leachate well 137-91 | ecosystem: Engineered > Solid waste > Landfill > Unclassified | place...
GCAAGTTCAAATACAAAAAATGGAACCAGAATCTGAGTAAAAAAATAAGGGCCTCAGCCCTTTACTTTTTAAAAAGGCGGAGCAAATTACTCTCTAAACCAGACGGATTTTAAATACAACGACACCAAGCTAAAACTGTTAAAAGTAGCTGTGATAGTCTGTGTTGTCTTCAAGATTGATTTGATCTTAAGATCTATTCGTTTTGTTTGCTTTTGCATAATATCAGAGGCTTTTTAGGAATGCAATACTATTACAACCATTATGGCATATAATGTCAATATTTCAGCTCCTAGAGCCGAAATATTGGCCAGTTTCCCTGGATGCTGCCTGCCCGCCCGTAGGTCGCCCTGGGGCAAGCGAAGGAGGGTCAGGATCTTCCTATGCTGCTACTATATATGTATGGATGACCTCAAAACTACCTTATCTAAGCACTATGCCGCTAAAAGGAATCCTCATCTCCATTCCGATCTACACCTATTAGTAGATGAGGCGCGAACTCTATTTAAAGAGAAGGCCGTAAAGGGGCCGGGGTCGTTTGCGTTTTATCTTGGGTTTTTTAAAAGACTTGGACCTCAAAAGGTCCGGCAGTTGATGGCCGAGGTTAAGGATTCGAAGGCTGATGAACCTGGAAAGTTGTTTTGGTGGAAAGTTAAAGAATATTTGAAGAAGTAACCCCTTCACCCTTCCCGTCATTGCGAGCGAAGCGCGGCAATCTCCCCACCCGTCATTCCCGCGTAGGCGGGAACCCAGAAAACAAAAACAAACGTTGTCATTCTGAACGTAGTGAAGAATCTAGCGAAGCGCCCCTCTGTCATTCCTGCGAAGGCAGGAATCTTTTCTGCGCCTCCAACGCCTTCCCTATACACTCTTCCGGGTCCAACCCCAAATCATCGCACCAGCGAATTGCCGAAGTGATCAGATTCCCAAATTCTTTCATCAACTCTTCTTTGGTGTGCATCGGTACATCCTTGGGCGCATTTCGTTCATAGCGGCAGATGTCGCCGTAGACAACACCAAGTCGCACGATAATTTCAGAAAGGGTGAGCTTTTGCTCTCCCCAAATCGATCGACCATCAGATAAGATTTTATCTATCTCCATATCTGTATTTTACGCTACCATTTTGCTCGCCCAAAACGGTAGCACCAAAAGGGCGGCCCGACTCCGCCAAGCTATCCGTAATGTAAAATACGGCTTACCGCTAATGGGTCGAACTCGCTTCGCTCAAACAACGACCCCGCGACGCCGATTTTACAAACGGCTCACGCTCGGCTCCATCAGGGCATAAAAAAACCGCTCGAACTCCGATGGCGGGAGCAGATTCTAACTACCAGCCCTTACCCCCGGGTTCCAAAACCAGACATTAACCTTCGTATCCGTAATCGCCGATGGTCGATTAAGCTGTCTATTCAACAATTTCTCTATATAATTAATCAGATCGAGCTTTGCTGAACAACTAACTTTTCCGTTGACCTTGGTCGATACCGCACTAGTTAACAAATCGCACAATTGCAGAATGGAACATACCTTGGAATCGCATGGCTGTATATGTGATACGTGCATACCCGTATATTTTTCTACCCACTCTCTTGCGACCAATACCCGCTTCTCTTCCATGCTAACTTTGCTTTGGGTGAACTCGTCAAACAAGATATACAGATCTTCTTTCTGGTTAATCAGCTTGCAGGATAGAAGCGTTTTGACATATCTGCTAATAGTAAAATACATGAACTTAAACTGCATAAGCTGTTGGTCATTTTTGTGGAATTGTTTGAGATTCAATTTTGATTTATCAACAATTACGAATCGGAGCCGTAACGGGAAATCGGTTAGTGATAATTTGATAAATTCTTTGTATGTATCTATCTGGTTTTTTGACGAAGAATCTTTCACTTTTTCCGACCAATGTAGTTCCCCCCAACATTTTCTAACCAATCTGAGCTGGAAAACTCTTTTCTCGTAGTCACCCAATAGATTCTCATCAACAAAAATAGCTCCGATTACAAAATAATTATCGGATGATTCTGTCCCGCTTTCGTCACAAGCAATCAGCATTGGTCAGCCTCGTCCGCTTATGAGGAAAGTTTCTGGTCTAGATTTACCAGCAAGCGTTCGTAGCTTTTCTGCTGAGAGCTGTCAGATAAGCCAAAGGCTTGGACAGTAGCCCTCTCGGCATTTATCATCTCTCTGAGTACTGCCTTCTCTGTAGAAGATACCACGATCCTTTCGGCCCCAGATTGCTTGTCCTTACTCATAATTTCACCTTATCTTTATTATATCAGTTTGTGGGGTGAGTGGGGGTTATTGGGACCAGTCGATTAAATCCGTAAATCTTAGGTAAAAGCCGAAGGGGCGTTAGCTGATGATTCGCTCTTCTCGCTCGTCTGCTAAAACAGCTGAGTCATCGCGTAGTTCGTGAATTTCGTAGTTTGCTTTGGATCGTAGCTCCTCCAATATGGTCGCACTCTCTTCCTTGTAGTGAGGAGCATACGCGGCTTTGGTATATCCTAAGCCCTTTGTGTCTTCTAGTTTGCCCTTGCTTCTATCGTCCCACGGCTCGGCGACTGCGATATCTGGACCCATCACTATGGTGCCAGCACTCACTCCCACAAACACACCTGTGTCTTTACTTATGTATTCGGCGATCGCCTTATCAAAGCCCGATTCTCGCATTTTCTCCAGTAGGTAGAATGTATTCCCGCCATCAACGAAAACGACATCGTAGTTACCGAGCTCGCCCACAGTAATTGGATGGTCCAGTTCGAGGTTAGTAATATTCTCTTCCGGGATACCAATATCCACCAACTCTTGTCTATCTATCGCCATAAAAGTTCGATCATCCTCAACAACTGATGCAGTTGGGATAAAGGCGACACGGATATCGGTCGGGTTTTTATTAACCAATTCAAATAATTTGTCCCGGACGGCAACAGCTTCTTTCGGGAATCCATTCGATGTAAGTAGAAGTCGCATAGGTTTAAATAAATTTAATATGTTATTGAGCCCAGTCGAGGAGGTTGGTAAAGCGGGAGTAGAAGCCGGAGGGGGCTTCTTTCTTAAAGTATACTCCTGGGGGAAATTACAATAAAAAAAGCCTCGGGCGGTGGAACCCGAGGACTGGGGGTTTTAATGGTGGGGTACTTGATTATTACGTAGGCACACAGAGCGGGCGGGCGATCTGGGTAAAGGCTCTGATCTTCAAAAAAGTCTCGCGCTGTTGCGGGGTCATGTTGAGCCCCAATGCGGATTGTGACCGACCTGCCCATTCAAACGTTTCTGGGAACCAATCATATCCAGAGCGCTGGGTGATAAACTTGTCGCCGGAACAGAAATCCAGCATGGGCATTTCGGCATCGATTAGCTCTTGCATCTCCTTTGCGGGCCTGAACATTGGATCACGGCAAGCCTTTACATTATTGCTTATATCGCTGGGATCGAACGCCCGAACACCGGTTAATCGCCAGGCCACATCGGCACCATTCTCCATGCGATCCAACTGGGCAAGTTGCTCCAGCTCTGCCAACCCAACTGGGTCGTTTATGGGAACGGCGATAACTGATTTCGGGTCGCTACCAGCACGATAGATACCGACCAGAGCGAGATCTATTTGGTATCCCCCGAGCTGGAGGGCCATCTTCTGTGCCCACATCAATTCGAATGCCTTCCATAGCAATAACGCCGCCCATTCAGCACTGGCCATCTGCCATACGCTGTAGAGCAGACCCGGAATGTCAATCTCCCGCTGATGTTCCACCCACCGAGGAACAACCGCGCAATGCCCCACCAACACTTCACCTGGACCCGGCATATTGGGCCTCCTTAATCTGTATTGATGACCCAATAATGTATGCCAAAATTCCGTTTTTATCAACGATCCGTTGCAAGATTGGGTTTACTGACCCCAGTCGAGGGGGTCGGTGATTCTTATATAGAAGCCGAAGGGGTCAACGAGGCGGAAGTCCTGCCACTTCATATCGCCGTCCTCCTTATCCGTTACTGGCTGGAGGATGTGATCAGCGAGGGCTGGGGCGATTTTAGAGTAGAAGTCGGCCGCGCTGGGAACTGGGATGGTGATGGACGTGGCGTATCCCCTTTTCGTATCGTGGGGGAAGTTTTTAAAATACGATTGGTTGTAAACCAAATCGTTCCCGCCGTAAAAATTGATCATCGTCTCGCCGAGTTCGGTGGTTAGCTTCATCACCAAGTAGCCAGGCTTATCTGCGGTCGGTGTATGTTCCAAAACTACTTCGAACCCCAGCGCGCCATAAAATTTCTTCGCCGCATCAAAATCCGGAATATGTAGCTCAATTACTAAATTGTTACGAATGGTCTTGTGGGTCATGCGGTAGGGCGCTGGATTATAAGCTCGTCAGCTGGATTGGATTGTTGAAGGTGGGCAATAATTTTTTCGGCGACATATTGCGGCGGCATGTATTCATGAATATTGGCAGGTGGTTCTTCATCAAAAAAAGTGGTCTGCATACCGCCCGGATAAATTGAGAACACCCTAATGCCCCGTTCTTCAACCTCTTTGCGAATGGAGTTAGTAAAACCAGTAGCTGCATATTTACTGGCGCAATAGCCAGACGATAACGCCCGACCCTGGAGGGCGCTAGTGGATAAAATGTTAACGATAGTGCCATAACCCTGCGTTTTCATTTGTCGGATAGCCACTCGAGAGCCATGCATTGTGCCGAATAAATTTACATCGACCATCTGACGAACCCGCTTCATATCCATATCCTCAGCGGCAATATGTGGCAACCAGATCCCGGCGTTGTTAACCCAGATGTCTATGTGGCCGAACTGCTTAACAACCTGCTCGGCCATATTGGATAGCGAATCTTCATCTGTAACATCGGCCGGAATATAAATCGTACCGTCCAGATGATCATCTAATCGATCTACAGCTACCACCTTGGCACCGGCTGCCAAGAACTGACGGGACATTTCTCTGCCCAATCCTCTGCTTGCCCCCAATATAACTACGATCTTATCTGTTATTTCCATCTACGGGTAATTTAAAATTTTTGATAATTAGGTTACTCCAAATGACTAGAGTCATCAAACACTTCGACGGTTATCTTACCATCATTACCAATCTGGAAGATGTTAATGCTGGTATTATTTTGACTACCTAGCTCATCGGGCGACTTGCCCATTATCGCCGAGAGGATGGCTTTGTTAATGCCGTTGTGGCCAACTATCAATACAGTCTCCTCGGCATAGCAGCTCGTCAATCCATCGAAAAAATTCTTGGCCCGATCCAACATCCGCTCCCTTGTCTCACCCGTTTTTGATTCGATGAACCCAACAACCAGATCTTCAGTACTAAATCCGATCTCCTCCTTTGTCTTGCCTGTCAGCTCCCCTAAATCATTTTCACGAATATCCTTGGTGATAATGAGCTCAGCATCGGGGTGGTATTGAGCAATGATTTCAGCTGTATCTTTCGCTCTACTCAAATCGGAGGAATAAATTTTGTCTATCCTTTCTTCTTTTAGCCTCAGGGATAACTTTCTGGCTTGCTCTAATCCAAGCTCGGATAACTTACCCGGCAGATGCCCCTGCAGGATACCTAATTTATTCTCTTCTGTCTGTCCGTGACGAGTAATAATTAATCTCATAATCTGTGGGAGTAATACACGACGCGGTGGGAGGAGTGGCCGTTTTTAAAGAGGGTTTCGGTTCCAGAGAAGTTGTCTAATTCTCCCTCGCCTTCGCAGAGGTAGCGGTAGTCGCCGTTTTCCCATTCGACTCGTTGGTTGGTACGAGCGGTATTGGCATTGGCGATCAGGGCGGGGCGGAGGTTGGCGTTCACTTCTTCGTCTGTAATATCATTCGGGTCCCAGTCGCCACGATAGGTCATGGACCAGATGGGTTTGTTTTGGAAGTAAATTGTTTCGATACCCAAAAAGGCGCGCTCACCAACATAATAGATATCTCTATATAGGTAATCGCCTTCGGAGTATTCCAGTTGCTTTGACCCAGCCAAAGCTGACTCAACTTTTCCGCCGTTTCCGGCGTAGGTTTTGGTTCTTGCTCGAAGTAGAAAATCTATGATCTCATTCATGGTTTCTTTTTATTCGTTCTTGATTGGAAGGACGTAAACGTTGTAAGTGTGTTTGCCGCCAAAGCTTTTGATGTTTTTGGTTGAGGCTACATTATCCGGCCGGACATACACGCTGACCTTCGCTAGTTTATATTTGGCCAACTGTTTAAGCCGAGCCTCGGTTAATGCATGCGCAATGCCTTGTCTTCTATATTTTGGTTCGACCCATACAGCATCTAGACTGGCCGTTTTTCTTTTGCTGTGCTCGTCCTTTTTGATCGATGCAACCGAAAAACCAACCGGTTTACCATCTACTTCGGCGATAAAGAAAAAGAAATTTTTATCTTTGATGTAACCGGGCGTTTGTCGTAAAAGCTCTGCTTTCGTCTCTATCTTATATTGGGGATTAAATCTGTACTCAAAAGCATCTAACTTAAGACGCAGATTAACTATCGTCTCGGCATCTTTTTTAGTTGCCCGCCGAACTGTAAATTCTATATGGCTCATATACCTTTTATTAGCTCGACCAGTTCGGGGAATTCTTCTTGGATAAAGTGATCCCCTCCTGGAATGGTAATTAGTTTAGCGGTCGGCAGTTCTCTAAGATATTTGGCCGCATGGCTATACGGAACAATAGGATCCGCATCTCCATGAATAATGTAACTATTGGAGCACTGCTGCGCCATAGAACTAACTGGTTCCGTCAGAGAGAAATCGGCCAATGGAGGCGTTAGCCCTTCGCTATCGTATGGGGGAGAAATTAAAATGACTGCCTTAATTTTCTTGGGGAAGATGTTGGCCGAAAGATACTTGGGTAAGAAAATTCCACCCAGTGAGTGACCAACCAGAATCACATCATCATTCAGGAATGGGAACATTTTCTCAAACCAAATCTTCCACTCCTCGTAGTGGGCATTTTGCCTGTTCGGCATCTCTGGCGTAAAAACTTGGTACTCTGCCCCTAGACGTTCTGCAAACGTATTTCTCCAACGCCGTTTGGGCAAGAAATCCTCGATCTTTACCTGCTCAGTTTTTAGAGCAGCTAAGTATGCATCATACGAGACAAAATCTTCACCACCGTGTATCAATACAACTTGTTTCATATCTATAGTATACCCCTTGATAAAATCAGCTCCCAGAGCTATAATACCGGCATCCAAGGAGGTGAAGACGGATGGAGACCCTAAGCATCGGACTTAGCTGCCTCATCCCAATCGTTCACTTCTCCGCGTTCCTTATCTACTTGCGTTCCGTGGCACGAGGCCAATCTGTGCTATACACCGCCATGTGGGCTATCACCATCATCTCGTCGATACTAAACGGGGTGACTTATCTGGCGATGACCCACAACCTAGTGATGAGCGCCACACCGGTAACCAACGCCATAGCAGTTTGCAGTGTACTGGTGATCGGTTGGCGGTATCGCCGCTTCCGCCCCTTACAAACTCTTGACTGGATTGTGTTGGGAATCGGATTGGCAGTGATCTGTCTGTGGATAGCCTCTGGCAGTGCTAGCGACGCCAACTTGTTGCTTCAATCGGCATTGATGTTGGCGATGATCCCAGCATACGTAGGAGTATGGCAAGGCGAACGAGAAAACCCCTGGCCCTGGGGCCTGTGGACACTTTCTCATATCATCAATCTCTCCATTCTATTTATATTGTGGAATGGCAAATATGAGGCGCTTGTCTCGCCTATTCTCTACATTCTCACAAATTCTGGGGTAGTAGTATTGATACTGCGGAGAAGACACTCAGCCGGCAATGGATAATTGACCGGCTTTTTTATAGGTACTCTAAAATTTCGGGGAATTCGGTTTGGATGAGGCCGGCATGATTTCGGCCAAAATGTCGGCGATCCTTGAACATCACCGGATCAATCCCAAGTAGTGCTGCCCAATTTTTAATATGCTCTACGGGCACATATGGATCGTCCTCAGAGCCTATTATTACAAACTTGGTGGATTGCAGTTGCTCTGGAGTAATACCCCACGGTGTTTCCAGAAAATTATCAATGCCGGGGATATTCGCGAGTTTTTTGAATGGGACTGCCACCAAAACGATCTTTTCGGGATGGCCATCCTGCTCGAGATAGCGCATCGCCAAAACCCCACCTAGGCTGTGACCGATAATAGTTCCCTCGCCATTCTCTTGAATGGACGATCTCAGTGTTGATAGCCATTCGTCCAATTGTGGTTTGTCGGGATTCGGCAGAGCGGGAACAATAGCCTTATCCCCCCGTTTTTCTAGTTCCGCCTTCAACCACGGGAACCAATTCTCTTCTGACGACCCGTTATACCCATGCAGAATGTAATAGGTTTTGTGCATTACAGTTTTGCGATAGCTTGTTTAGCTTTATCGATCACCATTCGAGTATCGATAGAGTTGTAAAATTTCAGATCGGCTAAATTATTCAGATCAACCCACTCGGCCTGACCAGCGTATTCCTTCTCATGGTCATCAAAGCCATCCGTGGATATCTCGCCACCAGTTACTTCACAAAGATAATAAAGTAACAACGATTGAACATAGTTGCCTTCAAACGGCATCTGAAAGAATGAATTACCACAGAAAACTAGTTGGCCAACTTTTACATCCAAGCCCGTTTCTTCTTTAACTTCGCGCTTGACTGCTTCTTCGGTTGCTTCGCCCAAATACACCCCACCGCCCGGGATATCGTAGCCATCCCATTGTTTCGAAAGTAGGATCTTTCCATCCTTAATGATCATGCCGTACACGGACGGCCGCCACGATAACTTGTCTACGGAGACAGTATGCTCCCCTCCCTTAATATCACGGCACACAATATTCTTCATTCAATCCCAATTACTTGGTAGCCATACTTTTCTATATCTTCTTGAGACCACGGTTGGAAATCTGGAGATTTAGTTCGTAGTACCATGGTAACCCGTTTCTCAATGGAGCGACCGGTATATCCCTTTGGTTTCTGCCCGCCCGTACCGAACGGTACGTTCGGGCGAGGATCCCACTCCCGCAATACCAAAATGTCATCTTTCTCAATATCAAAATCGGCGAGACGCAATTCAAATTTCTTTTCGCCCGAGAGAATCTTTTCGAAATACTTGGGCCAAACTTTTTTCTCCACTCGATTACTCATACCGATATCATAGCACCTGGGGAAAATGGCAATAAAAACAGCCCCCGGGTTACGGGGGCGTTATCCTATTCTATGAAGAGTGGGAGCAATTCGTTTGATCAGCTCTAGGTCCTCCGGGTGGCCGGCTCCATACGATTCTATATCGCCAGCCAGCAACCAATCGTAACTGATCAGACTGATACCCCCCAAGAGGTCCGCCAATCTATGTTGGGCAAATAATCTAAGGGTGGTAGGCGCGTCATAATCTTGCGGCCAAGTGACGTGCGACTGATGAGGCCAGTGAAATCGCTCCGCCCAAGCTCGACGGCTTGGCGGCCAACCTTGGGAGAATGCCGAGACTATTTCATCAATCCCATCTTTTTCGCTGGACCATTCTAACGTATGTGCGCCTAGCCCGGGGTAATCGATAAATATCTTTACCCGGAGCCGAGGTAAGTTGCTAGGCACGAAATGGATGTAACCACCATCGATCTTTGGGTGTTCTATGTGCACCGATGATCCACCGGTTGCCCAAATAGTGTTATGTGGAGACAAACTGCAATCACCGAATTGCTTTACCGCTCCCCACAGATCCCCTGCTCGTCCGTGATAAGGTGGCAACACAGTGGACGATACGATTACCCGGTCCAGCCCCCATTGCAGGACACCAACGTGCTCATAGATAGCTAGCTGGTGAAGACCGTGGTGCAAAGTAATATTGTGCCAAAGGCCTTCTGGGCCAGCGCAGATCAGGTTAATGGGTAGCAGGTCGTTATGGCGATCGAATCGCCAATACCAACCGGAGAATTGAGCTGGGGTCAACTCAATTTTTCCTGGGCCACCGATAAAATTCGGCCCAGACAATACGACAGGTTTACGCAAGATCAATCGTTGCATCCTGGGCCTCCTTCTAATGTGATTTCAAACAGCAGTTACCTTAAAGTGTAGCTCAGCCATAAAAGCTCCACAACACTTCTACAACCATTGATAAAAAGAGGCTCTGGTTGCCGATTATAGTTATTAGCTATAGGATAGGGGCAGCAAAATATGGGGGTCTGTCCCCTGACAAGGAGTAAAAGCTGTGGATACAGATCCAAGCCAATCCGGTGAGGCATTAACGTATGCCCAAACCGGAGTCGACTATGGGGCGATGGACCCATTCAAGATCGCAGCCCAACAAGCTGCTCGGAAAACATCTCGAAATATAGAGTGGCTACGTCTCTACGAGACGCCAGAGAGCCGAGGTGCTAGTGCTTATCTCATCGAAGGGAGTGATCACTATCTGGCTCATGTCGAAGAGGGCTTGGGGACAAAAAATCTGGTTGCTCAAGCCATGTACGAACTGACTGGCAAATTGTACTACGGCCAATCGGCGCAATGTTGTGTGGGAATGATAATCAACGACGTTATCGTGTCGGGCGCCTCCCCTCTGTCCGTAGCGATGCATCTGGCGGTTGGCGAATCCAGCTGGTTCGACGATCAGCCGCGGTGGCATGATCTTATTGATGGATGGGCTCATGCTTGCATGTTGGCCGAGTGCGTGTGGAGTGGCGGCGAAACCCCCACTCTGAAGGACATAATCATGCCAGGCACGATCGTCCTGGCCGGCTCAGCTATCGGCCTCATTAAACCGAAGCGGCACCTGATCACCCCCAGCAACATTCGAGCTGGCGATTCGATCATCATCATCGAGAGCTCAGGCGTTCACGCTAATGGGCTAACATTGATGAGAAGGATCGCGGACCAACTGCCGCACGGCTACCTGACACTGATGCCCGACGGCCGGACATATGGCGAGACCTTGCTCGACCCAACGCATATCTATGCGCGAGCGACCAAGGCGTGCTTAGCAGCCAACATCCGTATTCACGGCGCTGAGAATATCACTGGCCACGGCTGGCGTAAGTTGATGCGCCCGGTCCAGCCGTTCACTTACGTGATCGACCAACTCCCCACTCAACAGCCCATCTTCGACTTCATCTGCGAACACGGCCCAGTGAGTGACGTCGAAGCCTACGGTAACTTGAACATGGGGGCAGGCTTTGTCCTCTATGTGCCGGAGGGCGATGTGTCGTCCGCCCTGTCTGTACTCAGGAACCTGGGTTTCCGTCCAGTGCACGCCGGCTATATCGAGGCGGGCCCGCGTCGGGTGGTGATCCGCCCCAAGAACATCGAGTTCCTCGGCAACAGTTTGGCCATACGTTGATCCGACAAATCTGCCCGGCAGTCCTAGCCTGCCACGCACCGTCAAGAACAACAGCTCCTTGGGCAAGAGCTGTTTTTTATTGTATTAGCTTAGGCGATCAAGCGTGTGCTGAACAATGGCCTTGGTCTCAGCGTTAAACTTCTCGATCGGAGCCATACCTAAATCTGGATTACGACGGATAGAATAACCGTTCATCTCCATGATGCCAGACACCTGTCGATGAAAACCGATCCGCAGTTGGTTATTAGAATTAATGGAGATCGAGTAACCCCATAAACGCTTACCGTTATCATAGATCTGATGCCGAACTAGTTCAGCTTCGGCCAACTCATCTATCCGTCTAATTAGATCCAAGTTGGCAGAAGGCCTGCCCTCCAGCTGGATCTGACAGTACCTGGGTGTGCTAGCAAAAATCATGGGTGGATTAACACCGGTGAATTGGTACGCTAACACAACACTAAATTGTCTAACGGCATTTGATTCGTCGATGCCTACCGATACTTTTTCGGTGGGGATTTGGCTACTGAGAGGATGCTCACTATCCAACTCCTCCGACGGAAGACTAACTACGTGTAAATGAATATTCTTAATGCTCTGGCCCACTCCGCGGTTTAGACCGATAAGTACTTGCGATTCGGGACGATCGGTTTGCCAATCGTCCATAATTGCTTCGGCTAGTTCAAAGGTCTCACGCATATCGGTCGGGCCGAGATCATGCAGATTGGGCTTGGCCCCGTCGGCCATGTTGTA
>Ga0265297_10009961_pt1 | contig 12102 bp, 9 predicted proteins | sample Munlanlwell13791_FD_192502 | JGI IMG/M metagenome (GOLD analysis project Ga0265297, IMG submission 192502) | Leachate microbial communities from a municipal landfill in Southern Ontario, Canada - Leachate well 137-91 | ecosystem: Engineered > Solid waste > Landfill > Unclassified | place...
TTCAGTCTTCGCCACCGACAACCCAGCGACCGACCAGAACAGGACTGCCAGCGGAAGTGAATACAGGTTCGTGTCAAAAAGGCTGTTTACGAGCGTCGCGAGCAGTCCGCCGATGAACCCTATGTACGCTGCCCTTGTAAAAACGTCTTTTTCCCTGAAATAGTTCTTCAATCCGGATATGAACATAGCCGCCGCTATCCATAAGGAGGCAAGGACACCGGCGATTCCCGTCTCCGCCGCGACCTGCAGCAGGCAGTTATGGGCATATACGATCTCGCTGTACCCTGCAGGCCTGTATTTCTCGAAGACGCTCATGAACGTCCCGAGACCGTGCCCGAATAAAGGCCTGTCCATGAACATCCTCCATCCCGTCTCCCAGATCAAAAGCCTGTCCCTGCTCGACTGGTCCCTGCCTATGTTCACGAACGAGCCAATCTGGTCTTTCAGCGATTGCGGCCCCGCGACGGCAAGCAACGCGACGACCAGCAACAACGATACGAGCAACACGTAGAACCTCTTCCTGCCGGAAACGACGCAGAGCAATATGAAGGCGGAAGCGAACCCGAGCCAGGCGGCCCTTGCCTGTGTCAGCATCAGGCACGCGAATATAACGGCGATCGAGGCCGCAAGCAGCGCTTTCTTCCTGCCGCGTAACGCGTTCATCATGAAGATCGAAAGCGGCAGCGGCAAGACCGTAGCGAAGAACGTGCCCGCGCTGTTCGAGAACTTGAACGTAGCGGTGACCTTTATCTTCTCGAAGAGCGGGAAATGCCTGAACAGGTCATGCCCGGAAAAGTACTGGTAGAGTCCGTCAAGGCCGACTATGGATGCCGGGAATATGAAAGCCATCGCGGAACGCGCGAGCTTCTCCCTCGTATTTATGACATCCGCTATCACGATGAACAGCAGGAAATATTCCATCGTCTTGAACATCAGGGCGCCCGCGCTTATGGCGAGGTTTGCCGTCGTGAATGCCGAGGTTACTATAGCCACGAACAGGTAGCAGACAGACGACGCCTTTATCCCGGCATCAAGCCCCGAGGAATGCACGATCGATGATATTATTATATAGAACATCGCGAGCAGGACCGCCGCGGTCAAAACGATAGGTATGAAATACGCAGGCGCCAGAAGGTTCACGCCGGGCGCTGTGTGTTTTAATACTATCCCCATAGTCACTACGATAGCGACGTAGACCAGCACCATCGTCAGGACGCCTATGATCGCGAAAACGGCCGCGGACTTCGCGCCCGCGCGCTCGATACTGAATGATTCCGCCTTAGCCCTTATCCGCTCCCTGAGCTCATAGGATTTCTTGAAGAACCAGACGAGGATCGCGATCGTCGCGAACACCTCGAGGACGCTCTTTGACGATGAGATGAAGAAGAAGAGAGTGTAGAGCAGGTATTCTATGAATTTGTCGCATCCGGAACATATCCTGTTCTTCCCGGCGCTCACTTAAGGTATATCCCGCTTATCTGGTGGTACTCCGCGCCGCTCTCCCTGCATATGGCCTCGATATCGTCCTTCGTCTTCCTGTCCGCGGACGGGATCGCGAGTATTATCTCGTCAATATTCTTCGCCTCAACGAGCCGAGGTATGTCCGACCTGAACCCTATGACCGGCACGCCTTGCATCCTCCGGCCCTGCTTCGACGGGTCGTCGTCTATGAAACCTACCGGCCGGTAATTAAGCGACCTGTTCTTCCTTACTTCACGCAGGAACGCGTCACCCGCGTCCCCGGCGCCGAAAATGAGGACCCTCCTGCCCTGCCCTTCGAACGAGACGAACAGCTGTTCTCTGAATATCCGGAATGCGATCCTTACCGCCGACATAAGTATCAGCAGGACCATCGCGTCGAGGACGAATATCATCCTTGAAAATCCCTCGAACCTGAACGCGATGACCATGACGACTACCGACGCTATCGAGCCCAGCGTTATGCCCTTCACGATATTAAGCAGTTCGTTTAGCCCGATATACCGCCAGATGTTCCCGTATACGCCGCTGACGGAAAATGCCAGCAGCTTTATAACGATTATTATCGGCAGCGATTTCGCTATAAGCCCGAAGTTGTAATGGTCTATTATCCCTTCGTACCTCATTATATAGCTCGACATGTAGGCGAGGCATATCAGGACGAAATCGCATATTACCTCGAAAATGACCCTCTTGTATTTTACCAGGGCCTCTATCAGCTCGGATTCGTTCTTGTAGAATGATACCTCTTTATCGCCGGGTTGCCTCGCCGAGCGCCTCGACACTGTGGAATGGTTCAGGAATATAGCGAACGCCGAGACGACCAGAACGAGCAGCGACATGATGACGGCGCTTACGTATATCTTCACGTGCAGCGATACATACGCCGCAATGCCGAACAGTATCGATATCGCGTAAAGCACCGTGACCGCCTTCCTCTCCTGCCATCCGAGGAAGACCATCCTGTGCGACGTATGGTCCCTGCCGCCCTTCGCTACAGACCTGCCGTCTATCGTGCGCGTTATCGTTACGAAGAGCGTATCGAATATCGGGACGGCCAGCGCGAGCACCGGGACTAGCAAGACAAGGAAAAGGTGCGAGACCTCCTTCCATGTGCCCATGATCGTAAGCGCAGACAGCGTGAAGCCGAGGAACATCGCGCCGCAGTCGCCCATGAAGATCTTCGCTGGATAGAAATTATGCGGCAGGAAACCGAGCGATGCTCCGGCCATTATCAGCGATACCATCGCTATCTCGTAATTATGGAGCGCAAGCGAGCACGCGAAGAGCGTCAGCGCCGCTATCGCCGTCACACCCGCCGATAACCCGTCCATGTTATCAAGAAGGTTGAATGAATTCGTGATCCCGACCATCCATAGAATCGTAAGAGGGACCGATATCGCGGCGAGCGGTATGATCTTTATCGAGACGCCGAACATCACCGCCAGCGAAGCGCATACGATCTGCCCGACGAGTTTCGACTGCGGGCTAAGGCCCCTGATATCGTCGACTACACCGAGCAGGAATATCGATGCGCCGCCTACGACAAGCCCCATGTTCATCTTCTCGCCGCGCATGAAGACAAGGTAAGTCGCCATGAACGCCGCGAATATCGCGACACCGCCCATGAGCGGTATTACCTTTGTATGCCACCTGTCTTCCTTCGGCTTGGCGACAATACCGAGGCGGCCCGCCGCCGCCTTCACGACCGGGGTCGTAAGGAACGCTATAACAAATGCGGTCATAAAAAGGTAAACATAAGCCACTTGTTACTTGTTTTCCTTTATGTAACCTACTACGTCCTCTATTATGGTCTTAAGGTCTGCGGTGGGGTTGAATCCTATCAGGCCGCGTATCTTGGTGGTATCGGGCACCCTTCTCTCCATGTCCTCGAAACCCTCCTCATACGCTTTTTCGTAGGGGATATTTATGACTTTGGACCTGCTCTTTGTGATCTCGATGACCTTCCGCGCAAGGCCCTCTATCGTGACCTCTTCCTGGCTTCCTATATTGAATACCTGTCCGTAGGCCTTGGGCTCTTCTATCAGTTTCGGGAGCGCAGCGACGACGTCCTTTACGTGCAGGAAACACCTCGACTGTTGCCCCGAGCCGTATACGGTGATGTCCTTGCCCTCGACCGCCTGTCTGACGAACCTCGGGACGACCATGCCGTACATCCCGGACTGCCTCGGGCCTACCGTATTGAAAAGGCGCACTATGACCGCCGGGACATCCTTCGTCTTCCAGTACGTATAAGCGAGCATCTCGTCGACCGCCTTAGCCGTGGAATAGCTCCATCTCGATTTCAACGGCGACCCGAGTATCCTGTCCTGATCCTCTTTAAGGGGGCCCTGAGTATTTTTCCCGTATATCTCGGACGTAGAGGTTATCAGTACCTTCCTGTGGTAGCGGCACGCCATCCCGAGGACTATCTCGCTGCCTTTGATGTTCGTGGTAAGCGATTCCAGCGGATGGTTGACTATAAGCTCCACGCCCACCGCTGCCGCAAGGTGGAATATCGCGTCGCAGCGCTCCGCCAGTTTGTCCACCAGTGTCTCATTCAGGATAGTCCCTACTACAAGCTTGAAATCGGGGTTCCCTTCGAGATGCCTTACGTTATCGACCTTTCCCGTGGAGAGGTCGTCGAGTACCGTGACTTTATGCCCTTCCTTTATAAGCTTATCGGCCAGGTGTGAACCTATAAAACCGGCGCCGCCCGTTATGAGATAATGCACTTATTCATACTCCTCTTTTGTCTTTATTATAATCTATAAGGCAATCCGTGTAAAGCCGTTTTATGTCGGATACGAGCCTTTCGCTTGAATATCTCCCCATGACCGAGCCCCTTCCCGCCGCCCCGAACGACGCGCGCTTCGCCGCATCGGCAGCAAGATCACGAAGCCTTTCCGCGAACGCCCGTGCATCCCCGGAGGCGACGAGGTATCCGGCCTTGCCGTCCTGCACTACGTCCCTCACGCCGCCGACGTCGGTCGAGACGACCGGCCTTCCCGAGGCCAGGGCCTCTATCAGGGCTACGGGCGTTCCCTCGTTCAACGAGGTGAGCGCTACTATATCCGAATCCGCGTAGACGCCGGCCATATCCTCTTTCCATCCGCAAAACACGATCCTGCCGCCCAGGCCGCTGCCTGCCGCATATTCCTCTAACTCCGCCCTTCCCTCGCCGTCTCCCACGACAACGAACCTCATATCCGCGGCGGGCGCTTCAGACAACGCTATTTTTGCGGCATCTATGAACATCCTGTGGTTCTTTACGGGGACGAGCCTGCCAATTATTGAGACCAGCACCGCGTTGTCCATGATGCCGAGCTCTTTCCTGAAACTCCCGTCCCTTCCTCCGATGCCGGCGTATCTGCCCAGTTCCAGGCCGAGGGGGACGACCTTTATCTTACCTTCTCCGGCTATCCTGTATTTCCCCTCAATATCCGATTTTTGCGCCTCGCTGACGACTATTATATATTTCGTGAAACAGGCCAGCATCCTCTCTATCGCGAGGAAGACCGCCGCCTTCAGCCTGTTGAAATAACCGTCGAATATATGTCCGTGGAATGTATGTATCCTGACGGGAACGCCGGCGACCACCGCCGCCGCCCTGCCCAATGCCCCGGCCTTCGCCGTGTGGGTATGGACTATATCCGGCCGGAATTCCCTTATGGCCTTGAGTATGGCAAAAAACGCGCTCAGGTCCCTTGCCGGGTTTATGCTCCTGCACAGTTCCGGGATAATGACCGGCTTGACCCCTTTGGCATCCGCGAGGTAGGACATCTCTTTTTCGGACCTGTCCACGTTCCCGCAGACGAGGATTGATTCATACTCCGAGTCGTTAAGGGCCGACGTCAAAAGTATCGTATGTATGGCGGGCCCGCCTACGTTGAGGCGGGCGATTATCCTTAAAACTTTTATTTTGTTCTTCTGCATCTTCTCAGGATACCGATGATCTTGCTGTTATCTCCTATCGTGTCCCAATCCGTCCCGGACAGGAACGCGCCAACATGGACGAGCACGGCATCTATCTCCGCCGCGATGCGCCGGAAGCCGCTTCCTTCGTAATATGACACTATCAGGGATTCCGCGCGGCAGAACGACCTCTTTATGCTCCCGAAAAGCGCACTTCCGGAATAAACGCGCCCGTCCGATGTCCTTGAGATCCTTACCAAAAAGCTTCCTTCAAGGCATGCTGACAGGATATCCGCAGGTACTTTCGACAGCTTGATAACCGAACTCTGCAAGAATATGGATTCAAAACGGTCTACGCAGCGGCTATAACCGTTCCAGATATAGAAAGCCGTTTTTACCAGCCCGCTTCCGGACGTCCTGTCCCTTTTCATTTCTCTATCTTCACCACTATGCCCTGCATGCTGTAGAGGTCGGTGGTGAACACTATTTTGTTTCCGATCTTCACGGGATAGCCCTCGAAGTCGAGATCTCCGTTATTGTTCACGCAGTTCAGCTCGAGGGATGCCTGTATATCCCTCGTCGTAGGGTCTTCCATCATCACCACCTGATCGTTATTGCCCACCGTGGCGAACCGGCTGTTCTTGCTGGAGATTATCTTTTTGAGGATACCGGCCGTATTCCCCCCGGGGGCCTTGTCGATATCGCCCTCCCTGATCACCGATGCCAGCTCGGGTATTATCTTAAGGAACTTTATCTCGGCGGTGACCTTCTCATACGTCTTTTCCGCCGGCTTCTTTATTTCCGTAAGCCTGTTGCCGTAATAAAAAACCGGGATAACGCTCAATAGCAGGACCACAAAGATGAAATCAATAATATTGAGCTTTCCGAAGATCCTTCCCTTTTCGTCTATTATCTTCATTTTGCCCGCTCCTTTTTAGATATACCCTTTTACCAGGTAATATACAATGCCCGCATACTCGTGTAAAATGCCCTTTATCTGCCTCGGGGACGCGCCGAAGGTGTGTTTGTAGAACTTGCTGTCCCTGATAGGCGTATATATGACGTCTATGTCCTCTCCGAGTTTGTCATAAACCAGCGAGGCGCGCCTCATGTGGTAGGGCGAGCTGACGAGCAGGATCTTCTTCCATCCGTTCCTGCGCACAATATCGCTCGTGTTCCTCACGAATTCATACGTATATCCGGACCTGTCCTCGAGAGTTATCGCGCTTGCTGGCACTCCCATCGAAACCGCCAGCGCTTTCATTATATCGACTTCCTTTATCGCGTAGGAATATCCCGACGAGAAGACGATGTTCTCCGCGTAACCCTTCTTATAAAGTTCGACCGCATATCCGACCCTCTCCTCGTATCCCTGCCCCTGTTTTCCCGATTCCCCCGTTCCACCGGCAAAGACGACTATCGCGTCGGCCTTTTGCGGCTGTTCGCTTATCTTCAGCGGCTCCGCGAGGAACCATACCGCTGGCGTGCAGAATACCAATATCGAGGCCGCGGCGATATATATTACCGGCCGCGCGATCCTGCGCCTTGCCGCGGCGAACAACCCCGCGAGGCTGTCCTTCCAGCCGGCCTCGCCCTTCCTCGTCTTTTCCTCAATTGCCTCATCTATAGCCGCGCTCATAAGCTCAATGCGCGACTTCCAGCTGTTCTCCGATGCCGCCGATATCCTCTTCTCCCTCAGTGTGTCGCTGTCTTCCGCTATCGCCCTGGACAACAGCGAGGAGAACTCCTGCTTATCCTTGCCTATATATACAATTCCTCCGTATCTTTTATTGAAGGTATCTACCTCGGGAAGATAGGAAGATATTACCGGCTTGCCCATCGAGAGATATTCGTTAAGTTTTGTCGGGTAGACGTTCTTCGTATACTCCGTCAACAGGTAAGGTATGACGGCCGCGGTAAAATGCTTCACGAGGTTCGGGAGCTCGGAATGTTTGCGTCCCCCCAAAAGGCGGATATTCGGGCAACCGGACAGCTGCGAGACGTCCGTCTGCACCGGCCCGACGAATACGAACTGCATCTCCGGATGCTCGGAAGCGGCATATTTGACAAGCTCGAAATCTATCCACTTATGCACCCCTCCCACATAGCCGATGACCGGGGGCTTCAGGTCCTTCAGCTCCGCGGGCGCCTGTGTTTGCTCCTTCCTTACCTTCTCGAAACTTTCGACATTCACGCCGAACGGGAAGAGCGTCACATTATCGTTGAACTTAGCGCAGTGGTCATACAGCGCCTGCGATGTCACGAACACCCTGTCCGCGAGCCCAATAAGCTTTTTTTCGTACGCGATTATCTTTTTCGCCGACGCGGAACTGACCGCGAAATTATCTATGCAATAATATATCAGCAGCTTCTTGTCTATGTTCTCTATGATGTCCATCGCGGTCCCCGTCGGAAGGAACGTCCATATGACCGGGTTCGCGAAATTCATCGCCCTCATCCATCTCCTGATGACCGAAAGCAGGATGAACTTGTTGATGAGCCTGGCTATGCGAGAGTACGGGAACGGCAGGACTATCGGAGAGTATATATAAAGGTTCTTCGCTTCTTCCCTTATGCCCTTGACTCCCCTGAAGTAATCCTTGAACCTCTTGCGCAGCCGGGATATGTCCCTTATCTTCGGCGCGCGCACGCCCGTGTTCTCGATGAACAGCACACGGTTGCCGTTCGCGGCGAACGCGGACATGATCTCCTGGTGCCCCTGCCAGATAAAATCCCAGTCGATCGAAGATATGCATATTACATCATGGTCCTTAAGCATCTTTACCTCTCATTCAACCGTCGATGAACCTCTTATGCCACAGCTCGAGCATCAGCATCGCCCACAACTGGAACGAATAATCCTTCTTGCCGGAGGTATGGCTCTCGACCATTCCCCTGACGGCCTCCTGCCTGAAATACCCCCTGGAGAGCGAGGCCCTCGAAAGCAGCGTCTCCGCCAGCATGCCCTTTAGCTCCCCCCTGAACCAGGCGCTTACCGGCACGCCGAAGCCCATCTTCCTCCTTGAAAGTATATCACCGGGTATCGTCCCGGAGAAAGCCTTTTTGAGTATGTACTTCTTTACGCCTCCCCTGATCTTGTAGGATGCGGGAAGTGACGCCGCGAATTCCATAAGTTTATGGTCTAGGAACGGCGAACGTCCCTCGAGCGACACCGCCATGCCGGCGATATCGACCTTTACGAGCAGGTCATTCGGCAGTGACGTGTTAACGTCGGCCTTAAGGAGCCTGTCAAGGAACTCCGGGCACGACCTGTCTTCTATATACGGTTTCAGAAGGCCCAACGGCCCGCCCTTATCTATGCGGTCGAGGTAGTCCCTCGAATACAACCCTTCCGGTTTTACGTCCCCCGCTATTCCTACCCACCTTAGATATCTTTCTGCCGCGGGCAAGCCCGCGTTGGAAAGGAACCTCCTTGCCCTGCGCGCGAGGTCCTTTGGGTCCGTCGAGTCCGGCAATACGCCTGCGGCAGCTTTTGCCGCCATGCCCAGCCCGAGGCCGCGGATCTTCTCCGCCGCGCTCATCGCCTGGTAACGTTCGTATCCCGCGAAGGATTCGTCGCCGCCGTCCCCGTTGAGCGCGACTGTCACGAACGCGCGCGTCTCCTTCGATACGTAATAAGTAGGTATGCACGACGAGTCGGCATACGGTTCGCCGTACCTTTCCGCGAGCATGCCTATGATATCGAGCGCATTCGGCTTCACGATGAACTCGCGGTGTTCGGTGCCGAAGAGGCTTGATATCTTCCTCGCGTATTCGAGTTCGCTGTAATCCTTCTCCTCGAAACCTATCGTAAAGGTCCTGACCTTTCCCGTGGAGAGCTTGCTCATCATCGCCACCACACAGCTCGAGTCGACCCCGCCGCTGAGGAACGCGCCGAGCGGGACATCGCTGAACAACCTGATCTTTACCGCCTCTTCCGCAAGCCTCCTGACCTCGGCGGCGGCATCTTCCTCGCTTATCTTCAGCTTTCCGGAATAGTCCAGTTCCCAGTAGCGTTCCACCTTGAGGCCCGACTTCGAAAGCGTAAGGTAATGCGCCGGCGGCAACTTGTTCACGCCTTCCAGCGCCGACATCGGGGCCGGCACGTAACCGAGGCTCATGTAATAGTGTATCGCGTCATCGCTTACCTTCCGCGCTATCTCCCCGCTCTTCAGGAGCGCCGCAAATTCAGACGCGAACACGAACCTCCCGTCCTTGTACTGGTATACGAACGGCTTCTTCCCGGCCCTGTCCCGGGCCGCAAAAAGCTCCTTCTTATTATCGTCCCAGATAGCGAACGCGAACATCCCCCTGAGCTTATCGACACACTCCCTGCCGTATTCCTCGTACAGGTGCAGGAGCGTCTCGGTATCGGAATGCGACCTGAATTTATGGCCCTTGCCCTCGAGCCCGGGCCTCAGCTCGTTGTAATTATATATCTCTCCGTTCAGGATAAGCCATACTGAACCGTCTTCGTTCGACATCGGCTGTTTCGCGCACGACGACAGGTCTATGATGCTCAGCCTCCTGTGGCCGAGTGCGGCCGAGGGGCCTTTATCCGCGCAGCTTGCGCAAGCCGCGTTCAGGTATATCCCTTCATCGTCGGGGCCTCGGTGCTTCATCTCGGAGCACATGGCCTTTACCGCATCGGCGCTGACAGGCCTTCCGGAGATGTCTATGATGCCGCAGATCCCGCACATGGTTATTTCTCTCCCGCCGTTGTCCTGATTATCCCCATTATCTTGGGCGCGTTGACCTCGAGCGAATACCTTTCGAGGACGGTCCTGCGGCCGGCCTCGCCTATCCTTTTCCTCAGGCCGGCATCCATGATAAGCTTAGACAATTTCTCTACCCATTCTGCCGCGTCCTTAGCGAGAAAACCGTTATTGCCTTCTTCTATTATCACCCTGTTAGGGCTCGCGTTCGACGCAACGCACGGTATGCCGACGCTCATATACTGTATCGTCTTGAACCCCGTCTTGCCCGCGGTCCATTCGTCGTCCGTAAGAGGATAGACGCCGATGTCGATCGACTGGAACTCGGCTATCTCATCCTTCAGGTTCCAATCCTTATATACGACCTCGGCTCCCGGTATCTCCATTATCCTGCCTGAAGCGCCTATGATCTTCATCCTGAACTTGAAGCCCCTTTTCACAAGCTCTTCAAAAACGCCCTTCAGGGATTCGAGATATTTCGCGGTGCTGTGGCTGCCTATCCAGCCTATAGTTATAAGGCCGTCCCCGGACTGCCATGCAGGCCTAAACTTCTCCGTGTCGACCGATGTATGTATGACCGTTACATCCTTATTATACTTTGATGCGTATTCCGCAAGATATTCGTTGCAGGTTATTACGCGCCTGCTCATCCCGATTATCTTCGGTATCTTCCACGGGCATTTCAGCCCCTTAAGGAAGCTGTTCGGCCGGCTCGCCGCGCCGAGGTATATCGCGTCGTCTAAGTCGTATATTATCTTCTTACCGGTTACGGCAAGGAACCATTCGATGGCCGGCGGCCCGAACGGGAACGCTTCGAGGTGGATGAATACAACGTCGGACGAGAACGCGGCAAACAGGTCGGATATCCTCCTGAACGCGCCCGCCGCGAAATACGCGATCTTCCTGAAGCACATCCCCTTCTTATAAAGGATCCTGTAGAAGGCAGAACTGGCGAACGGCCTTACCTCGCAGTCAATGCCGTTCTGCCTCAGGTAAGGTATATACTGCTCTACCCTGTACCTGCTGCTGGGACCTTCCGTAGGGTACGGTTCCAGGAATAGGACTTTCATTTCAGGGCTTTCAGGTACTCCTTCAGCGCGTCCTGCCACGGCCTCGTCTTGTCGAGGCCGAGCTTGGAGAGGTTATAGTTCAACATCGCCTCGGACCTTCCCCTCGGCGCGGGAAGCGGGAAAGCGTCGGATGTTACCGGCTTTATAACGACATCCTTCCTGCCGAGGTATTCTGCGATCTTTACGGCTATGTCATACCGCGTGCATATCCCTTTGTTCACACAATGGTAGAGCCCGTATTTCCCGCTCTTGACTACGTCGACTATGCCCTGCGAGAAATCCGTAGTGAATGTCGGGCTTCCCGTCTTATCCGTGACGACCGATATCTCCTTCTTTGTATTGAGGAGCTGCACGATCTTCCACACGAACTTCTTGTCCTTGTTATGGCCGCCTATCATCCATCCGGCGCGCACGATAAAGTACCTCTTAAGCAGCGACCTGACGGATTCCTCTCCCTTGAGCTTGCTGAGGCCGTATATGCTTATCGGGTTGGGATTGTCCGTCTCCTTATACCCGCCTTCCTTCTCGCCGTCAAATACGGCGCCGGTGCTGATGTATACCATCGCTATATCCAGTTCCTTGCATATCTGGGCGATATTCTCCGTCCCCTGCCAGTTCGTGGCGTAGGCATGCTCGGGCTGGAGCTCGCACTTGTCGACGTCGGTCTCCGCGGCGAGATGGAATATTATCTCGGGGCGCGCCGTTTTTACGACGGAGAGCATGCCGTTTATGTCCCTTATGTCACATTTGGTTATCCCTTCCTCGCCCGCGATATCCGTAGGTATCAGCTCATAACCGTTCTTTATGAGCAGCGGGCATAAGGCGTCCGCCAGCATTCCGTTCGCTCCGGTGACCATGGCTTTCTTCTTCATCATCTCTTCCCTTTCTTCGTTTTGGACACGCTATCATAGACATTCATATAT
>Ga0265297_10009962_pt1 | contig 12101 bp, 10 predicted proteins | sample Munlanlwell13791_FD_192502 | JGI IMG/M metagenome (GOLD analysis project Ga0265297, IMG submission 192502) | Leachate microbial communities from a municipal landfill in Southern Ontario, Canada - Leachate well 137-91 | ecosystem: Engineered > Solid waste > Landfill > Unclassified | place...
AAACATAATTAAACATAATTAAACATAATTCTTTTATAGGTAATTATTAACATCTTTTTCAATATTCTAATTATAATTTAATAAATTATAATTCATTAAATAGAAAACCTCAAATCTTAGAAATAATCGCTGATGGAAAAAAATGAATATTTATTCACTTTGATTAAAAACTAATTTTTTGAAAATTAGTTTTTAACAGTTAAACCTTAAACCCGTTTAAACCCGTTTAAACCCCTTATAACATTATAATCTTACTAATGCCATGTGTGGGAGTCGAACCCACTAAGCCGAAGCAGGAGGTCTTAAGCCCCCCCCATTTTCCCATCTGGAAACATGGCATTTTGAGATTATAATGGTAGACTTCCCAATATATTTTTTTTTTCAATTTTTTTTCTGGTTATATACAAGTAATTAGAGCGTTTTCAATAAAAAACTAAAAGTTTCTCTTTATAGTTTATTTTAGTTAATTTATTAGAAAATTAACTAAAAAATTTAACTTACAGACTTAAATTTTTCTTTAGCATTTTTATCTTCTTTGAATAATTCTTTAGCACGTTTTGGAACATCTAAACCAGCTAATTTAGAATCTTTTGATTTTGCTAAATCAGTATATATTTTAGATAATTTCATAATGGCTTTACCCATTTTAACTCCTAATTCTTTTGCCATAAACTTTCTTAAATCAACATAAGCTAAAAATACAGGTGAAGCAACACGTTTAAGGCCGGTTTTTTTTCCACCTTTTTTGCTTGATTTTTTACTAGCACGTTTACTAGATTTTTTGCTTGATTTTTTACTTGATTTTTTTGAAACATGTCTACGTCGTTTTCCTCCAGAAATCGATCTTGGCATTTTATTTATATATTATCAATAGAAAAAATTGATTTTTTAATAGAATTAAAAACTAATCATCTAATATCAACAAAATGGGAGTTCCTAAATTTTTCGGTTATATAATTCATACGTTTGATAAAATTATACTCAAAAATCTTGATAAAAAAATTGATATCCTATATTTCGATTATAACTGTTTAATTCATCCAATCTGTAATTCTGTTATCAATGATGATATAACCACAAATTTAGAAACTGAAATGTTTAAACGCATCGTTGATTATACGTTTAAAATAATTGATTTAGTTAAACCATCTATCGTCTATATTGCTGTCGATGGATGTTGCCCTATGGCTAAAATTGTTCAACAGCGTAAACGACGTTTTCGATCTGTTGTTGACTTAAAATATAGAAATGAAATTAAAAAAAAATTTAATGTTCCATATAATGATAAATGGTCTAATACAGTTATTTCAGTTGGAACTGATTTTATGGAAAATTTACATTAATTTCTTCTTAAAGAATTTAAAAAATCAAAAATTAAAATAATTTATTCATCATATCATACTCCACATGAAGGAGAACACAAAATTATTCATCATATTAAAAAAAATAAAAATGAATCTATTGTTATATATGGTTTAGATGCAGATTTGATTTTTTTATCATTAACTCTTAAAAATCATAATATTTATTTATTGAGAGAAGGAGAACAATTGAATGAGAAGGATGAATTTTTATTTATTGATATAAATCGTGTTAAACAAAATATTTTTGATTTTATTGTTTCAAAAACCAATGATAATATTGAATTAGATAGAATTATAGATGATTTTATATTTTATTGTATATTTTTAGGAAATGATTTTTTACCTGCTTTGCCATTAATAACTATTCAAAATAAAGGTGTTGAATTTTTGATGAATACATATATTGATGTTGTTAATAAAACAAACTCATATTTAATTCATTCGAAAAAAAATAAAATAAATACAGTATTTCTACATGAATTTTTTGTTATTCTGAATGATAATGAAAGTTTTAAACAAAAATATAAAAATTGTAGAGAAATTGAACCATATAAAAAAGCTTTATGGAGTCTTGATAATCTTAAAATGTTCAAAATAAATGATCCTATAAAATTCTATGAAAAAAATTATCATGAAAGATATATTGATTATTACTTTAAAAATGAAACTTTGTTTCAAGTATGTAAAAATTATATCGATGGATTAAGTTTTATTATTGATTATTATTTTAATGACAAATGTAATTGGGCTTGGTATTATAAATTTAGAAATTCTGTTTTTCCATATCATTTACTAAAATATTTTGATATGTTAACATTTAATAAATTAGATGATGATAACACAATTATGACTCCATTTAATCAATTATTATTAACTATTCCTCCAACAAAAAAAGAAATTTTACCGAAAAAATATCAAACAATAATGTCTGAAAATGAATTATTATTTCCAAAAGATTATGATTTAGATATGGTAAATAAAGAATATTTTTATGAATGTGATCCAATTATTCCTATTATTGATATAAAAACTATAAATAAATTAACAAGAGGAACCCGTTTTTCTCCTAAGGAAAAAATTAAAAATGAGATTTTAGAAGATTTTTATTTTGATGAAAAAAAATAAATTATTCATTATATAATAATGAGTGGTTTTATAAAAAGAGTTGCTTACACAAAGAAAGTCGGCAGTAAAAAAATTCATGTTCCAGCAAGTTATATTAAATCAAGAAGTCAATCTGGATTGAAAAGAATTGATATTGATAGGAAAAAAATAGCAAGTTTAAAACGTATACATAATATAGCAAGAACTAAATTTGGAACACCTAAATGTATTAAAGGAGAAATTGTAAGAGAAGGTTTTAAAAAGAAAAATGGAACATGGGTTAAACCATGTTGTATTAAAGATATAGGTGCAAAAGGAAAAGGAATCCAACGATTTGTTTTAGAAAAAGGAACATTATCAAGATTTGGATATCATGATATTAAAAATTTAAAACAATCAGAAAGAAGAGCATCCTTAAAAAAAGCTATCAATAAATTAAAACCTACAACTGTAATGAAAAAAGTAAATGCTTTATATGTATTGAATAAAAATAAAGATTCTAAATTAGCAAGATTATTCAAGAAAGATGTAAAATATGTAAGAAGTCTTCCAAAATATAAAAATAGTTTAGGAAAATAAAAAATTTATTAAATAATAAATTTTTTATCTAAAATCTGAAAAGAATTCATCTTCATTAAGCAAATCAATTGGTAATACATATTCATCATTAACTAAAATTCTGCCTCTTTTGTGAATAAAACGGCCAGGTTCTCTATATTTTTTAGGAATAACTCTAAAAATAAATTCTTTGACTTCTTTTGGAACGATGTCATCCGTCAAAATTTCTGGTAAAAATCCTTTTTTTATCAATGTATTAAAAAAGAAATGCAAATCATAATAACGATTTATCTCTGATGTTACATTAATTGTTTTTGTCCATTCTGAATTTACTTTACTATTTTCTATTATTCCAGGAATACATGCAAAATCAAAATCAGTAATTTTAATCATATAACCAATATCATCTACATAAAATTTTTTATTATTAATTATATGTAATTTTTTTTTGATTAGAATTTCCTTATTATACTCTTTTTTATTATAAGTTAGTTGAATTAATATATTATTTGCTTTCAAATCATTATGTCTCCAACTTTTAAACTTTAATTGTATAACTGCAAGAACTGATATTATTTGAAAAAAAAATACTTTCCAATGAATTAATTTGAGTTTTTTATAGAATTTTTGCAAAAACTTTAAAAAATCTCCTCTATTTGCCCATTCTAAAACTAAAATTGATGCAGTATCATCATAATATCCTTTTTCATATTTTTTTATAATATCTTTATATCTTTCATCACCAGCCATATACTCATTTGCATTCGAAATAAATGGCTCAATCGAACAATCAAATGTTGCTATCGGTAAAATAATATATGGAGTTTCATTTCTTATAACAAACATACTTAATAATTTAATCATAAGCAATTCTGCATTTTCCGGTCTTTCAGGATCATAAATATTTCCATAATCTTTTTTTTTAGGATGAAAAACAACTTTAATAGCATAGTCTATACCGCTATCTTTGATATGACCTTTAAACATACTACCAGTTGTTCCACTTTTTCTATATTCCAATTTTCCATCGAATGCTTTTAATATTTTATCTAATTTTTCATATTTTTTGTCTAAGATAACTCGTATATCATTTGATTTTGATGATATAAAATTTTCAGTAGTCGTGTCATCAAAATTAAACATTGAACGTAATTTTCCTTTTTTTAATATTTCTTTTACTGATTCAATTCTCATTGGAATTAATTCTTTTTTTGAATCATGAGAATGTAAAGTTTCATCTTCACTTTTTTTATCCATTTATTCTTCAATTAATAAATAGTTAATAAAAAATTATTTTTTCTAAACGAATAAATAATTTATTCCTTGTGGTTTTATTTCAGCTTTATTATCCAATGGAATTTTTCCATCTATATTGGAATTTCCATAACTCGTAAAACTATCAACATTATATCCTTTATACACAATTCCTTCTAAATCACACGGAACATATTTTATTCGATCACTTTTATATGCATAAACTATATCTTCTTTCTTTTTTTCATCTTCAATAACTTCTTGAACAGTCGGACTTATCATATAGTCAGATACATCTTCCTTTTTAACATCATTCGTTTGAATACTGTCAAATTTAATTTTGTTTAATGGACTAACATTTGTCGTTGGTTTTATTGATGTGTTATTCATTAATACATCTGGTGAATAATTCGTTTGAATATTTGGTGAATAAACTACTGGAACATTTGGAATATAATCAGTAGGTACACCTGTTGAATTTGAAACAACATTTATATCAGACGTAACTTTATTCATTACATTTTTACTTATAGATTGAGTGTTATTTGGAGAACTTATTAATGCCATTGGTTGCGTATTGTTCTGAGAAAAAATTGGTTTTTCTTTAGGATCATATGGAAATATAGCTTCTGGTAAAAAATGTTCTCTTGAACATGATAAAAAGTATGCTATAATTGCAAATATCAATATAATTATGATAAGCATCATTATATTGTATATCTATAAAAATTTTATTCAAAACATGTAATAGAAAAATAAATAACTAAAATTAATATCACAATAAATATAATCGTTATAATATATTTATATATTATTTTCAAACTGACCAAATTTGTTAAATGGAACAATCGATTCATCCTCTCCAATTTCAATTATAGATCCACCAGTGTCAACTGGTAATTGTGTACATGTAGAACAACATGATGATCCTTCTGGCAATGTTAATGGAACACAACCACAACCTCTTCCTTCTTCAGGAACAGAACAAATTTGTTCGTCTATAATTTCTTCATTATTTATGGGTTGGATTATAGGAGTTATTTTTTCGTTGTATGTTTCAATAAAATAAAAAATAATAGTAGCAGTAATAGCACAAATAAATGCAAATCCAATATCACGTTTGACCATGTATACCAAAGCGAAAATTATTAAGAATTTAACAATTGGATGTTTTATAAATTTAGAAATTTGATTTGTATGTTTAAAACTTAAATAATAAAACACAGCAAGAGCAATAATAACAATTAGATATTCTTTTTTATTTGATGAAATGTTGGAGATTATATTTTCTAAATATTCTTTCATATATTTTTATCGGAGAAAAAATTTTAATATCCTATATTAATATAAAAATGAATAAGATTTTGATTATCATATTTCTATTAATAATTATTTTTAGTTTAAGTAAAGTGGAAAAATTTACAGAAGTTTTAGGAACAGACGAACAAAAATCAATTTTAATCGATTTATTCAATGTTATGAATGATATTTGTGAACGTATAGGCATTTATCCATTTCTTAATAAACAAACATTGATAAATTACTATATTCATCATGATATATTACATACATGGGATACAATGAATTTTGGAATCATAGATTCTGACTTTTATAAATTAAAAACATCAATCCATGATGAAATGGTTGACCCTACATATATTTATGCTATTAGTGATACAGATACATATAAAAATGTAATTATTAAACATAAAAATACAGGTTTATATATAACAATTTCAGTTTATCAAAATACAAATAATGGAATAAGATTACATGATAATTGTATTGGTGAATTCGCAAGTCCAACAATTATTTATCCATTACGTGAAGATATTGTTTATGGGAGAAAGATTTATTATCCAAATCAAACTCAATTTTTAATCAATTGCTCTTAAAAAAATATTTTTTCAATGATTTTTTTATTTAGTAGTTATTGATTTTGTTATATTTTTATAATGTTTCATTTTTGGATACTACTATAAATATTGATATTTTTTATATCAATATTTACTTTTCAATTTTATCATTCCATCTATTTGCACTATTCATTTTTCGTAATATGTCATCTACTAATTCTTTTCTATTTTTAAATCTTCAAGGGTGTAAATCCTTTAATATTTGTATTTTTGATAAGTTCTATTTCATTTTTAGATAGATCATAATATTTATATAGTTGTTCATCAGTCCAAATTCTATCTAATGTCGGCAATGGTATCCATTTAATAGTGTTTTCACTAATATCTTGTGATATTTTACGTATACCTAACAATAAATTAGTAAATTTACATTTCATATAACTTTTTAATGATTCTGCTTCTTCTTTATTTTTAACTTTAAATGATATATAACTTTTATTATGAATTTCACTTGTATTTCCTACAAATGTGTTGCCAAAACCACTACCCTGTTCATATGCTGCACGTGCTGTAATAACTTTCCAAAAATCATAATCTTTATCAATATATTTTTTATCTATATACTTAATAAATCCTTTTTGTTGAGATACGAAACATTTTAATAATTTTTTGTTATCAGTCAATCTTTTGTCATTTGTTTGTATTTTATAATGATCCTGACTATAATAAAGTTCATTCAATGATTTATATTGTGTAATTTTATCAATTAATTCATAATATTTAGCTTCAACTAATATGTCATATTTTCCAAGTTCCATAAGTTTACCATTATAATCACATTGTCCTTTATAATTTTTATCTTTTAGAAAATAATTGATGCCTCCTTTTATTTCTACTAAATTTCCAAATATTTTACTAGCATTATCAAAATGTTTAATTAATTTAATATCTTTTCTTTTCAACATAAATTTTCTAAATTTATCTAATCCTTTCCCTCCTGCAAACCATCGAGAAGGAACAATAAATAATAAATATCTACATTCATCTATATATTTTTCGATAAATTTATTGTATAATGGTAATGCACCTGTTTTTGTTAATTCTTGATTATATGGTGGATTCCCTACAATAATATCAAATTTAAATCCTTCCTTGAATTTCATTTTTAATGCATCTTCGTTATAAATATGCATTTTATATTCATTATTGATATCAAATATCTGTTTGCATACAAAACAGTTTTTTTTATTTAATTCAATCATATATAACATATTCTCTAATATATGTTTTTTTCGTTCTTTTTTATCTTTTATTTCTTCTTTTAATCCTTCCATTAATCTTTGGTAAATTATTATTGGAAAATTACCCATTCCATTTGCAGGATCTAACCATTTTAATTTTTTATTACTCCATACCTCTTTAGGTAATATGTTTAACATTTCATTGACTAATGTTAATGGTGTAAATACTTCTCCAAATTTCTTTTTTTCCATTTCTTTTGGTTTTAGACATTCATTAATTAATTCTAATAATTCTTTTGGTCTATCTATTAAACTTTGTATTGACATCTTAAATTGAATAGTAATGTTATATGTATTTGATGTTTTATCAAAATATTTACTTACTATATTTTTTATTAAATCTATTAAATCTATTTTATTCCACCATATTAAACATTGATCATCAAATGTATTTAATAATTCTGGATTTTCTTTTATATCGTTCAACATCTTCACAAAATCAATATTTTTATTTTTCATCGTTAGTATACATGTTAAAGGTATCACAAAAGGTAATACATCTTTTGTGAATGATATTTGTTTTTCTTTTTCTTCATCTGAAATTTTTTTATCATTATCTGACAATTCATTTTCACTATCATTTTTAATTTTTTCTTTTCCTGTTGGAAATTTTTGTATTTCATCATCTTCATCTTTTAATTTTAATTCGACACCAATTTTATCATTTTTTAGTGATTTCATAAAAGTTTCATTTATTAATTTCTGTGTCGGATTATCAATTTCTTCATAATCGTTATCTAATTTTCTTAGTAAAGTTCTAAAACTATTTATTGGGTCATTTTTCCAAATATCCATTAGTTTTTTAACTATAATGTCTGAATTTATTTTTTTATTTTCAATCATATCTACATCAATATTTATTAAGTGATTTTTAATTAAGTATTTCATTTTATCATCAATACTTTCTTCATTTTTATAAATTGTATAATTAATACATGTATTTATTACTCTACTAATGTTTAAATCAACTACATAACCTATTTTTTTATTTTCTCCTTCAGTCATACATCTATACATTTGTTGCATAACTTTATCAGATGACAATACATTATTCAGTAATATAACCAAATCACATAAATTTAATGTAATTCCTAAAGTTAGCATATTTCCTGCAAGAAGAATTAAACCTAATTTTTCTTTTGATTTTGCTTCTATCTCTTTTTTATTAATTTCATCTTTGATATCTTTAACTAAATCTTTATTTTTATGATTTATACATAACACATCATATTTTTTAAGCACATTATCTTCAAACATCAATGTTTTTAGACATTTTGATATTTCATTAATATTATTAGAAGGCAAAAACCATATTTGAGTAAAAGGTAATCTTGTTTCCATTTCAGAACAAATATTGTTAATTCGTGTAAATATTGTTTTTTCTCCATCTTCTTCTTTATGAGAACCTGAAATATACCTCAGAATTGTTTTAACTTCATTTTCAAAACTAAATTTAGTTTTTAATTTATTTAGTCCAAATAAAGTATCAAAACAAAAACCAATTTTATTTTCATTATTTAGTTTTTCTTTTATTATTTCATATCGTTGACTATCAAACATATTAGTAATTAAATGTAAATCAGGCATTTTTTCATAACATTTAAATATGTCATTTAATGATTTACCTAAATTCGTATAATGTTTAATAGTTTTTTCTATGTATTCTTTTCCATGTTTTTCTTTTAATCTATCTAAATTATCTTCATCCACTAGAATATTTTTACATATTTGTTCATCTTCGATGTCCCAATACATTTGACATTCTGGTAAAATGTCCCATTCTTTTAATGGTTTATTGTAAGTAGCAGTTATATATATCTTAATTGTATTTTTAGAACAATATGAAGTTAAAATATCTTTTGATAAATCAGTTGTTCCACTAAAATGATTTTCATCGAATCCTATAATATCTAGTTTTAAATTTTTAATTTTCATAATAGTTTTTTCATTGATATATTTTTGTAAAAGTTGTTTAGACATAACAAATATATTATTATCATTTGTTTCAATACTTTCTAATGATTTAGATCCTTCAATAAAATGAATTTTAAACTTATCAAAGTCTTTAAATTTATTAAATAAGTCATCAGTAAATTGTGGTGCTGTTTCAGTAGGAGCAGGTGTTATGATTAGAACATTTAATTTTTTCTTAATATTAAATTGTTTGATGATAATTCCACCAAACATAAAAGTTTTACCACTTCTACATTTACAACCCCATAAAAATGATTTATTACCTTCCTCAATTAAATTGCTAGTTTTTTGAGTGATTAATTCTTGGTGAAATCTTAAAATTAAATTTTCTTTTTTAGTTAAATATATTTCATTCCAATCTTTGTTCTTATTTTTTACGATATCTTGTTTAAATTCTAAAAAATATTTATTTAAGTCATCCTTATCTAAAATATTATCTTCGGTCATATGTTCTGTAATATATTTGCTTGATTCATTAGCATTTTTAACTTTATCTAAAACTTTTTTCTTATTAGGAACCACAAGATATATTTTATAATTTTTATAAATATGTTTATTCTTACTTGCCATTGCTATAATATTTTGAATATCATAATAATCCACTGATTTTTGTTTTTTAATGTCTTCTGTAGATTTAGGATATTTAGAACTAATAAAAATATAAGTATCATCATTTTTATTCTGTAATGTAATATCAGAACATCCACCAGAATTACCACTAATAACTTTTTCATTAAGATATTTATTAAAATTTTTTAAGATTTTAAGTTTTGCATTATTAGAATTACCAATTAAATGGTTAAAATTAGAGTTAGTAAAAAGTTCACAAAATCCAAATTTAATAATAATATCGAACAATCTTTCAAAAATAAAACCTTTATCAGATGGTGATTTACAATTATCTAAAATATCATCAGTATTATCAAAAGTTATGATATAATCAATAAAATTTTTAATATTCATATTAGTAAAGTTCATTTATTTAGTTATTATAAAGTATTTAATATACTTTATATTAATCAATTTTTTTTATAATAATTTTATAATAATTTTATAAAATTACCATTTCAAATTTCAAAAAGTATCAAACTTAAAAATTTTAAGTTTTTAATTTATTATTCAACATGAAATTGTTCAAAGTCTTCTGACAATGACGATATAGATTTTGAAATTGATTGTTTTGCTAAATTTAAACCTAATTTAATTGATTCAATTATAATATAATCTTGTTTCTCAGCATTTTCTTCATATATTTTTGAATTTTCTATACATTCAATAACACGATTTGACGCAATCCAATTTGCAAAAATATGTAAATCTTTGAATCCAACTGGATTTTCAGATCTATATCCAACTAAATAAATTATACTACATAATTGCAACACTTTGTTTTTGAAAATATTTTCATCTTTAATAAATGTTTCATTTTGCAAACATATAAAACCATTAAAAGCAAGATCATCTTCAACAAAATAAGTATAATCACCATAAATTTGAGCATAATAAATAAAATTACGAACACATAATTTTCCAAATTCGTATGCTTCATTATGTTTAAGTAAATTACGTTCAGGATTTTTAGACAAATACTTTTGAACAAAAAGATTTTCACAAACTTCTTTCAGAAGCAATTCGTCTAAAACTATATATTCAGGACGTTTTGGAACCATTTAACAATTGTATTATATTTAAAAGACAATATAAACATTTATTTTTTTCAATTTTATTTTCTTAAAAATAAAATTGAAAAAACAAAATAATTAGGAAATCTTAAATTATAACTTTATGATAAAAACATGGAGCAAACAAGCGAAAGTAAAATCAGTTTTCCAAGGATGGAAGAGGAAATTATTAGGTTATGGGATATTAATGGAGTAATTGACAAAATTTTAGAAAGTAATAGAAATGAAAGAATATTTAGTTTTGGAGATGGCCCTATGTTTGTTACGTCTAAAAATTTTCATTATGGAACGGCATTGACAAAATTTTGTAAAGATACCATTTGTAGTTATTTTAATAAACTTGGATTGTATGTTCCAAGATTAGGAGGATATGATAATCATGGTGTTCCTATGGAAATGGCAGTAAATAGATTGTTAAATATTTCCACAAAAAAACAAGTTATCGAAATGGGAATTGATAAATATAATGATGAATGTAGAAGAATGATTGCTGGATGTGAATCAAGTTTTGATAGTACGAATCATCGAATGGGTATATTTATCGACTTTAGACATCCATATAAAACTATGGATACAGATTTTATGGAAAGTTGTTGGTTCGCTTTAAAAGAAATGTTTAATAAAGGTTTGATTTATCATAGTTTCAGAGTTATGAGTTATTCTACTGGTTGTGAAACAACATTGTCTAATTTTGAAGCAGGTCTTGAATATAGAGATATCACAGATATCTCAGTTACAGTAGCATTTCCATTACTAAATGATCCAACTACTTCATTACTTATTTGGAGTACAACACCTTGGTCAATTCCATCTAATTTAGCAGTAGCCACAAATGCTAATATCGATTTTGTCAAAATTTTAGATGAAAAATCAGGAAAAAAATATATTGTGTCTGAAGAAAGATACAAACAATTATTTATTGACACACAAATAACAATTCTTGAAAAATTCAAAGGTTCTTCTTTAGTCGGTTTACAATATATACCACCATTTGATTATTTTTATACA
>Ga0265297_10009963_pt1 | contig 12099 bp, 11 predicted proteins | sample Munlanlwell13791_FD_192502 | JGI IMG/M metagenome (GOLD analysis project Ga0265297, IMG submission 192502) | Leachate microbial communities from a municipal landfill in Southern Ontario, Canada - Leachate well 137-91 | ecosystem: Engineered > Solid waste > Landfill > Unclassified | place...
TGCCTGGTGCTCATCCTGGCAGGCCTTCTCCTGAGCATTCCTTCAGGGAAAGATAGCCACATCTCCTGTATTCAGGGACTCGCCAGGGCAAAATGCCATACCCGGCCACTTGCCGGATGGTCCGTGGTCGTGGCACTTGCTGGTACACTACTCTTCTCTGCAGGCCGCGATTCCTACCTGCTGAACCAGACATTCTGGGGGTTTGCAGGCAATATCTTCAACCAGTTCCCCTTCAACTACACATTCCAGAACATCTTCAGCACCAACATCCCGGTTACGGGCCTGCCCCCCGGCGCACTGGTGGATATCTGGTCTGCGCTTGGGGATACCGTGATTCTATCAGCGATTAATGCCGTCCTCATCGTCATTACCTTGTTCGTCATCCCCCTTGTCATTATTGAAGGGAGGGGGCTGAAAGAAGCGGTTCCGGGATCGTTTGCCCTCATGAGAAAGGCGTGGCGGGAAGTGACTGCCTGCATCCTCACCCTTGGACTGGTACTATTCGCCGTGTCGGCACTGTTCCTGCTCTTCCGGTTTTCCGGGGTTGACTTTGTGTGGTGGGTTTCCGGTGAAATGTATGTTGCATATACCAATCCAAGCACACCATGGAGCGCTGCCGGGATACTGTACGTTCTTGCCCTTCCCACGATCCTGACGATCGTGGCAACAATCGGTGGGATTGCATCGCTGGACCTTTACCGTCATGCAACGGTACAGGAGACTGCCGTATGAGGCTCATTTCCGTATTGGCAGATTGCTGGCTGGGCCTCTGCCGGAAAACACCCGTGCTTCACACCGCTTCAGCGGTGGTGCTGGGGGATCCGGGGGGGATCCGGTCCGTCCAACCGGATACCGGTGGAGGAGCCCGGGGGCAGGGCCGGATCCGGAACGGAATCGGTATTGCATCGGAAAGCATCAGGGCCCTCTTCCACGAGAGGCGATTGCTCGCGTTCTCGTTCCTGTCGGGTCTCGTGATTCTCGTGCTGGTACTGGCAGAGCGGTGGAACCTGTCTCACATCGATACCTCCTACGCAGCGTCCAACCTCATCACCGCTCCGATCGGGGATACCTACCTGATCGTCTTTGACCTGCGGCTCTTCCTGATCGAAGCGGTCTGCCTGTCGGGATTCACCCTCCTGCTGGCGGCCCTTGTCCGCTACCGGAACGCACGGAATGCTGCCATGCCGATCACCCTTCGCTGTGCATTCAGTGAAGCCGGCAGGCACGCCGGTACGCTTGCGGCTCTTTCGATTACGATGGCATTCGTGGCAACGATCCTCCTGGAGATCGCGTCCCAGAACCCGTTCACCGGGACTGTTGTATCTGCCATATCTCATGCGATGTTCTGGCTGCCCTATGCGTATTATGTTGCCCCAAACGGGATCCTCACGACATTATTCTTCTCGTTCCAGATGGTTATCGCAAATGCCTTCCTGTTCCTGCTGGTCCTGTATGTGGTCCCGGTCATCGTACTGGAGGACAAGGGACTCATGCCGGCAATCACAGGATCGTTCCGTCTGATAATGAAGACCTGGCGCGAGCTGCTTGGTTGTGCCCTTGTATTCGGGGCAATCATCCTTGCGGTTGCACTCATCGGGCTTGTGATCGGCCAGTCACCGGCGCTGCTCAATAACGATTACGATTTCTTCCTCCAGGTGTCCCGCGGGCAGGTGCTGATGATGGCGGCCTGCTACGGGTTCCTGCTTGCCTGCGGTGTACTGATGGCCCTCGGTGCGACCGTGCTGGGGGTTGCGGTAACTGACCTGTACGCGTGCGGGAGAGCGGGTTCCCTCGCCACGGATCAGGAACCCCCAACATCCCCCCTTGCGGAGCCTGCCCGATGACGCGGGTAGCGGAGGTGATCCGGGGCTGGCTCGGGTTATGCCCGAACGCACCCCGGCATAAGACCCGGACATTCACAGAGCCGGCACAGGCAGCCCTCACGCCAGGCACACCATCGCCAGTGCCACCGGTTACCCCATCCGCAGCCACGCCCCCGGCCGAATCCCGGCCGGTATATCAGGAGAACATTATCCTCGTTATCCTGCTCCTGGCCGGCCTCTTCTGCCTTGTCGACCTGAAGATGCTCGCCATTGCCGCGATCTTCTCCGCCCTGCTCGTCTATTACGATGCCCAAACATTGCATGCCGGGGAGAAGTTCGAGAAGGAGTCGCTCCTCGGCGATGTTGTTGCATGGCGGCCGCTGACCTGGGCGGCCTGCGTGCTCGTCATCCCGCTCATCTTCCTCGCTATCTACGTCTTCTCGCGAAAGGAGATCTTCGAGGCGAACTGCGGATAACCGGAATAGTTACCAGGGGCCGGGAGCACAGAACCCGCCCCTGCTTTCCGGAAGCGATCCTCACATCCTGAAATCCGCCCACACAGCCCCATGGTCCGATGCGGCATCCGACCATCTGGTCACCGTGGGATATTCCTTCTCAACCGGTATCTTTCCCCCGGACCCTTTTGTCATCTTCTCGAGATTGAACATCCCGTTCCGGGCAACCCCTGCCTTCACGAACCGGTCTTTCAGGGGTTTTGAGACCAGGACGTAATCGATCTGTTCGAACGCCTTGTAGTGGTAAGTCCACCGTTTCGCCATATCATTGCCGAACTGGAGCGAAAGGACATCGTGGAGATCCGATACCGACAGCAGGGGTTCCAGCTGCGGGCTGTCCGGGGTATCGTTGAAATCCCCGGCAACGACAACCCAGTCGCGTTTCATGTCGTACTTTGCCAGGATCCCGGCAACAGCTGCCGCCTGCTCTTTCCTCCGCTTGTCGGCGGTATTGTTTGTGTCATATCCTTTGCTTTTTAAGTGGTTGCAGACCATGACAAGCGACTGTTTGTCGGAGATACGGACCTCGTACTCGGGAGCATCGCGGCTGAATACCTCGCTCCTTCCCTTTTTATCGAAGATATGGGTATGGATCGTACCGAGGGGGAATTTACTGTACAGCCCGACATCGATCCCCCGGTCGTCGTTCCCGTCCATCAGCATGTCGCAGGTGTACCGCGATTTCAGCATCTGCGCGTCGAATGCCTTGAGCGTAGGGCGGTCCTCGGCTTCGACAACGCACAGGATGTCCGCATTCAGATCGCGGATCACCTTTGCGGTGTTTTCCCGGGTAAGTTTGTCGAACGGATCCGGTTTGAAACTAATCTCGCCGTCCCAGTCATCCCCTTTCCCGGCGGCCTGGACTCCGGTGATCTTCTGGCCCTTCCGGGAGAAGAGCTTTCCCCGGTTCTCCCGCACTTCTATGAATTCCCAAAGCTCGCCGGTGTACATCTCGAATATCTTCTGCTTGTCATTGTCCGTGTACACGTTCTTGCCAATGATGTCCCTGAATTCCTGGATCTTCTGGAGTACCTTGTCTACTTTACCGTGGTTCTGGTAGTTGAGGGCTTTTGCACGCTGGAAAAGATTCTGGACATTGAATGACCCAATTCTCAATGAATCTGCCATTTCATTCATCCCTGAGCGGTGCCGCCGTCGGTCCATCCTCCGTCGGCCATCCAGCTCCGGGGAGCTATTGATCTCCCAATATAATAAATAATTATTGGAAGAGCAGCATATTTTCACGCTTCCGGCAAATCGCGTTTTTTCGGGAGGTTTATGAACAGCTTCCGCTCATCTTAATGAAACGCATGCGAAACAACCACAATACCTCCCGTCTCCCGGTGCATACGCGGAAACCGGATAGCAACCGCGACACCCGGTTCGAGGACCTTGCCGAGCTCCTTCCCCAGATCGTCTTTGAGCTCGATGAGAACCTGAAGTTCACGTTCTTCAACTGGAGCGCTATCGATATCATCGGCCATGCCTACGATGAGCAGGCAGAGGACCGGACCGGCATCTTCGATATCGTTTGCGAGCCCGACCGGGAGAAGGTCCGACAGTTCTTCACCCGCATCCAGAACGAGGTCGTAAGCGATCACTGCGAATGCTGCATCATTGCCCACGACGGCCGGGAGATCCCTGCCATCATCTATGCCTCACCGATCATCGGGGAGAAGCGGATTTCGGGGGTCCACGGTGTCATCGTCGATATCTCGGAGCAGGTCCGGCTCGAGAAAGCCCTTGCGCTCACCAACCAGAAACTGAACATGATGAACAGCGTGACCCGCCACGATGTGTTGAACAGCATCACCGGGGTTCTCGGGCTTTGCGACATGCTCGCCGCAACAACAACGGACAGCGATGCAAAGGAACTCGCGTCCGGTATCCGCGGCCAGGTGGTCAGGATCAAGGAGCAGATCCTCTTCACAAAAGACTACCAGAGCGTTGGCGTGAAAGCCCCGCAGTGGCAGGGGCTCTGTCAGAGTGCCAGGGACGCAGCGTCTGCTGTCGGACATGAGGCAATCCGGGTGAATCTGCCCGAGACGGATTATGAGATCTATGCGGACCCCCTCTTCGGCAGGGCGTTCTATAACCTGATTGACAACAGTATCCGGCACGGGGGATCGATCCGTGACATCGCAGTGGAAACGGAGACCATTCCTGACGGGAGTCTCATGATCCGTTACCGGGACGACGGGTGCGGCATTCCGCCTCACGAGAAACAGAAGATCTTCGAGCAGGGGTACGGGAAAAATACCGGCTTCGGGTTATTCTTTATCCGCGAAGTCCTCGCAATCACCGGCCTGACCATACGGGAGAAAGGGGATGTCGGACAGGGCGCATTGTTTGAGATAATGGTACCAGCAGAGGCCTGGAGAAAAGGAACGCCCGGGTAATTGCCATGACAGGATTGTCAGCGGTGAAGTCCGTATTGGTGAACGGTATCACATTGGCTTACCGGGAGATTGGCTCCGGATATCCCCTGCTCCTGATCAACGGGTTTGCATCGCCCATGGACACGTGGAACCCGCCGGTACTGTCCCTGCTTGCCCGGCACTTCCGGGTCATCGTATTCGATAACAGGGGTACGGGATATTCTTCGGCATCCGGTGAACCGTTCTCCATCCCGCTCTTTGCCGCAGATACCGTTGCCCTCATGGACACACTCGCGATTGGCCGCGCCCATGTCCTCGGGCTCTCGATGGGTGCATCCATTGCACAGGAACTCGTGCTCGCCCACACGGGACGGGTGGACCGGCTCGTTCTCGTGGCCGGTACCTGCGGGGGCCGTGAGGGAGTCGGGATGTCACCGGAGGTCTGGGCCCGCCTCTCGGATAAGAGCGGTGAGCCGGTGGATCTCGCGGACCGGATGTTCTTGATTCTCTTCACAAAACAGTGGCTTGCGGCTCACGACCCGTGGCAGTACTGTCCCGTTGTCCACGAGGTCACAACCGAAGAGACTGCCGCACGGCAGGCAGAAGCGTTTTTTTCGTGGGAGGGGTCGTACAACCGGCTGCCATCAGTCCGGACTCCTGCGTTGGTGGTTACCGGCACGGAGGATGCGGTGATCCCCCCGGAGAACTCCGGACTGCTCGCGAAACGTATACCCGGAGCGCGGCTGATCCGGTTTCCGGATGCCGGTCACGGGCTGCAGTACCAGTGCCCGGAGGAGTTTCCCCGGGCGATTCTGGAATTTCTCAACACCGGATAATTACCAGCGTTCTCTCATCAGTAAACAATACGTCAATTTCGGGATCGCAGCTCATCTGCCAGTTCGAGAAATAATAATAGTATCCAGTATTACCCGCTTGCTCGGAGCACATGAAACCGGATCGAGAGCGTGTGAAAAACATTTATATTGTAAATGTCAATACATTTACACATGTTCCTGCCCATGAATGAGAAGCAGTTCGGGTTCTGGAAGATGCGCCGCAGGGGGATGCAGAACGTATCCATTGCAAACGATCAGGGCATCACACGCCAGGGAGTGTCGCAGGCGCTCCGCGACGTAGACGCGAAAATCGAAGCATCGCTACGGGAAATGGCCACGGCAAACAGGATCCAGATCGAGAAGATCGATGTAGAGAAAGGAATCCTGTTCGGGAAATCCATCCCATTCCAGACAAATGCCTACATCTTCGTCTCGGAAAAGCACGGTCTGCAGGTCTGGTACGAGCACGACGGTGACTGCATCTCCTGCGACGAGTTCACCAAGTGCATCGAGTTCATCTGGGATTTCACTTCCGAGTTGGGGATTAAACTCGAAAAGACGCAGGACCCAACGAAAATGGCGGAAGAACTGCTCGCCAAGATCCGGGGGAACTGAATGTGACCCTCCTGCCTGAGATCTCCGGGTACTGGTGTGGGTTGTGCCGGAAAGCACCGGCAGTACACTCCCTGCAGAGAGAGACCGGTATCCTGACGGAACCTGTCTGCGAAGGGCGGGGTGGCGGGGGAGCAGGATCCATCCGCCGGGGAATCGGGGCCGCCCTCTCCGGGATGAGAACCCTGAACCGGAACCGGCAGCTTCTCTGGTTTGCGCTCCTTGCCGGGATCGTGCTGACTGGAAACATCATTATCCAAGGGGCACTCGGCTACGTCACCTGGACCCGGGGATCGGATATCGGTGAAACCGAATGGGTTCTCCTGAACGTTATCATCGAGTTCGCCACCCTGTTCTGCCTGGTAATCCTGCTGACGGGCCTTGTTCTGAGTGTCTCGTCAAAGAAAGAGGGCCGTGTGTCGTTCTTTGACGGCCTTACCGGGGTAAAAAAATTCCTGCCGGTAATCGCTGTGTGGTCGTTCGTCCTGGTACTTGCTGGCATGCTGATCTTCAGTATATACTATTATTCTCCCGACGGGCTGTTGCGTAATCTCCTGAATCCCACTATCTTTGGAACGCAATTTGGATGGATCAACCTGCTTGTGGAGTTTCCCTTCAACCCGACGCTCGGCAACATCTTTGCCGACCCTTCCCGCTTCGGGGGACTCTCGCTGACATCCTGGATATATCCATCCGGGGTTATACAGACCCTGATGTTTTCAGCGATCAATCTGCTCCTGTTTATCCTGACCCCATTTGTCGTACCCCTTATCGTGCTTGAGAGAAAGACCCTCGGGGAAGCAGTCATGGGATCGGTTACCCTGATGAGAAAGAACTGGGGCGAGGCGGCTGCCTGCGCCGTCTTCCTCGGCGTTATTGTATGCGGCGTGTTCCTTACGTACCTGCTCGTCCAAGCTGTATCCGGTATGGCCGCACCGGACGGGGCTGTCACGCTACGCCCGGACAACATCTGGATCGCCCTTGCTCTCATATACGACAGTGCGCTGTTCTGTTTTGTAATGGTGATAGCAACGGTCGGGGGGATAGCGATGCTCAATCTCTACCGGGATGCAAGATCCCCATAAGCTCCCGGGGTCCGTTGAACAGGAACCCCTCATCACATATTGTATCGGAAATCAGTTGTATGCAGAAATGATCGAGACGACGCCAGCAGACAACCCCTTTTGGTCACGACCGGGAAAATCGAATCAGAACCAAGCCGATTAATTTATATTGTAAATGTGTATACATTTACATATGTCAAAACCAATTAGTAACAGACCATCCGGATTCCGGACCATGTTATTGCTGCTCCTCACATGGGGGGCGGTAATCCTGCTGACATCCTGCGTCTCCGCAGGTACGGGGATCACGATCTCCCCTGATGGGGACCAGTCTTATTATCTGGGAGACGACGTGACTGTGCGGGGCCTGAGTCCCGATGCGGATACCGTCTACCTCTTCCTCACCGGCCCCAATCTTCCGGAAACAGGGGCACAACTCACGACCCCCGACCAAGCCGCGGTCAGCGGAAACCCCGGGACATTTACCACGGTGAAAACACAGCCGGATACGACTTGGGAATACACATTGCACACCGCTAACCTGCGGTTAGACAGTGGCGTGTACACGATCTTTGCCACGGGGGAGCCGAAGGCAAAGGATCAGCTGGGGGCCGGTGCGGCCAGCGTTGATTTCATCATCAGACGCCCATTCACGGGAGTGACGATCTCCGCGGATGGAGACCAGTCCTACTATCTGGGGGAGAAAGTAGTCCTGCGGGGCCTGAGCCCCGATGCAGATACCGTCTACCTCTTCCTCACCGGCCCCAATCTTCCGGAAACAGGGGCACAACTCACGACCCCCGACCAAGCCGTGGTCAGCGGGAACCCCGGGACATTTACCTCTGTGAAGACACAGTCAGATAAAACATGGACCTATCCCTGGTACACATCCGGTCTCATGCTGGATGCCGGGACCTATACCATTTACGCCGTTGGCCAGCCCAATGCAACGGACCAGTTGGGCCCGGGTGCTGCTAATGTAGGGATTATCATAAAGAAGCCGTTCATTTCGGGGGCGGTCTCTGCTCCGGATATTGTGCAGGGACAGTCATTCACGGTATCCGGCTCTGCAGAAGGCAACCCGCCTGCGGTCCAGCTCTGGATATTCGGTAACAGCTTCTTTTCCCTCGTAACTGTCCCGGTCGACAGTGAGGCTAACTATACGTTCACTACCGACGCACAGTTCTCTGAAAAACTGACCGCGGGGGATTATTATCTGATCGCAGAGCACCCGATGGCAGACAACCAGGCTGACTTCGTTGTCAGCGGGGACTCTATCCGCGACCTGAAATTGAACGGCGGTACGGATATCTTCAGGATCACCGGCCCGGGAAGCCTGCAGGGCAGCGACGCTGCCGATGCACTTATCGCCGCGATCAGCGAGGGGGAAGTGCACGATGAGACGTATACCCACGATACCTATTTCTTGATCCCGTTCGAGGTCACTGATGCCAAACGTCAGGCCCCGTCCGAGAACGTCCTTCTCAGCCTGGAATAGGCACTACGATCACGTTTATTTTTTTACATCAATGAACCTCTGAAAACGACATTTTATCAAAGAATCAAGTGGTATAAAGACATGGCAGATCCAGAAAACGTTCATTCCGGAAGAAGATTCCCTCATTCTTGTTCAGGGAATCTCTTTATCCCGTTCCTGATAGTTTTCCTTTTCTTCGTCTCTGTTGTTCCCGCTTCAGCGGAAGATGCAATGTTCCGAGCCAATCCGGAACACACCGGAGAATTTGACAATGGCGGTATTACACCGGGAAACACTGAACTCTGGCGGTTCACTACGGGCGGGATTGTCTATTCATCCCCGGCTGTAGCGGATGGCATTGTTTATGTCGGGAGTGAAGACACGAACCTGTACGCCATCGATGCATTGACAGGGAACGTGAAGTGGAAGTTCGCGACAGGAGACCTTATGTTTACGTCCCCGAGCGTTGCCGGGGGGGTTGTCTATGCCGGAAGCGAGGACAGGAACCTGTATGCCATCGATGCCGTAACGGGGAAGGAGAAGTGGAGGTTCGCCATGGATGACCGGGTGTATTCATCTCCGGCCGTGGCAGACGGGATTGTCTATATTGGGGGTACAGATAAGAGGCTGTATGCCATCGATGCCGTAACGGGGAAGGAGAAATGGAGATTCGCTACAGGAGATTATGTGGATTCATCTCCAGCAGCGGCAGACGGCGTTGTCTATATCGGATGTGCAGATAAGAGGCTGTATGCCATCGATGCCGTAACGGGGAAGGAGAAATGGAAGTTCGCTACCGGAGATCGGGTGGCATCATCCCCGGCGGTGGCTGACGGGGTTGTCTATGTCGGGAGCGAAGACAAGAACCTGTACGCCATCGATGCGCTGACAGGGAGCCAGAAGTGGAAGTTCGCTACGGGAGACTGGGTTGATTCATCTCCGGCCGTGGCAGACGGGATTATCTATGTCGGGAGCAGGAATAAGAACCTGTATGCCATCGACGCCTCAACGGGGAAGGAGAAATGGAGGTTCGCTACGGGAGATCGGGTGGTTTCATCTCCGGCAGTGGCAAACGGTGTCGTCTATGTCGGGAGCAGGGATAACAACCTGTATGCCATCGATGCCTCAACGGGGAAGGAGAAATGGAGATTTGCTACCGGAGAGTGGGTGGATTCGTCACCGGCCATCGCAAACGGTGTCGTCTATGTCGGGAGTAACGATAAGAATCTGTATGCCATCGGAACAATTACCGTTGCTCTGACGAGCGTTCCAGTAACTACCCGGGTTACTACAACTGGCAGCCCGACATCACAGGTAACAACCGTTCCATCCGTAACAACCGTTCCGCCCATAACAACCACTCCAACCGCGCCGGTCCAGCAAACGACACAACCCGCCCCGCTCCAATATGCTCTCTTCGGAGCACTTGCCCTGGTCGCGGGGATGGCAGTCTGGAAACGACATTAAGATGTGGTTCGATCGTTATCCTTTTTTACGAAGGCGGTGGATGCGGCAAGAACATCGGCTAGGGGTTGTCCTGTGTCCGCAAGGTGCGGGCTATTGCCGATCGTCCTTTTTGTTGCCGTACAGGTAGCAGGCAATGCAGACCACGACGAGGATCGCGATGGCAATACCGATACGCATGAATTCCTGCGATTTTCTTTCGGCTGCCTGGGCCATCAGTTCGGGCGGGGCATACATAGCCACGGAGAGGAGGAATGCATAAAAAGCTGATACGAGAATCCCCAGAAAGCTGACGATAAATGCCGCCTTCGCGATCGCCGGTTTGCTTACCACACATTAATATTGAAATATTCGATATAAAAATATGATGAATCGTCTTTTTTTCCGGAGACTTGAGATCAAAGCTCTCACCACGGGTTTTTCCACACTGCGGCAATGGGGAAAGACCCAGTCCCCGAAAACGGTAATCTGGGAATGCACGCGGGACTGCACAATGGCATGCATCCACTGCGGCGCAACCGGACGTGAAGGTGATCGTGATGACCTGTCAACGGATGAGATCAGGGCAGTTGTCCGGGATCTTGCCGCGCTCGGGGTGAAGCGGTTCCTTGTCACCGGGGGCGAACCACTCGTGCGGGCAGATATGCTGGATATTTTGCAGAAAGCAAAAGAGTGCGGTATGGAGACAGGTTTCTCCACAAACGGGCTGGCAATATCGGAGGAGAACATCGGAAGAATCGTCCGCGTCGCCGACTCAATACAGGTCAGCGTGGACGGAACAACAAAGACCCACGATGAGATACGAAAGACCCCGGGTGCATTCTCCGGTGCAATACATGCCCTGAAACTGCTGAAATCCCATGGTTGTCGCCAATCCTGTATGACCTCCATTATATCGCCGCTGAATCTCCCCGAGATCGGGGATCTTTACCGGATCGCAAAGGAGAATGCCGATCTCTGGAGGGTCGGGACAGTGATGCCGGTCGGGAGGGCTGCAGGGAATAGTTCACTCTTCTTATCGGACGGGCAGTTGCGATCGCTTCTTGATTTCATCACCGGAAGGATGGATGATAGCTTCCCGATTCTCACGGGGGAGAACCTTGGCTGGCTGGGAAAGGATTATGATCGGAAGATCCACCGGCATGACTTCTTCTTCTGCGGGGCCGGTATTATCTCGTGCTGTATTGGCGCTGATGGCCGGGTCCGGGGCTGTCCCGAACTGCCGCCGGATCCCTGTTTCCTTGCCGGAGACCTCCGGACAGAACGCTTTTCTGAGATCTGGGAACGGGGCTTTGACCAGTACCGCGATGAGGGCATCAGTCATACTTCCGCCGTATGCAGGGACTGTTCTGACGTTGATGTCTGCAGGGGCGGGTGCCGGGTGATGGGCCTGAAGGGGATGAATTGTACTATGAAACGGGTGGGATCCTGCAATGAATCCCGTCTCCCGTTCGGGGAATGACAAAAATCGTGAATCTGTCACGCAGGCCGCGGACCTGCCGGTATCCGTGTAAACGATACAATGACAAGAAGAGAGCATTCGCTCTTTCGTGAAACTTTACAAGAACAGTCGTGTAAGAAGGAAAGGTGATTGCAGCTTGGTATGGTTCCCGGGGACTCGCGTACCTCAGTACAGCATACTACGTGTGTCGTCTTAACTGCTGGGTTCGGAATGAGACCAGGTGTTTCCCGACAGCTATGGCCGCAATCACCACGTGTTTTGCTTTTAGATGCTTTAGGTTCTGACGAAGAGCACGTTACATTGCTTCCGAGTTCGAAGAACTGCAAACAGTTCTTCTCATCTCAGAAGTGCTTCGCACTTCTTCGAAAGCCAAGGTCCGGATTTGAACCGGAGTGTAGTTGATCTGCAGTCAACCGCGTGGCCGCTCCGCCACCTTGGCAGCCGTGTATGATGATACCCTATCCTGTA
>Ga0265297_10009964_pt1 | contig 12097 bp, 15 predicted proteins | sample Munlanlwell13791_FD_192502 | JGI IMG/M metagenome (GOLD analysis project Ga0265297, IMG submission 192502) | Leachate microbial communities from a municipal landfill in Southern Ontario, Canada - Leachate well 137-91 | ecosystem: Engineered > Solid waste > Landfill > Unclassified | place...
AATCAGCCATTTTATGTGCTCTCCTGGCACCACCAACATCAGGCGACACCACCACCACATCTTTAATTTTTTTATTTTTTATATATTTTGCCAGTAAAGGATACCCCACAAAATGATCCACTGGAATATCATAAAATCCCTGAATTTGAGAGGCGTGTAGATCGACTGTAATTAATCTGTCGGCTCCCGCCTTAGTAATCAAATTAGCCACTAATTTCGCACTAATTGGTTCATGAGATTGAATTCTTCTGTCCTGCCTTGAATAAGCAATGTTAGGACAAACCACATTTATTCGTCTTGCCGAAGATCTTTTCAAAGCATCGATGGTAATTAATAATTCCATCAAACTATCGTTAACGCTATCCCCCATTGTTTGAATTATAAAAACATCTTCTCCTCTCACTTTTGACAATAATCTTACATAGACTTCGCTATTGGGAAATTTCTTAATTAATACCGGAGTTAAAGTAATATTTAATTTTTTGGCAATTTTTTTAGCCAATTCCGGATGTGACGACCCGGCAATTATTTGTATTCCATTCACAAAAAACCCTCCTCTTTTATTATTTTAATAACACTATTTAATACTTCTTCTTTAGATTGATTAGCGTTAGCAATTTTCCAACCATACCTTTTAGCTAAATCCAAATGAATTTGTCTTCCTTTTGGCCATAAATCAGTAGCACCTTCATTTATGTGATTAGCTTCTATTCCTGTCAAAAATCTTTCTCCATCCAATAAAATCGAAAGATCTGGTTCCAATAAATTTTTATTTATCTCTTCCATTTCCTCTATAGTCACATCTCTGATCATTCCCCAAGCAACTCCCGTCCCTTTATAATCTTCAGCAATCACCCATTTCCCATCACTAATCATTTTTTTTAATTCAGATTCATAGTCTCTACGATTATTACTATAAATTTTTTGGGCAGCTATTGGAGTTAATTTTTCAGGATTATTCTCCCTTAAATACCGATTAATCTTTGGTCCGGTTGGCTCCAAATCATAAATTGGATATTTTAAATAAATAGCATCCCTACCTTCCGACCTTAAAAAATCAATCAAACCATTCACCATTGTTGTCTTTCCCAAATTATTCATTCCATAAACAACAATAAATTTCCCTTTCATTTCTTTTTTGTAAAAATCTGAAAATAATAATCATAGGGATTGTTAACATCTTTAATTCCCTTTTTTTCTGATTCCTTAACCCATGTTCCATCTTCAAATTCAGGGAAAAAAGTATCGCCTTCAAAATCTTGATCTATATAAGTCAGATAAATTCTATCCGCATAGGGCAAAAATTGTCGATATATCTCTTCACCACCAATCACCATCAAATTTTTTTCACCAAAATCTTTAATCACGTCCTCTATTTTATTAACAATCGCACATCCTTCCTTTCTATAATCTTTATCCCGAGTCAAAATAATATTAGTTCTATCTTCTAAAAGTCTACCGATCGATTCGAAAGTTTTTCGGCCCATAACCACCGGGCAAAATTTCGTTGTTTCAGTAAAAAATTGCATATCTTTAGGCAACTTCCAAGGTATCTTTCCGCTTCTTCCTATCACTCTATTTTTTGACATTGCTGCAATTATATTTATCATCTCTATACTGCTACTTTACCTTTTATTGGTGGATAAGGATCATAACCTTCCAATGTAAAATCTTCAAATTTAAAATCAAAAATATTATCAACTTTAGAGTTAATTTTCATCTCCGGCAATGTCCTAGGCTCTCTGGTTAGTTGTAGTTTTATCTGTTCAATGTGGTTCAAATAGATATGAACATCCCCATTTGTATATACCAACTCTCCCGGTTTCAAATCACAGACTTGAGCAATCATCATCGTCAACAAAGCATATGAGGCTATATTGAAAGGCATTCCCAAAAATACATCATTACTTCGAATATAAAGTTGACAAGATAACTTTCCATTGGCTACATAAAACTGAAAAAAACAATGACATGGTGGTAATGCCATTTTATCGACTTCTCCCACATTCCAAGCACTCACAATTAGCCTTCTCGAATTCGGATTATTTTTAATTTGGTCAATCAAGTTGGAAATTTGATCAATTTTTCTACCATCCGTTGTCTCCCATCTTCGCCATTGTTTTCCATAAACCGATCCCAATTCTCCATTTTCATCTGCCCATTCGTCCCAAATAGTCACTCCGTTATCTTTCAAAAACTTAATATTTGTATCCCCCCTCAACAACCACAACAACTCATATATTATCGACTTCAAATGCACTTTTTTTGTTGTCAACAAGGGAAATCCCTTGCTCAAGTCAAATCTCATTTGATGACCAAAAATACTGATCGTCCCGGTACCAGTCCGATCACTCCTTTCAACGCCTTCATCTAATATTTTTTTACATAAATCCAAATACTGTCTCATTTTTATCCTTTAAATTTAAAAATTATCAAAAAAACTCATTTTTTAATTTCTGATCAAATTTAAACTTTAACCCCTCCAAAATCAACTACTAAAACTATGTCAAATCAAAACCCACCCGCCCTTCGGGCACCCTCCCTTGAAAAAGGAGGGAATCTTTAAATCCACAAATAGATAATTGGCTCCCTTTCTTCAAGAGGAGTTCTCCGAAATTTCGGAGTGAGGGGTTTATTTAAATTCAAAAGTTACTGTTAAGGTTTTACTGATTGTGGCACTACCCGGTTCGCTGACTGCTCCACCACCCATGCCTGAATCAGCTTTCGAACTATACATTGGATAAATATTATTCACACTGCCACCATCATTTACCACCACTACCTTACCCAGTTTCCTCCCTGAAGCCTTAGCAATCAAAGTTGCCCTATCTTTTGCATCTTGAATCGCCGCATCATATAAAGTTTTTTCAACATTATTAGTGTCATCCATTCCAAAATTTGGACCATAAACATTATTTGCCCCACTACTATTCAACAAATCAGCCAATTCATTCACCTTATCAACATTTCTTAAAGTAATTTGAATTGAATTGTTGGCTATCCACCGACTGCTAGTATTTGTCGTTGATCTGGTTTTAGAACCAATATCATAAACCGGTTCCTGTTGTTGGTAAACACTCATATTTTGAGTTTTAATATCCGCCTCCGGTATTCCAAAATCCTTCACTGACTTAATTAAAGCATCCATTTTTTGATTAGCTTCCGTCACTGCCTCATCTTTCTTTTCTTTTATAATATTTACTCCCGCCGTAAAACTGGCTATTTGATTTTTTTGTATCGATTTGGCCTCGCCTATCACTGTCACTGTTTCTGAACTTAACCATTGCAACTTTCCCCAATTTATATTTTTCCAAGGTATCAACACCAAAGCTAAAATAACTAAAATAATTATCCCAATCGCATTTATTTTAATTTCCTTCATAATCAAATTCTAACACTTCTATTATTTTTTTTGTATCCTTAAGCCATGAGTATTATCCTCTTTTACATTGTCTCCATTTTTTTTACCCTTCTTATCCTTTCCTACACTTTTTATTGCCTCTATCTTCAACTTATGCCTGGTGCTTTTTATTACCCGTCAAAAGAGGACAGTGTTCAAACCATGATCAAATCGGCTAAACCAAAACCAAAAGACGTTCTTATTGACCTTGGTTCCGGCGACGGTCGGATTATTATTGCTGCTGCCAAAATGGGTATTAAAAGTATTGGCTACGAACTTGATCCAATTTTGGTTCATAAATCCCGTCAAAAAATAGAACAACTAAAACTTTCTCATTTAGCCAAAATCGAATTTAAAAATTTTTGGAAAGCCGATTTTAAACATGCCGATATTGTTTGTATTTACCAATTTCCTCAATATATCAAAAAACTGGAAAAAGTTTTCCAAAAAAACCACCATCCTCTCACTGTTATTTCCAACCGTTATCAATTCCCCAACCAAAAACCCTATCTTGTCAAAAACGAAGTCTACTTCTACAAATTCCCATAAACATATCAAAAAATAACATTAAATATATCAGACTACTTCAAGTTGGTCCCATTATTTCCACCAAGAACATTTTTTATTTTATCTATCCCTCTTTCGGCTAAATCACAAAATCCATCAACAGTCGATTTACAAGACGGTATTGGTTGACCAAATAAATTAGACGCCAGTAAAGTCAAATTACCTCTTGCCTTTAATTTTTTCATTTCCTTTTCTTCTGGCGTTAATTCTTTTTTCATCAACAGCTGATTCTAACATAGTGGACATTTTCCACCCTTTTTATAATAACAGCCGCATTTAGCACATTGGATATAAAGGTCTTTATCTACATATCCAAATGTAATTTGACCGTTTTCCGAAACCTTATATCCATAATTATCTCCAAATTCTGCCACCGTCGTCCCTCCGGCGCATCCATAACTTCTCTCCATTTTAATTCCATTTATTTCCCGATGCATAAACATTTCCAAATCCCGATAATCCTCTCTAGTTATCAAACTAGCCGCTCTCAAACCCTCATTTTTCAACTTTTTATGACAAAAAGAATACAATCTATAAATTAATTCCTTATTTCTAGTCAACTTATTACCAAACTCATCGACAAACTCACTCAAATATTTATTGACCACCTCGCTTATCAAAGGATAGTCAAATTCATTCCTCTTTTCTGCCATCTGAAAACTAGCAATAACATCCACTACCCTCAAATCAGTTGCCACCGGCGACCTTAAAATATCCATTTTGTTATTTATTTCCCCTTCTCCACCTAAATTTTGTCTCACTATTTTCATCGTTTCAAGCCCATTTTTTATATTCACCCTATTCCAAACCACCTTACCCTCATCACCCATTCTCAAAAAATCAATACTATTTTCTACATAACCCAAATGTTTATTTATCGGGCTAAAATGAACCCAAGTTTTGGTCGAATCTCTTTTTAGACCTTCCTCCCTTATCTTCCACGACTCTGTTTCTTCAACACAATTACCTTTTGCCACAATATCATCCAATATCTTTAAGCCAGATTTAGGATCAACAATTTTTTCATCAACCCAATCATATCTCTGAATATGCTTAACTAAACCAAAATCCTCAGCCAACTGTGTTTCCAGTTCCACCGCCAAATTTTCTCTCTTTGACCCCCTTACTCCATCCAAAAAATTGACTTCTTTTTCTGAATCAAATCCTATTATTTTTCTTTCTTCATTCATATTTTTACTTTTCAGATTGCTTGCAACCTGATCCCGATTCTTCGGGATGCTCGAAAGTTTACCCGCCTGTGGTGGGCTTTGGTCACCCGACTTTACGGTTGCGGCACAGTCTAGGAATTGCACCTAGTTCCCCCATAATAATTTATTTGTCTTTTTTTCTCGCCTTTAAAAACAAATAATCAGACAATCTATTAAAATAAATTAAAATTTCTGGATCTAATTTTTCCATTTTATTTAGACTCACTATTCTTCTTTCCACTCTTCTGGTTACCGTCCTGGCCCAGTTTAATTCCAACGCTTTTTTACTTTTAAATCTCAAAAATTTTTCTAATTTCGGTAATTCCTCCTCCATCCTTTCCATTTCCTTTTCTAATCTCCAAACTTTCTTCAAAATATCCACTTTACTACCACAACCAATTACTCCCATTATTTGGCTTAAATCATCAACTATTTCCACCTCTCCTCCTGCCAATTCCAAAACAGATTGCAGTTCATCAACACTCCCCACCACTTCCACCACCAAATTATCTTTGTCAACTATTTTCTCACCACAATTTGTTTGACCTTTATCACCTTTTTTTGTTGTAATCATATTAACTGCACTTACTATAACCACAAAATTGGTTAGTACATTTAAAACAACCCTCTTCTGCCCGCAAAGGCGATCCACAATCGGGACAAGCCCCAAATTTACTTTCGACTTCATCCTGCTGACTCTTCACTTCGGTCAATACATTTTCATTTATAATTTCTTTTTCTCCCTCAAACATACTCAATTGTTCTCCCCTAGAAATTTCCAAAAGTGATTTTCCTACCGCATCAAACATACTTAAAACTGCCCCATTTCCCAAACCTATTTTTTGACCACAAGATATTCCAATTAAATGCTTTGATACTTCTTCCAGTCCGGCCCCATATTTAAGTGCCAATGATGATAATCTTCCGGTCACCTCAGCCGAAGCCGACAAATAACCACCGGATTTACCTAAATTCACAAATACTTCTACCGGACCATCTCCGGCTTCATAAAATATCGAAGTATAAACATTGCCCATATCACATTTTTTCTTGACTCTAATCCCCCGGGCAATCAATGGCGTTGGTTTTTTCTTAGGCGTTACCAAATCCCTGCCCGCCAAGACTGCGGAGCTGTCGGCGGGTTTATTTTTAACCGCCTGCATTGGTTCTGCTTTTCTCGATCCGGTCCGATAAATTGTAATTCCCTTAGTTCCCAATGAATACGCCAACAAATAGGCATTTCTAACATCATCAACCGTAGCTGACTCTGATAAATTAATCGTCTTGGAAACCGCATTGTCGGTAAATTCTTGAAAAGCTGCTTGTAATCTGATATGCCACTCCGGCTCAATTTCCAAAGCGGTTATATAAATTTCCTTCAAATCCATTGGTATTTCTTCAATATCTTTCAAAGTCCCCCCGTTTAAGACAATTTTTTCTATTAATTCATCTGAATATATTCCCCTCTTTTTCAATTCTTCCACCAATACCGGACTAACCGTATAAAGAGTTTTTCCTTCAACCGTATTTTTTTGATATCCCAAAGAAAATACTGGTTCAATCCCGGAACTCGTATCTGCCAACATACTAATTGTTCCAGTCGGTGCAATCGTTGTTAAAGCCATATTTCTTGGCTTGTAATCAGTTCCGGCATAGACACTCTTTTCCCAAAAAGGAAACACCCCTCTCGTTTTTGCCAAATCAGAACTTGCTTCCCGGGCCGACTCGGTTACAAACTTCATAATTTTTTTAGCCCACTCAATTCCATTTTCCGAATTATATTTCACTCCCAATTTAAACAAAGCGTCGGCAAAGCCCATTACCCCCACCCCAATTCGTCGAGTATTACTCACCATTTCTCTAATTTTTTGCACCGGAAACTCATTAATTTCCACCACATTGTCTAAAAAATGAACTCCAATTTTTATAGTTTCCTTCAATGACTGCCAATCGATATCAAAACCCATCTGTCCTGCAGACATCTCCCCTTGATTAAAGGAAGAAACATTCGCCCCGCCCTTTTCAAGGGAGGGGGTTAGGGGGTGGGTTTCGATCACAAATTTCGACAAATTTATTGATCCCAAATTACAGGCATCATAAGGCAAAAGTGGCTGCTCACCACAAGGATTAGTTGATTCTATTCTGCCGACAGATGGAATTGGATTGGAACTTGGCGCATTCATTCGATCAATAAATACCAACCCTGGATCTCCATACTGCCAAGCCAATCTGGTTATTAAATTAAAAACTTTGTAAGCATTTAATTTCATTTTCACTTTTCCATCTCGAGGATTAATCAATTCATACCCCTCATCTTCTTTTTCCGCCTTGGCCCAATCATAAAGTTTTTTAATTCCCGCCTCAATCTCTCTTAATCTTTCCTCCACATTTCGATTTCCTTCGGCCACCCTAATTTCTTCTACCACTTCTTCTGGGATCGAATCATTATCCACAAATTTTTTATCCGATTCTATTTTTTTCATAAAAGCATCCGTCACTGCCAAAGAGATATTAAAATTGGTCAAACTCCATTCATCCAATTTCACCACTGCAAATCTCAACACATCCGGATGGTCAATTGACAACATCCCCATATTAGCTCCTCGTCGCACCCCACCCTGCTTTACTTGAGCTGTTACATCGTTATAAGCCTGCATAAAACTCACCGGTCCTACTGTCGTCCCACCACTTGATTTAATATAATCGCCATAAGGTCGCAATCGAGAAAAAGAAAATCCTGTTCCTCCACCCGACTTATGAATCAACGCCATATTAGTCATTGTTTCCAAAATTGACTCCATCGAATCATCAATCGGCAACACAAAACAGGCCGATAATTGCTGGTATTTTTTACCTGCATTTACCAAACAAGGCGTATTGGGCAAAAATTTTTGTTCCGCCATTAAATTATAAAAACTCTTAGCCAATTCATTTATATTTTCTTCACTAGTTCCAAAATTTTTATCTCCGTTAGCCACACTAATCGCCACCCGCCAAAAAATATCGGCCACTTTTTCAAAAGCCTTCCCTTCTTCATTCTTCTGTGAATACCTCGTCTCAGCAATATACCTTGCATTCTCTGATAATTGTGGTTCGATTAAATCTCTCATTTTTTAAAGTCAATTAATAATTTTTCAAAATCATTTATAGAATTTATATCCAAATAAACCGTGGCAAATCTAATATAGGCTACCGGATCTATCTTCTTTAATTTTTCCATGACCATTTTACCAATTTCTTTTGATGGAATCTCTACGCTCTTCCAGTTTAAAAGTTTCATTTCTATTTCATCAATTATTTTTTCCCTTTCTTCCTGGTTAATTTTCCAACAAGCCTTCTCAAAACATTTTTCCAGTTTTTCTCGAGAATAATCTTCCACCTTGCCACTCTTTTTAAGCACTTTTAGATCAATATTCTCCACTCTCTCATAAGTGGTAAACCTTTTACCGCATTTTATGCATTCTCTTCGTCTCCTGGTTGCCTTACCATCCTCTGCCTCTCGGCTTTCCAAAACGTTTGATTCATTTTCACCACAATATGGGCACAACATACTTTTTTTACTTTATAACTTGATAAACTTTTAACTTTCCACTAACTGTAGTGGGTACGTTAAATCATACACACCACCCTTGGAGGCCGTCAATAACCAATCAATACCACAAACCACCTCAAAATATTTTTTTACGATTATTCTGCGGTGAAACAAAACCTTGATATAATATCTCATGCAAAAAATCATTAAATTTTTTAAAGAAGTTTTTGTTGAGTTCAAAAACATCACTTGGCCCAAAAAAGACACTTTAATTCAGCTTACAGTTGTGGTAATATCAATCTCGATTATCATTTCCCTGATTTTAGGTGGTTTTGATTATCTATTTACTAATTCAATTGCTCTGCTTGGCAACTTTAAAAATAAATCGCCAACTACAACAATAGAAAAAACACAACAACCAACAGAAGCTTCTACTGCTGGAGAAATTAAATACTAATATGCCAAAAACTTCTACCAAAACTAATCAAAAAGAATTTCTTTTTAAACTTTCTTCTTTTGAACCTGCGTTTGATGCTGCTTGGTACGTCATCAACACTTATTCCGGTCACGAATACAAAGTCATCGAAGCTCTCAAAACTCGTATTAAAACCATGAATTTGGAAGACAAAATCTTTCAGGCTATCATTCCCATTCAATCTAAAATGGTCATTCGTCGCGGTCAAAAAGTTAAATCCCAAGAAAAAACTTTTCCCGGCTACGTTCTTATTCAAATGGTTTTGACCGATGATTCTTGGATCACCGTCCGTACTACCCAAGGTGTTACCGGTTTCATTGGTATCGAAAATAAACCTCAAGCCATTTCTCAAATCGAAGTCGATCGAATTTTAAACACCACCGAAGAAGACAAACCCCGATATGAAACTCCTTTCGTTATTGGTGATGTTGTCAAAGTCACCAATGGTCCTTTTGCTGATTTTATCGGTACCATCGATTCTATCGATCAAGAAAAAGGCAAAATCCGAGTTCTCGTTTCCTTTTTTGAACGAGAAACTCCAGTCGAACTCGACTTTTTACAGGTTTCCAAAGAACTTTAAACTTTATAACTTTATACTTTTAACTCATTTATGGCTAAAAAAATTAAAACTATCGTTAAAATCGCTATTCAAGCTGGCAGCGCCAATCCCGCTCCTCCAGTTGGTACCGCTCTTGGTCCTCATGGTATCAAAATTATGGATTTCTGTAATGAATTTAATGAAAAAACTAAAGACATGCGTGGGTCAGTTATTCCTGCTGTCGTTACTATTTATGAAGATCGTTCTTTTGATTTCATTATCAAAAAACCACCCGTCTCTGACATGATCAAAAAAATGGCTGGTATTGCTAAAGGTACCGGTACTGCTGGTAAAGAAAAAGTCGGTAAATTAACCGCTGCTCAGGTCGAAGAGATTGCCAAAAATAAAATGCCTGATTTAAATACCAAAGACTTAGAAGCCGCCAAAAGATCAGTCATGGGCACCGCCCGATCAATGGGAGTCGAAATTATCAGCTAACTTTCAACTTTATACTTTTTACTAATTAACTAAATTTATGAGCAAAACCTCACAAGAAAACAAAAAAAAGAAACTTGCTGTGGAAGTTCAAAGCACCGAAGAACAAAATCCTGAGGTCGCCGAAGGACAAAAGGCCGTAATCGAAGAAACTCCAACCGAAAAAACAGTTGAAGTCACTGATCAAGCCGTCCACAAAGTCAAAACTGCCAAAGTCCGTGGCAAAAAATATCAATCCGCCAAAAAAAAGATTGACGTGACTAAATTTTACCCATTAAAAGATGCCGTAAAATTAGTCCAGCAAACTTCTATTTCCAAATTCGACGGTAAAGTCGAAGCCCACGTCACCGTTTTAGATATGGGTAACATTGGTGAAATTACTTTCCCCCATTTAGAAAGCTCCAGTAAAAAAGTGGTTGTTTTAAATGACACTATTTTAGCCGAAATAAAGGACGGCAAAATTAATTTTGATATTTTAATTGCCACTCCTTCAACCATGCCTAAACTTTTACCCTTTGCCAAAACTCTTGGTCCCAAAGGTCTCATGCCAAATCCAAAAAGTGGCACTCTTACTGATAACCCCGAAGCCGCTGTCAAAAAACTTTCAGTTGCTAAAACTATAGTCAGAACTGAGAAAAAAGCTCCCATCGTTCACATCATTGTCGGCAAGGTTTCTCAAGACGCCAAAGAATTGGAGGCCAATGTGGCCGAATTGATTAAAGTTATTAAAACTAACAAAATCAAAAAATTAGCTCTCTGTGCCACCATGGGTCCATGCGTCAAAGTAGAAATAGTTAAATAAATTTAAACTTTAAAACCCTCTCTAAATTTTTTTGGGAGGGTTTTTTTTGTTTTCAATCAAAAAAAATACCCCAATGTGTCTTTTATACATCGGGGTAACCCAAAACAAAAAATTCTAGGTTTGAAGACTATTCCTAAACAAAAAATAAAATGACAAAACCCCAACCACTAAAAAAATAGTTCCCCACAACTTGAACTTAAAAATATTTCTTCTCTCTTTTTCATCCATGTCGCATGTTTCTTCTTTCGTTACCAAAATAGCACCAATAATAATAAAAGAGATTCCTATACCAAAAAATATTAGTAACAATCACAATCACCTCCAAATTTTTAATTTACCTTTCTCTATGTTTAAAGCGCTTACGCTTTTCTTCAAAATTATCCGATTCTATCCCCAAAGCCAATATTAATCAAGTTTAGACCAAAAAAAATATTCAAATTAAAATTACCAAAACCAATAACCCTATGGCAAATACCAAAGGAATAGTAAACAATAGTTTCATGTGAAGTTTTTGACGCTTGGTAAATTCATTCCAAGGGGGATAAGCATGAAAATAACAATCATCACTTTCGTATGATCCTAAAGTACCATCATTATCACCCCACGAACCAGAATAAACGGTTTCAACCCATTCAACTTTTTCAGGTAAGAACTTTTCTTTTCCCATTTCTCTTAATACCTCCTCTTTTTAATTACAGCCTATCTCTGTAAAATGAACCACCAATTATTAATGACATAATCAAAAAGAATATCGCGCCAATTATTATAATTGGATTAGGGTACCTGCAACACAGAATAACAACGGCTGCCAATATAACAACCAACGTTGCAATGATAGCTGACTTGATAAAAGGTGAACGATAAAACCTACACCAATTATAAGTTTCTTTTTCATAAAGCATTTTATTGCTCTCCTCTCAAAAATTTGGTCGTATTTATATACGCCAATCTAGATACAAAAATTAATCTGTACCCACAATGGCACATATAAACACTTCTTTTTTAGGTTTACTGATTTGTCAAAGTACTCAAAATAACCAACAGTTATACCAATAACTAACTAAAAAATCAACATTATGG
>Ga0265297_10009965_pt1 | contig 12094 bp, 24 predicted proteins | sample Munlanlwell13791_FD_192502 | JGI IMG/M metagenome (GOLD analysis project Ga0265297, IMG submission 192502) | Leachate microbial communities from a municipal landfill in Southern Ontario, Canada - Leachate well 137-91 | ecosystem: Engineered > Solid waste > Landfill > Unclassified | place...
AGTGTACTTGTTCGGCTTCTGTGCCATAATCTGAAATAATAGCCACTATCTTCTGTTTATCATCCGCTTCTGCAAAGTCTACATACCTACTACTTCCTAAATGACATACATTGGGCTTTAGTAGTTCATAACTGTGCTGATGACCCAAGAATACATATAAATAATTTTTAAAATTTTCTTTGGATAACTTAGCTCCGAAATTCTTATTTGATTCTTTTAAGAAAAAGTGTCCACAGAATAAGTGAGATTCATCTTTATATTCTTTTACTATTTGCACATTATTTGTTAAAATACCATAATGATTCAGTATACTGATTTCATTAGTTTCAGATTCATGCGAAGAAGCTGCAATAATAATATGTTTTTTATCATTATTATTTTTAATAAATGTAGCAAAAATATCTAATTCTGAAGAACTTGGTTTTAAACCATCAAAAGTATCCCCAAGATTAATAAGAGTATCTATTTTATATTTGTTTGCAAGCATACTAATCTCTTCAAGAATAATTGAACATTCTTTTAAACAGGATTGAGTAATATGTAAATCACTATACAATAAAATATTATTCATTAAAAATCCTCATTCTTCCTATAATTCTCTATGTCTTTTTTAGTAAGTTTATCTTTAAATTTTTTACGTTCATCTTTTTTAATCTTAGTAGTAGGATTAATTGTCCAGATTTTTCTTTCTTTTAAATAAACTTTACATGCTTCCTTACATTTTTTACAAGTATACCATAAAGATGTATCTACATGATAAACTTGTACATTTGCATTACAGCAAACGGATTTTAATTGACCTTTACTTTTTTTCTTCCCCATTTTTTCTTTCCTTTGGATTTTTTTTAGATTTTAAATTATACATTGAATTAATTTCTTCCGTTAATTCACATAATCTTTTTAATCTTAATTCAAATATTTGGTCAAAAACATGTTTACAACTAGGACATATTACTTTAACATCTCTCTGAATTTTAGCAACCATCTCCCAATAAGCATCTTCATCATTTGTACTTTTGACACTTGGGTCTTTTACGTATAATGTAAAATAAATTCTTTCCTTTAAAGGTTGCCCACAAAGGTCGCAATAATTAACTTGCATGATGCCTCCTTATTAAAGATGTTTACGAATTTTATTTGGAACAATACTATTGATTATATATAGAATAATGTTTGGTCTTTTAAAATTTAATAAATTTCTATATCTATAAGGATACCACCAATAAATCTGCCACCATAAATCTATCATGCACACCAATGCTAATATACTCGAAAAAATTATAAATAAATCTTGGATAATTATACCGTATCCTAATTTAACAAAATCATTCATTAAAGCAAAATTAATAAATTTTCTAGACATTGATTTGGCAGTTTTTTCTTTCTGTATTTTTCTTGCCTGAAGAGAATATTTAATTGCATCAAATATAGAAGTAAGAATCAATAATCCGCCAAAAATATCTTTAAGTGCTGTATTAATCATTATAGTACTCCTTTATATAAGTATAACATATTTTGTATAGATTAATTGGGGAGAGAAGATTTCTCTATCTCTCCATTTAAACTATTTAGATACTGCCTTTTTTGCAGCTCTATCTTTCTTAGCTTTGCTAATTTCTGCCTTTTCTCCTTCTGTCAAAAGCTGATTAGACCTCATAGTAGAAAGGAATTTAATCAAAACCTTAGATACCTTTATCAATACCTTTCCTTCCACAGTTGCATCTTTCTCTAATTCTTCTAAATCTTTCAAGGCATCTTCAACTGTAATCATTGTTTATTTCCTCCTATTTTAAATCTATTTCTTTATCTGTGGATAAACATATACTCCGACTAAACCTCCAACAACTGCTCCAATTATTATTCCTACTACTAAGCCGAATACAAACATTATCTACCTCCTTTCAATTTTTGTTGTATTTTTAAAATTATTTCTATTAAATAAACTACAATCCATTCTAATAAAGATTCTATTTTCCACATTAAACCTGCAAATGTCATCTTAATAAATTCTCCAATAAGTAGATTACACCTTCTTTAGTAACTAATATCACATCGGGGTCTCCATCCATATCATAGTCAATTATTACTGGAGTATTAATACTGTAATTACAACCTGGAGCCAAATCTTTTAAAACATGTACTTTAAATTTAGTTACTGCTGCATTTGCTGCTATTGTAAAAACAAAAATAAACCACAATACTAATAAAATTATTTTCTTCATCTTTTCGCTCCCGATAAAAATCCATAAAAATAACACATTACTGAATTTTTATTACTAAAATCTCCATATATATTTTCATCAGAAAGTCCAACAATTTGTATATCCCAATTTGATTCTGGAGCCAAATAATCGAAATAAAGAGTATAATATACAATTACTTTTGATTTTTTTAAAAATCTTTTCTTAACAATAAATCTTTCCTGTAATAAAAATCTATTATCTATCGCTCTAACTTCTTGAAAAAGTTCATTCAATTCTTTATCAGACACAGCAATAAAAGTCTTTTTTTCAGAATTATTTAAAAATGTAGTTACTGGCATCTAATCCTCCTTTAATCCGTTTAATGCTAAAATTATCGCATCAGTAATATCATCTGATGTTTCTTTTGTTCCGAAAATATTGTTTACAAAGTTTATTATTTCTTGTTTCTTTTCCTTAGACTTAGTTCCTTTTTTTAATTCTGATTTAAATCCAACATTCTTTCTAGCCGATAATGGGAATATAATTTTTATTCTTTCAAAGTTATCAAATAGCTCCGAAAAAATAATACCGCATAACATTCTAAGTAATCCGAAAGTTAAAGGATTAAAACTAAGAAAGCTATTCTCAAGTACTAATATAGTATTATTTGCTTTTTTCTTTCCAAATTCTTTTTGTTTGAAGTCTCTTATGTTTCTTAACATTGATTCTAATTTTTCAACAAACTTATCAGATAGTTCATCTTCCTTTTTAACTTCGGGTAATTTAAATATAGATGTCCTAACCTTTAAAGATTTATTATCTGTTTCTAAAACCGCAAGCCCTGTAGTAGTTGCAGTATCTACACCTATACAGTATGTATTCTTTTTTAATTTAAATCCTAATTTGTTTTCTATATCTTTAATTTTAAAAACCATTTTATATTCCTTTACTTATATATTTAAGAACTGAATATCCCGATGGATACAATTCTTCTTTGAACCAAAATGTTCCTAAATCCCACAATTTAAATTCATAAATAATTTCCATATTTTATCCTTTTATTTAGAGAGAAGGAAGTTTTTAACTTCCTGTTAGTTCAATCTTTCTATTGTTTTTCCTTCATTGTTAAGTAAATATACTTTATTTGTATCGACTACAATAACTTTATCTAGTCTTTGTTCGGTTGATATTTTTGTAAATATGTTGATAAGTTTAACCCAGTCTGTTTTTAAATCCTTTTCTTCGCCATTCTTTGTACAATAAAATTCTTTATTAAAATCTAACGCTATTGCTTTATCTTTAGTCATATCTTCAGTTTCAATTTGATATACCTCAGAAATAAACATCCATCCTCTACTTAATTGAACTTTTACAATCATCTTTCTTCCTCCTTTTTACTATCTATCTGTCTTCCTTCTCTCTCTTCAATAATTTTATATGCTTTTTCTGTACATCCTTCAACAAATGCTTCTTTTGCATCTTCTATATCTGATTTTTTCTTTCTAGATTTTTTAACTTTTGCTTCTTTAATTTCAGAAATATCCCACGCCAAAGCTTCAAAAACATGTTCTACCTTATCTACAATTGATTTATCTATTATTTCTTTCCAATCTACCTCTTTAATATGTTCGTAATTATCTTCATCAAAACATAATACATCTTTATCTACTTCTTTTTCAGATGTTTTAATTATTATTTCTCCAGTATCCTTATTTTTTTGTTTCCTTCTAGAAGCTCTAATAGCTTTTCCAAATGGCATCACTGGCATCCAATAAAAGGAATCACCTGCTTGTTTTTTGAATGTAGGAATTAACTCCTGTGTATATTCTAAACCTCTTAAAAATTTAGGAATAGAATCATATTCTTTATCACCATTTATTCGGCAAGGAAAACCTATTTCTTTTAATGGTAATGTTTTAATTCTTTCTTTTTCAGAATTAATCCACAATACTATACTTGCTTTTGATTCTTCGTTCATTATTTTTTCTATTAGTTTAGTCTGAAAATCTTTAATAAAAATACTAGAATCTTTTCTCTTAGCTTCTATACCTTTGATTTCTTCTTTTACTTTACCGTTTAATTTTCTTAAATAACCTTTATAGTGGCACAAAGCAACTATAAATATTTTTTCAAATTGTCCTTCCAAATCAAACTCTATCCCAATCTTATCTTTATTATATTTTTCTTTTGCCCAATCTTTAATTAATTGATTACATAAATCTTTAGGATTATTTTTAGCTTTTAAAAATGCTGAATCTGTATCCATATAAATTACTTCTATTCCTTGAGCTATTAATTTATCTTCTACATAGTGTAATAAGTCTCTTACTAAATAAGTAATGCTTGAGGCAACTCTATAATCAAATAGTCTAAAAATCTTTAATCCACATACTCCAAAAAGAGAATTAACCACTGATTTAGTAGCATCATACTTGACTTGTAAATCTTTAGCTTCATTACTTTCTGGGTCTAAAGTTCCTAATTGTTTTTTTAATATGTCTTTTTTATTGATTAACTTTTGAGCAATTGTAGGAAGTAATGCATTGTGATTTTGATAAAAATAAACTTTATTAATTAATACTCCTTCATTCTTAATATTTGCTATATCTAAACAAAAATCAATAATTGCCATAGGATAAGCGGAACTTAAATCAAGTTTCCAAAGCCCTTTATATAATCCAGTATACCTCTTTATTATATTTTTGTCCTCATCTAAAATATTGCATCTCCTATAAGCTCCTTCAAATGTATCTTCTGTTACAAAAGGATTATCTTGACCTTCACCATAATGTTTTGTAGGAAGGATAATCCCTTTTTGTTTGGCTTCCCTTAAAAGAATTACATCTAACATTTTACTATTCCAAGTAACATCTGACCACTCACACATACTCATTCTTCTTAACTCATCATAATATTCTATAATCTTAAATTTCTTATCTAAATCTATTAACCTGCGTACATCATTTATATTCTTTTCTTTAATTTCTGGAGATAATTTATTAAATGCTACTTTTTTAAATGCTTGTTCTTTTAATTGTTTCTGACAAACCGCATCTAATGCATAAGAAGGTTCTGTTCTATAAATCTTTTTATACATATCTAAATAATCTACTACACTTAATCCAGAAGGAATTAAATTTGGTTCTATTTCTTGTTTCGGATTACCTAAATATTTTACTTGAGCAATAGGACTTAACATCTCAGCTAATTCACATCCGAATACTTTCTTATATCTAGCTCTCAAATAACGCCAGTCAAATTCCATAAAGTTCCATCCTAATAATAAATCAAACTGTTGTTCTTTTATCCATTTAACAATGTCATCTAATAATTTTATTTCTGATTCATTTATTAGATTTGCTATATCCTTTGTCGGGTCTAAATAATTAGGAATGTAATCTAGTATAAAAAAAGTCTTAATCTCTCCAGTATAAGAATTTGATGCAGAAATACATGAGATAGGTTGTTCGGGATAAAGATAATTAGGTAGGGCTTCTGTTAAAACTTCTATATCAACAAAAGAATATTTTAAATCTGCTCGCCCAAAGGTAGTAATCTTATCTATTATATATCTCTTACAAAAATTTACATCAGCTTCGTAGGAATTTTCATCTCTTCTTCGGGATAAATCTGAGGGTCGAGAACATAAAACTTTATTAACCTTTTTACCATCTATAGTTTTAAATAATCCATTGGGAGCTAATTGATAAAAATATGGATAGAATGTTTTATCCTTAAATAATGAGAGAGTTTTACCATTCCTATGCCAAATTAAAATTTCTCTTCCGTCATTAGCAATATTAACTACATTGAGCTGTAACATTATTTCCTTTCTGTTTTAAAATTAACAAGAACCAAAACTGCCCATTCCTGGTTTTCTTTTAATTATCGGTTTAATATTTTTAAATTCAGTAAGCCAGTTTACAATGCCAAATACTTGAAATGCCTGAAACAAATGGTTTACAGTTTTATATCCATATAATTTTTTACCTTGCTTAGTAGTACCAACAATAACATTATTAATCTGCGTATCAAATTTAATATCCTCATACATTTGTATTTTCTTACCGTAAAAAATATCCTTCAAACACTGCATTGACCAATCTACTACGTTGGCTTGTTTAAATAGGTAGTTACCTGCTTTATCTTTTATAAAATTACCCTGTGCATCTTTATCATATTCTATATCTATATTCTCATTGAATGATACAGGTATAATATTATCTGGAAAATCTTTTCTTAAATGACTTACTAAAGCTTTACCTACACCCGAAGTATTATCTATTCCTATTAGATTAGGTTTTAATGTTTCTATTAAATATCTAACAAATTGTTCTTCTTCATCTGGAGATAATTGGAATGTAGTTATCCTATAAAGATATTTATAAACTTTATTTGTTTGTGAAACTATAATATATTCAGAAGGAGCACCACCTTCACCTACATCAAAATAAATACCTATAGAGTCTGCATTAGTTGGTTTTTCAACAATGACTATTTCCTTATATCTATGAAAACTATCTTTATTAACTTCAAATGCTTTTATCGTAATCGGGTCTCCTTTTTTATCCAGAATATAAGTCTGTCTAATTCTCTGAATATCAAATACACTTTCTGCCCCTTCAACTACCTTACCATCGATTTGTACTTGGTATCCAATTGAATCTTTTCCACCAAATTCTTTTATAGCATCTGCTTCTTTTTTAGCGTTCCAAGTAGGATTAACATAGGAAGGTAAATTGATTATCTTTTTACGATTCTTTAAATCAAAGAATATTTCTCCCATTGGAGAAGTTTTTGTAAAAGTAACCATTCCACTATATCGATTCACGCACCCTTGTTCTGCCTGTGCCATTAACATTTTACCTGATACTTCTTTAGTTAAATAAGACGCTTCTTCCATTCCATGTCTATCCACATGCTTACCGAAGAACTGTCCACCTGGATTTTTTGAAGCCACATTCATATTTACACTTTCTAATAAAATACCATTAGCAAAATTTAATTTGTAAATAGGACTCTTTATAGAATCACATTTAACTATTTTCAAAATTGGATGATTATCATAAGCGTGAATTATTTTATCAAAAATTTCCTGCACATGCTGCTTATCATAAGAACTAATCATACCTCTACTATATAATTTATTCCAAGTAGTTCCTATCCAGTCTAAAATAATAGCTATAATAGATTTACCTGTAAGTCTTCCACCAAGATTATAGCTCTCTGCCATGTTGTTCTTTATTTCCCAATTCTTTTCCTTAGACAATTTCTTATCATATAAAAATAATCCATCCCATGAGAGCATGGGATATTGATATTTTCTTATGCTACCAAATTTAGTTCTATCCCAAGTTCCTAATGCATCGAAATCGTGAAAGATTACTTCTGCAAAAGAAACAGGATGACATAAAACCTGAAATACTTTTAAATCACAGTCTTTAATTTTGGCTATCATATTATAATAAACTCCATAATGTATGTAAAATATGCAAACCAATAGTCTCTATTATAGTTGGTCTTAATATGACATCTTCTACATAAAGTAATGAGATTATTCTTTCTTAAATTATCTTTATCATAATCTATGTGATGAATATTTAAAAATTCTCCGTATTTTTTCAAATGTTCTTCTTCAGTCATATTACATTCAAGATTTTGACATGTATAATTATCTCTTTTGCGAATAGATTCTTTAAGTTTAAAAGTAAATTTAGAAGTATATGGTTCATAACTTCTACCATCTAACCAATTTGGATTATTTTCTGGAATTTTAGACCAAGCGATATAACATTTCAAGCATCTTTTAGCATTATAATCTTTTAATTCTTTACCACAATCAAGACATTTAGGTAATCCTTGTTTATAATTAGGATTATTTTTGCCTTTTGAATTTAATATACCCATTTTATGCAAATATTTATTAAAACAAATCCTACAACGTTTAGCTGTTGGGTTTATACTTAATAATTTGTTACAATCGATACATTTATTTCTGTTCATTACTTAATTCCTTTAAATATAGATTATTATAAATAAAATCTACATAATTCTCATGTACACCTAAAACCTCTGCGACTTCTGTTTTAGATACTTTCTTTAAATGGTAAAGATTAAGTAAAGGTAAATTATATAACATAGTACCTTTGAAGAATGAACATTTTTCTGGTTTTAAATTAGTTATATCCATTAATAAATTAAAAAGTTCTTGACAATGTGGACACTTAACTACTGTACAACCAGCGTGCTCTTCATAATAGGCTAATGCTTTTTCTTTCAATTCATTAATTAAATCTAATGCATTTTCAGAATCAGCATCTTTCATCATACCTAATTTTTCTTTTAATTCAAGAATTTGTGTATTATTAGTTACTAATTGCTCCATCATTTTTACAGGAAGAGCACCTTTGTGTTCTTTTTGCTCTTGCTCGATGTATTCTTTAATCTGGTCATTTAACATTTCCAAATATACTAAGTCTATTAAAGTGCTTTTTTCTGCCAAAGATTCAAAAGAATTTTCAGATAAATATTGTTCATAGAGTTGAATGGCTTTTGGCTTTTTAGTATCATCAATACCAACAAAAGCAGTCAATAAAACCTCCTCATCAATTTTCTTTTGGACTACCTTCTCTAATTCTTCTGGAGGTAAATCTTTATACTGTTTCATATTTTTTAATTTTTTTAATAACTTATCTTTATCCATTTTATTTGTCCTTTCCTTCAAAATAAAAAGTATCTATAATTTTTGGCATGTATGTAACTGTATCATTACTAGCAAAAATGTATCTATATTCGCTCCAATTTCTTAATGCTTGCCAGAACCTTTCATCTGGATGTTTTATACAATAATCTATAAAATTCTCTAGCACTTTTCTATTTTTAGATTTTACTTTGAAATTTTTTTTCATTTAGTTATTTCTTTCATAGACTGATTTATTTCTTTCCAAGTCTTTTTAGATTTGTCTGTTTCGTGCGGTATTCTAATTCTTATTCCACAGCATAATAAAACAAAAGTAAATTCATAAGCACCACACATTATATCATTTTCAAATTCAATATTAATGAATTGCCAAGTATTCCAATTATAATCTTTCCATTTAATCACTTCAGTTAAACATTGCCATAAAGAAATTATAGCGTTATTATCAAATTCAAAATCTATAGAATCTGGAAATCTATGTTCTATCTTCATTCTTTAATTCCTTCTGAAAAATAAAAAGGTACATGAATTTCATCACCTTCTGTACATCCTTGTATCTGTGATTTATTAACGTGTATTACTGCATCAAAACCAATCTTAACTGATTCCATTTCTTCTTTACCTTTTTCAGTTAGTTTTCCTGTTTTTCTTTTTTCTTTCGGTGCATCCGTACCTTGTCCTCTTCTAATACGAAGAATTAAACGACTATTATGCATTAATGCATGTCCACCAGAGAGCGTTTCCATTTTGATAAACGAACCCAAATCCATCCGAGCCTGTCCAATCATTAGTAAAGAACATTTAGCATCTGAAATATATGGAATAGCCATTCTAAAAAATTGTGAAAGTTTTCTTGCAAGCAATGCCATTGATGAGTCTTGAACGCTTCTTTCTTTTTCTGCCTTACCCTCAAACTGCTCATCATGTGGACTTAATCCCTGGACAGAATCTAAAACAATAACATCCACCACTTTTTCTTTACATAATTTAATTACAGTATCCATTACTGATTCTGCTGTAGGACAAACTACATAAACTAATTCTTCAGTGTTTACTCCAAATTTCTTAGCCCAAACAGAATCATAAGAACGCTCTACATCGAGATAAGCTGCTATCTTGCCTTCCTTTTGAGCTGTAGCAATCAATTTAAGGGCTATTGTGGTCTTTCCGCAACCTTTACTTCCCCAAATAACAGTACAATTACCTCTCTCTATGCCACCGCCTGTTAATTTATCTAAACATTTATATCCAAAAGATTGACGTTCCCTAACTTCTATAGTATTTGCATAATCAATTTTTGCTCCATCGATATTTTTATTAATATCACGCATAACACCTTTTAATTTTTCTCGACGTTCTTTTTGTTCTTTAGATATGACAGGAATTTTTTCAATTTTTCCATCTTTAACTATTGCTAAACCTTTTTCGAGTAATAATTTAGATTCTTCTATATCTAAAGGTTCTATTTTACCTTCTTTAGCTTCTTGTAATCCTTTTTCTACTTTCTTTTTTGATTCTTCAGATAAAGGATAATCTCTTTCTATGTGTTTATCATCTCCGGGATTTTCCATTAAATCTATTTTTTCTTTTTTATTCTTTCCACCTTTTTTTCTACCCATTTTATCTTCTCCTCTTTATTTCTTTCGTTTCTACTTTTATCAACTTTATATATTTATCTATTCTTTTTAAATGTCTAATTTGTTTAGTCGCATAAGAACATTCACATTTAGTCGCTTTTCTGAGGTGTATATTAAAAATAGAATTACCATATAATTTATAATATTTCCATATATTTATAAGTGATTCATACATTTTACTTCCTTTAGTTCTTCCCATTTATGACTCCTTTATTTTTAAAAATCTTTGAACACCATGCCCATAATTTTTCATAGGTTCTTTTAGCCAATCTGTTAATAAAGATGTGTATTGTTTATCTCCCACAATAATTAAAATATTTATACAACCTATTCTTCCTAAATTTTCTATAACTTCTTCTTGAATACCATAACCTTTTTCAATAATCATATAATTACTTTTTTTACACTTTTTAATAAATGTATAATCTACAGGATTATATTCTCCTGCTAATACTTTTTTATTCTTTCTTGGGTCGAAGCAATGTATTTTCATTATAGCCCCACTTCCAATCTTTCGGCTACTAAATTTAATTCAGCAACTAATTCTTTATTGGGTACAAATTCAAAAACAATTGCATAACTTACCCCAAACAAATCTTTAGAAACTTCTTGAGCAGATTCTATTATTTCATAAGTAAACAATCCAGATGTATCTTCTATTTTTAATTCTTCTATTAATCGATTATATATATAATTTTTTAAATCTTTTTCTATCACTAATATCTCATCCGAAAAAAATTCTTGATAAATCCCTATTAATTTTCCATCTTTTTTAACTATATTAATCATTATAACTCTCCTGAATTATGTAATGTTTTTAATAAACTAAAAAAATCTTCAACATCCATTGTTATTAATCTTCTACCTGAAATATTCTCATTTACTAGAAAACAAAATTTGTTTGTATTAATGGGTAAATTATTATTTAGATGAAGCCATATATCCTCTTTAATAGTGAAATCTTTTGTATTTCTTTTTTTACACTCTCCGAAAGCAAATGAACACTGTATATCTTTCTGTTTACAGTTAGAATAAATTCTAGCTTGAGGGTCAATTTCTTTGACCTTTGCTAAAATATATTGTTCAAGTTTATCGCCTATTTCTTTTGTAGTTTTCATTTACTTTTAATCTCTTTGATAATCTTATTAAATTCTCTTTTTTGCTCAGTTGTTTCTAAATCTTCTTTAATCAATATATATGCCTGATTCAATATCTGCTCACTTAATATTATTTTCTGTTTAATGGTAGAATGATTCTTAACAATCTTACTTAGAGAATCATAAGATTTTTTAAACGTATGATAAAGCTCATTAAGTTTTACAATCGATTTTATTAAACTCATTTTATAACCAATACAAAAATTTTAATAAACTAAATCTATACCCAGGACAAAACTTATGTACCTTATCTAATTCGGTAATTTTTATTACTTTATTTTTCCTACAATTCATACCACTAACATCACATTCATCACCACAATAAGAATATCTACAATACTTACATTTTTTCATTATATTATATCCTTTTTCTTAAATACTTTGGTTTCTTGATTATATTCACAAGGCAATATGTAA
>Ga0265297_10009967_pt1 | contig 12093 bp, 17 predicted proteins | sample Munlanlwell13791_FD_192502 | JGI IMG/M metagenome (GOLD analysis project Ga0265297, IMG submission 192502) | Leachate microbial communities from a municipal landfill in Southern Ontario, Canada - Leachate well 137-91 | ecosystem: Engineered > Solid waste > Landfill > Unclassified | place...
CCCAAAAAGAAAACTTGTGCTCATTGGCCATCATAAAAAATCCGGGCTCTGGCTGGTTAATGGCGGCCATATCGAAAAAAATGAGTCGCCCAAGCAAGCTTTGAAAAGAGAAATTTCCGAAGAATGGGGCATTGATATGGATGTTGAAAATTTATCGCCGTCGCTGCTGACAATAACTGAAATTGAAAGCAATCCTGCCAAACGCCCCTGCAAGACCCATTGCGATATTTGGTTTTTCATCCCGCAAGACAGCGAAAAATTCGCGCCGGACAAAAAATTGCTGTCCGAAGAATTTTATGAATCCGGCTGGAAAACATTTTCCGAGGCCCGGTCATTGTCAAAAGATGAAAACACTATCATCGGCGTAAATGAAATCGAAAAAATACCATGAAAATCATTGCCAAATCACAAAGAGAAATATTCAGGCATGATCCTGATTGCGTTATTTACGAATATTCGTTTGGCGACGACGCGATCGACGGCTGCATTGTCAAATTGAACGGCCGGTATCCTCAAAAAGGCTTCGCGCTAAACGCGGTTTGCAAAGAAATGGCATACGTAATTTCCGGTTCAGGAAAAATCAACGTCGAAAACAAAGAACATGGTCTTTCCGAGGGCGATGCCGTGTTGATCAACCCGAATGAAAAATTTTATTGGCAGGGGAATCTGGAATTATTCATACCCTGCGCTCCGGCCTGGAGCGTGAACCAATACAAAATCATCGAATAACCGATTGATTATGGCAAAAAGTTAAGTCTTTATTATATCGTGATTTATTGAAAAAAAGATCAACTTGTTAAATTATGATCAGCGAGTTGAAAAATAATGCAAATAAGCTATATAATTATTCAGGAAGTATTAACAAACATTGATAAGGAGTGGTTGTAATGGACGATCTGGATATGGAAAAAATTGCGGATTCGGTTTATGGTCTCTTGGAGAGATACGGGTTCCGAGTTGCGGCTACAAACGTTTTCTCAAAAGAGCCGCCGCCGGAAAAAATCGCCCAAGCTATATTTGAGATCAAAAAACGCGCCGCGATTGGCATATTGACGACTGAGCAATATGATGAACGATGGCTTGGGATCGGTTGGTCGGTTTACATCGAAATCGACGACCGATTTGTCGATAAAATATCTGATTTGAAATTGCCGAAACAAGCAGTTATTTTAAATGGAGGATACGCTGGATATTTTATCATCCGTTACAAAGAGACGATCCCTTACCGAGAGCTAACCAAGCAACTAAAAATCGCCATATTTACATTGGCGCTTGCCAGAAATCGGTGCATGCCAGTCATCCGCGACTATCGGTTCTTACACCCGATTATGATCTCGATTGTACCGCCGAAATGCGCTGCCGGAAAAAAAATCGGCAATATGGGAAACTTGGGAAAATTATATTCCATGGCCTGGCTGGCGGCACAAACGCCGTATCGATTTCCTCCCGCCCAGAGATCCGAACTGCTTGACGCTTCAAAAAAATGGAAATGGCATTCCCAACAAGGTGTACCTATTTACCAAAAATAGGATTTTATCCATCCTTGTTTTTTTATTAAAAAAATTTCGCAATTGCATCAATTTGCTACAATAAGGTTGATAAATAACACGCATTTGAAAAAACTACTCAAGCAATATTTCGGCTATGATGATTTCCGGCCCTTGCAGGAAGAGATCGTCAACCATGTCGTCGCGGGGAACGACTGTTTTGTTTTGATGCCGACCGGCGGCGGCAAATCGCTTTGCTACCAGCTGCCGGCGCTCAAACTGGACGGGCTGGCTTTGGTGATCTCGCCGCTGATCGCCTTGATGAAAGACCAGGTTGACGCGCTGCAAACCTGCGGGATCAACGCCGAATTCATAAATTCAAGCCTGACGCCAAAACAAAACGCGGAAATTTTTTCGCGGATCAAGGATGGCAAAGTCAAAATTCTTTATGTGGCGCCGGAAAGATTCGCCCTGGACAGTTTCCAGGAATTTTTAAAAACCCTGCCTCTAAGCCTGATCGCGGTGGATGAAGCGCATTGCATTTCCGAATGGGGCCATGATTTCCGGCCCGACTACCGCCATTTGAGCCGGCTGAAAGAGATTTTCCCGTCCGTGCCGCTGATCGCGCTAACCGCCACCGCCACCGAAAAGGTGCGCCAAGACATCTCCAGCCAGCTGCAATTGCAAAAAGCGCGGGTCTTTGTTTCCAGTTTCAACCGGAAAAACCTCCACGTGCGCGTTATCGAAAAAAAACTCGCTTTTCCGAAATTAGTGAACATCCTGCAAAATTACCGCAACGAACCGGCGATCATTTACTGCTTTTCACGCAAAGAAACCGAAACGATCGCGCGCGATTTGCGCGCCCACAAATTCAAGGCGCGCGCTTACCATGCCGGGCTCAACGCCCGCGAGCGCGCCGGAACACAAGACCTTTTCATCCGCGACGAAATCAATATCATCGTGGCCACGATCGCTTTCGGCATGGGCATCGACAAACCCGATGTCCGGCTGGTCGTGCATTACACCTATCCCAAAACCCTGGAAGGCTATTACCAGGAAATCGGCCGCGCGGGCCGGGACGGCCTCAAGAGCGAATGCGTCCTTTTCTATACCTACGCCGACACGCGGAAACACGAATTTTTCATCGACCAGATAACCGACGATGAAATGCGCGAACGCTCACGGGAAAAGCTGCGCGACGTGATGGCTTACGCCGAATTGAAATGCTGCCGCAAAAAGTATCTGCTCCGCTATTTCGGCGAGGAATTGAAAACCGATAATTGCGGCAGCTGCGACGTTTGCCTGGGCAAATTTGGGGCAAGCGCAGCCTCAATAACCGCGGGTGCCGCCGCCAAAGCGCCTGAGGCAGTGTTTGATGCCACGATCACCGCAAAAAAGATCCTCTCGGCCGTGGTAAGATTGCAAAACCGCTTCGGAAAACAGCACGTGGTCGATGTCCTGCTCGGAAAACGATCAAAAAAGATCCGCCAAAACCGGCATGACCGGCTTTCGGTGCACGGCATCGTTACCGATCTGGACGAAGAAAAGCTTCGCCAAATAGTCGATCAATTGGTCGATTCGGGCCATCTGCGAAAAAGCGAAGGTATGTATCCGGTATTGTCGATAACCAAAAAAGGCGTCGTGTTCATGATGGGCAACGACCTGCTGGCATTGGCTAATGCCGGAAACAAAGAAAGCGCCGCATATACCATCGGAAAAAAAGAAGAAGAATCAAGCTACAACCAGGCATTGTTTGAAATATTGAAAGCTCTGCGCAAAAAACTGGCTGACGGAAAGGGCGTGCCGCCGTTCGTGATTTTCGGCAACGCCACTCTGCAGGAAATGGCCCGATTTTTCCCGGCCGACGAAAACTCGCTCATGCGCATCACCGGCGTGGGGTCGGTGAAGCTCAAGCGGTTCGGGAAAATATTTCTGGAAACCATCAACGGCTTTGCCAAATCCAACCACATTAAGCCGGTAAATATCCCGGCGAAAACAAAATAGTCAATCGCAGACCGGATAATTTTTTGCTATAATCAAGCATATCAAAAAAATCATGAACATTCTTATCAACTGGCTGGTAATGGCGATCGCGGTAATTGTTTCGGCCTATATTTTGCCCGGAGTCACATTGTCGGGATTCGGGGCGGCGCTGCTGGTGGCGCTGGTTTTGGGATTGCTGAATATTTTCATCAAGCCTTTGCTGCTGATCCTGACTTTGCCGATCAACATTTTAACCCTGGGGCTGTTCACGCTGGTCATCAACGCGGCGATAATCTTGATGGCGTCGGCGATCGTGCCGGGGTTTAAAGTGGCCGGATTCTGGTATGCAATGCTCTTTGGCATTGTGCTTTCAATTGTTTTGTATTTGATCAATAAAGCCAAATAATCAAAAACATGGAAAACCAAAACATCAAACCCACCGGCTGCTGCGACATTTTCAATCCCGAACCGTGGCAGGAAAAAGAAATCGTTTGGAACAACAAATTGTTCGCCAAAGACCATGTCACCAGCTTTTTGCATATGCCATTGAATATGGGCGCGGTGATCACCAAAAATCTGGCGCTCATCGAGAAATCCGGCGCCAAGGCGCCCGTCCAATTGATGCTCACCGACGAAAGATCGCTTTGGGGCGCGGATATTTACATTGACGTGGCCAAAAGCGTCGCCGGCGCGCAGATGGCAACCCTTTCGGGAACTTTTTTGACCAAAGTATTCGAAGGCCCCTACCAGAACGCGGGCAAATGGGCCCAGGAAATGGAAATCTATGCCAAAAACAAAGGCAAGCAATTGAAAAAAATTTATTTTTCCTACACTACCTGCCCGAAATGCGCCAAAGCCTACGGCAAAAATTACGTGGTGCTTTTCGCCCAGGTATAAAATTCGCCGCGGATTAGATTTTTCCGCAAAAAAAAGTTAGATTCAAAGAGTAGGGTCTAACTTTTTTTCGTTCAATGATCATTAACGCGCGCAACATTGCATTTTTCGCGGCCGCATTGGTTTTTTTTGCTTTTGGCCCCAAAACGACGCAGGCTTTTGATTGGCCGGACGGCGCCGCTTTGGTGCAGCGGATACAGGCCATAAAAATGGACATTTATTATTCAAAAATGCTGATGGCGGCAAAAGCGCGGACAAAAAAACCGATCACCGCCGCGTCATACTTGGCTATGGATCTTTCCACCGGCACAGTGCTCTTGGAAAAAAATTCCAAAAAAATTTATTCCATCGCCTCGATCACCAAATTAATGAATGCCGTGGTCTCCCTGGAAAACATCAGCACCGGCAAAACTATCACTTTGACGCAAAAAATGCTGGCGCCCGCGGGAAAAAGCCCGACCCTTTTTTTGGGATCCAGCATCAGCGCCGGGGATCTTTTGCAGGCCAGCCTGATCCAATCGACCAACGATGCCGCGGAATCGCTCGCGTGTTCACTGGGAAAAGAAAAATTCCTGGGCCTGATGAACCAAAAAGCCAAAGAACTCAAAATGACAAGCACCGCCTATTACGACGTGCACGGCCTGAACCCGAAAAACCGCTCCACGGGCGCGGATTTGGCCAAACTTCTGTCATACATCCAAACCGCGCATCCGGAAATTTTGGCCATCACCAAAAATAACAATTTTTGGCTTCCGAACCAAAAAGGGGAATTGCTCAAATTCCAGAATATGAATAATTTCTACAACCTTCCTGAATTCATCGGCGGCAAAACCGGCTACACACCGGAAGCACGCCAGACTTTCGCCGCGGTTTTCGACATTGGCGGGAAACCCGTTGCCATTGTCTTGCTCCGCGCCGCGGATTTCCAAGGCGACACTTTTAAAATCATCGACAAGGTCAAAGCGTTCGATTAGGCCGGAAACGCATCGCGATCGCAAAAGAGCCGCGGAAAATTACCCGGCTTTTTTCGTTTTGCGCTTGCAATTAATCGCGAATTAATCTAAATAAGGTATTACTATCAAAAGAAGCATTTTTTTATGGATACAATCGCTAAAAATAAATACCGAAAATTTTTCGCAATAGAAAAGAAACCCCTCCTTAGCGCAAAAACCGCCGCCGCGCGAACACGTAAAATGGTGCCCGGAAAAAGCCTCGAACAGATCCGGATCGAAGCGGTGCGGCAGCTGCGCGAAATCGGAGTTTTGGCCTAAACCGCGCCAATCGCGCACACACGCCAAAAACACAATCGGTTGCTTTTTTGGTAAAAAATGTTATGGTAGATATAAGGTGGCGCTTTGGCGCCTCTTTACATAATAGACCAAAACCATGAACAACTTTGACAAAAGCTGGCGAAGCGCGAAAACAAGCATTTTTCGTCTTGAAGGACGGCCCGAGTACAAAGTGGCCGGCGAACAGAAAAATATCGCTGAATGGAAAAAAGGCGAGCTCGACCTTGGCGGCGACAAGGAATGGCGAAAATGGATGGAACTATTGAAAAGCGCGCAAGCCAAAAAAATATTGGTTCAGCGCGTGCGCGTGGTACCCAATCCTGTCCCGGATTACATAAAATTTGAAATCGATTCGTGGCAAAAATATTCCGTGAAAAACGGAGAAACGTTTTTTTTCCTGGATGCGAAAGACTACCAGGAAATAATCACTTCCTGCGGATTCAATTCCAAGGACTTCTGGCTTTTTGACGACCAAAATCTATTAATTTTCAACTATGACAAATCCGGCCAGTTCACCGGCGAAATCCCGATCGCGGATGGCGGAATGGCGCGAAGATACGCCGAACTGAAATCAAAATTCCTGAAAAAAGCCCTGCCAATGGACCAATTCGTCAAAAAACTGCAAGGCTCAAATGCCCAGGCCGCGAAATAATTAGATAAATATCATATAAACAAGTAAAAAAAGACTGCACAAAAGCAGTCTTTTTTTACTTCATCCAGCTAGCATATTGACATCATCAAAAAATACCATTATTAATAAAGTGGCACTTTGAAAATCGCATTGGCAGCGCCATGGATATTACCGTTAACATCTATTGCGCTGCCAACGGCGGCATATTAAAAAAAGAAAAAGGAGATACGCAACATGCATCTGGTAGTCCATTTTCGGCCTGAAGAATACGACGCGTCAATGATGGAAACGCTTAGAGCCGATAGAATAAGAACATACAGATCAACATCGGGATTGATCGTCTATCCCGATGAGCTGAAAAAAGCAAAAAAACCTTTCATGTATTATGTACCGGAATATCTAAAAAAGGGTGTCATCCGCCTTGTTGCCGATGAAGAGGGCGGGAAATTAGACACTAAAAATGGAGTGGCTTCGATTATCACGAATGATTCTGCCGACAAACTGGAGCCTTTCCGGATATATCCTTATCCGAAAACGTCAGGCAAACACGCCTCTTTCTTTTCGACAACAAGCCTAATTCAAATCAAGGCAAGATGGGGGAAGAAAGGGAACACATTGAGCATCAAAAAACTAATAATAAAGCCCAGCCATGGGCACATCGTCACACTAGCAAGGAACAGGATGTGGAAAACCGGCTGGTCTGTGTATGAAGAAAATTACGGACTGGAGCTTCCCGGGATATATGAGCATTTCAGCGTTCCAGCGGAAGCGGCAATCAATAAATCGCTCCACCCGTGTCTTGATATCCATTACGCCATGCCCTGCCCCCGGGCCGCCGCTTAATTTTTTGGGGTCTTTTTTTTATTTAAACGCTATTTTTTTGTTACAATATAATTATGAAGATCAAGGATCTGGCAAAAGTTGACCGGCCGCGGGAAAAATTGGAAAAATATGGAACCCAAAAAATGGCAAACCATGAATTGCTGGCGGTTTTGCTCGGATCGGGAATCAAAGGCTTGAACGCAATCGAACTGGCGAAAAAAATCATAAAAGCAATCGACAAAACCGGCGCGGAAAAAATCTCTTTGGAAATTTTATCGGAAGAAAAGGGTTTGGGGAAAGCCAAGGCGCTGCAAGTGGTCGCCGCGCTGGAACTCGGAAAACGGCTGGCCGGCGGCAAAAAAACGGAAATATTGTCCGCAGAAGATGTTTGGAAACTGTGCGCCGACATGCGAGCTTCAAAAAAAGAATATTTTGCCGCGTTCTATCTGGATACGCAGAACAAATTGATCGAACGCCAGATAGTCTCCATCGGCACGCTTAACGCGAGCCTGGTCCACCCCCGCGAAGTCTTTGAACCGGCCGTCGCGCTCCATGCCGCGGGCATCATCGCGGCCCATAACCATCCCAGCGGGGAATCGACACCGTCAAGCGACGACATCGCCATCACCAAACGCCTTGCCGAAGCTGGGAAAATCCTGGGAATTGAATTGATCGACCATGTTATCGTTACCGGCGGTGATTTTTTGAGTTTCAAGGAAAAGAAATTGATTTGACATCATTTTTGATGTACGTTATTATGTACATATTAATGCATCTCAAATGTCAAAACCCAAATCCGATAATAAAAATGGATGCATCTCAAATGTCAAAACCCATATCCGCTAATCCAAGATAATTTTATGGATCCAAAAAACACAATCTCGATTTCCGAGGCCAGAAAAAGAATTTTTGAAATCGCCGAAGAGGTGCAAAAACCGGACAAATACTACACTTTGACCGAAAACGGCCGCCCCAAAGCGGTTTTAATGTCGGCCCAGGAATTTGATTCAATTATGGAAACGATAGAAATATTAAGCGACCCAAAAGTTCTGGAAAACATTAAAATCGCCGAAGAAGAATATAAAAAAGGCGAGTACCAAACATGGGATGATTTTAAAAAAGAAATCGGGTTCGGCAAAAAACATGAAACCGCGCTGGTGTGCGAAAAACCGAAGAAAAAATACCTCGCCCGCAAACAATCTAAAACTTCAAAAAATAAATGACGCGCAAATATGAAGTCGTTGTTTCTAATTCTGTTAAAAAATCATTGTTGGCGATCCCTTTGCCCTGGAGAAACCGGCTAATGGAAGCGATTGATTTATTGGCGGAAAATCCGTTTATGGGCGAAAAATTATGGGGTAAATTGCAGGGCAAGCGGAAAATAAGGATCCATCCCTATCGCATAATTTACGGAATCAATGAAAACCACCGGATAATCATCGTGCTCGAAACCGGCCACCGCCAAGGCATCTATTAATTTCAAAAAAATGTACAAATTCCAAACGGATTGCGGAATGGTGCTCAATGACGGGAATAGTTTTGGCGCGGATTGGTTGGTCAAAGAACTTGGCAACCGCGCCGACCAAATCAAACACCTGGAATTCCACATCGAGCACGGCGACTATTTCGCGGTCTTGGCCACCATCATCAACATCGCCTCAAAAGAAAAAGATTTCGACCGGGAAAAAATCTTCAAAAACCTTTTCCAAGATTTGGAATACCTCCAAGAAAACTACGCCATCGTGAAGAAAATCAAATAAATTTCAATCAAATTTTAAAACCGTGAAAAACAACCTTATAATTTACCAAGGCAAATCAGACGCCATTGAATTCAAGGGCGATTTTAAAAAAAGAAACCCTTTAGGCAAGCTTACAGCAAATAGCCGATCTTTTCGAAACGGATAAATCCGGTATCTCTCGCCATATTAAGAATATTTATCAAACTGGTGAATTAAACTAGCGTTCAACTGTTGCAAAAATTGCAACAGTTCAAAATGAGAGCGGACGAGAAGTTGAACGCAAAATTGAATTTTACAATTTGGACATTATTCTATCTGTCGGTTATAGAATAAATTCAAAAAAAGCAACAACTTTCCGGCAATGGGCAACAAAAACTTTACGCCAGCATATTTTGAATGATTACACGATCAATAAAAAACAAATTGCGAAAAATTATGATGTTTTTTTGCGGGCAGTCGATGACGTTAAAAAACTTTTGCCGGCAAACGGGCTGGTTAAAACCGCCTAACCCCGGAAGCGCTCACCGCGCTGACGCTTTTTGTCGCCCAAAGCGCGCCCAAAGGCAAAGACCGGATGATCGGCTTGATTCTGATGATCCTGAAAAAATCATAAACCGGGGCGGTGCAAACCAGCCGCCATCAGCTTCGCAAACAGCCAAAGGCCCCGCCAAAAGCGGGGCCGGAAATTTAAATTTAGCAAAGCAAGGACCGAGTACGGTTCGTGAGCTTTGCCGTGATCGCGCAATTTGGCATTTAACCAACTCGCGCTTTCGTCCGAGCAAAAACCGTACCCAGCGGATTGGAAACAACAAGTTGCGCCCAATCCGCTGGCCCGGTCTCATCCTCCAAAGAGCTGTCTGCCGATCTATTAATACAAAAAAATCCCGCCTTTGTCAAAACAACGATTACTCAAATATTCTATATTAGAATATTTGAGGGAAGGGATTGGGGGGGATGGAAGGAAATGCAAAAGTTGGCGAGTGATGGTTGGTAGCAGCTCTTGGGAGCAAGCATTTGATTTATTTTTGAATTTGGTTTATCAATTATATAGAAAAAATTTCACCAACGAAAAAGGTGGTTTTTAAAATGGATGAATGTCTGCGAACGGAATCGCCCATGGAATACATCGAAAGAGCGCTAATCAGGTATGGTTTTGCGTACGTCAACGATTTTGTCTACAGTCCAGATCCGCCGCTGGTCAAAATCGGAATGACATTGGCGCACATAAGAGATTGTGCGGCAATAATAACCGTACAAAACCAATTATTCAATCAAGGTTGGTTCAAACTGATTTGCCACATTTATGGGGAAGCCATACCTCAAGCTTTGCCCGAAAAAATTCTTACCCAGATACCGCTCAACGGCAAATTTTTAACAAATAGCCCGAATGGTTCATACACCATTCGCTTCGAGGCGAATTGCAGATCAGAAGACGAGCGCAAAGGAAAAATCAGGCAAATCGTCAAAGAGCTGGCAATATTTAGGAATGAGAATTTATCTATTTTCCGCCGGGGCAGGTTCAATTTCCCAGTATCGGTTATCCTGGTGCCTTCCATGTCTAAAGAGCAAGCGGCGCTTAAAAAAAATGGCGTGGAAGCCGCCATTTTTTCGGACGCTTGGCTGATCAAGCAGTTGCCGGATAAATTACCTTCGGCGCAAGTGGCGGAAGCTACCAGATTAGCCAAATGGAGGGGATGGCTTTTTGAACAAGGCGGACCGATTTTCAAAACGGCCGCGCGGGAATAATTTTCTCGCTTCTTTTTTTTAAATAATCAACAATAAATTTATTTTCAAATATTCTAATTAGACTGAATTTAAAAAAGAAAAATCCTAAACTATACCCTCATTGACTGGCAGGAAAAAATAACCTATTAATAAAAAATGGTCAAATATCTAAAGGAGGTGCGACCATAAGTATTGATAGTAGCAATTTAAAAATAATGGCAACCGTCAGCGGTTTTGGAAAAACTGATTTGGCCGCGGAAATCGAAAGGATCGACCGGCCGGGATTGAAGATTTTAACCCGGATTGACAAAAGCGGAAAAATCATCGGCCCGTACGGAACACGCAGCCTCGATTTTGAAACTTTTGCGGAAATCGTAAAATCCAATATGTCGGTGCCAGACATCGCCATAGAAATCATGACGGCACCGGTCGAACGTGGTAAAACAAATTCAAATGCAGTCAGGCGAGGGCGCTCTGTTGTCAAAATTATGGATAGCAACAGTAAACCCATCATCTTCTGCGCCGACGACGCCACTGTCAGGGATTTGGTCCTGAATTTACGCAGGGCTGAAATCGGCACAATAGCGGAAGAAAGCGTCTGGAAAATGATTAATTATCCGCTTTGGAGGAAAATGGAGCATATGATGGTCGGAAATATCTTATACAAGCTTTCTGGCCAAATCGGAAAAGATGAAATTGTTGCTTTGACCGCAATCGCAAAGGATGGGCAGGATAGAAATAAATCCGTCTGGGTTTTGCCCGAAACAACGGATTTAAGGATCCTGACCGCCCTGGCCGAGGGCGGGATGGGAATCGTGACCCCATCGATCATAATATAACCAAGCCGGAAGCTTTCTTCCGGCTTTAGTATTTTTAATTTAAAAAAATTTTACAAAAATCTAACCTCCGTTAGAAAAAGACACTTATTAATGGTTGGAAACAGCATTTGATTTTGAATAGCAAAATGTTAAAACGAATTAATCTGTTTCGAGGTGATTCAATGCAAAAAGAGGAAGTGTTTGAGTTAAACCCCGACGATTGGCCATTCTTGGTGCAAGAAATCGAAAATCTGCAATATACCTGCAGCAAAAAACAGGTACCGGCTTTAACCGCCCTTTTAAAAAGATGCAAGGTTGCGACAGAAGAAATTGGAAGGAGCGGAGAAGCAACTCTTTGTTTCGACAAAGAAGAGCCGCTTCAGGTTGAACAACTCGGATTGTTCTCGCTTGCCCTGATGTGCATAGGGCAACGCGCAGGAAACGCCGTTGGCACACTCTCTGAATCGCCGCCCGAAGAAGAAGGCGATATTTTGAGAGAATTTGTCCGTTACGGCCTTCCTTCCATCAATTAGGCACCTTGCCTTTATTTTTTTACAAAAACCAATTTTAATAAAAAATCAAACAATCCTGGATATTCTATATTAGAATATTTGAGGGAAGGGATTGGGGAGATGGAAGGAAATGTAAAAGTTGGCGAGTGATGGTTGATAACTGGGCGCGGTATTTGATTTGGAGGGTGAAAAG
>Ga0265297_10009968_pt1 | contig 12092 bp, 7 predicted proteins | sample Munlanlwell13791_FD_192502 | JGI IMG/M metagenome (GOLD analysis project Ga0265297, IMG submission 192502) | Leachate microbial communities from a municipal landfill in Southern Ontario, Canada - Leachate well 137-91 | ecosystem: Engineered > Solid waste > Landfill > Unclassified | place...
TCGGAAAAATGGTCTGCTCCCGGCAACGGGGCAAGATCGAATAGCAGAATGCGCGGATCTACGAGCTTGACCACATCCCTGTTTCGAGGCATACTTGACAAACGACTACATAGCAGGGCTGAGAGATGATGAACAAGAGGAAGCCTGGCTGGAGACCGTCGGCTGGAGGTAAGCCGAAGGCCCGCCTCAGGAGGAACGCCAAGGATTTCGTAGGGGCAATTCATGAATTGCCCGAGCTGCGGAGCAGCGAATTTCTACCACGGAACGCCTCGCCGACCTCATCTTCCCGAATCTCTGCGAACCTCTGTCACCCTTCAAGGGAGTACTTCGCCTTCAAGCGAAAGCTGGGCTTGAGTACGACCTCTGCGGTTAACCTCTTATCCGTATCTCATCGGCCACATTTTCCGGTCTCCGGCCGACTCCAGCTACGAATTCCGGTATTCGTTCCAACTGCGGACGCGCAGATCTTCGAATTTCAGGCGTGACACGGCCTCAGCCAGCCGCTGCGCAATCTGAAGGTTGGTGACAAGCGGCACGCCCAGATCGACCGCTGTGCGGCGGATGTAGTAATCGTTGGTCAGTTCCTCTTCCTGGAAGTGCTTGGGGATGTTCACCACGAGGTCGAGCCCCCCGCTGCGGATTACGTCCAGCGCGTTGGGGTGGCCACCTTCGAGCGGCCAGAACACTTCCTCGACGTCGAGGCCCTGTTCACGCAGGAAAACCGCGGTGCCGTGTGTGGCATGGAACTTCACGCCCAGTTGCGCCAGCGCTTTGGCGCCCTTCACGAATCCGATCTTGCTCTCGAGCGGGCCGGTGGAAAGCAGAGCGCTGCGGATGGGGAAACGGAAGCCCACGGAGGTCAGTGCTTTCAGGAACGCCTCGTCGAAATCCCAACCGAGGCAAGCGACCTCGCCGGTTGAGGCCATTTCGACTCCGAGCGTCGGGTCCGCGCCGTCGAGGCGGGTGAAGGAGAATTGCGGCGCTTTGACACCGACGTAATCGAGGTCGAAGAAGGACCGCGTGGGCGGCGCGATGCGTCTGCCCATTATCACTCGCGCGGCGGCGTCGATGAAATTCGTCATCATCACCTTGGACACAAACGGAAAACTCCGGGACGCCCGGAGGTTGCACTCTATCACCATCACCTGATTGTCCTTGGCCAGGAACTGAATATTGAACGGCCCCACTATGTTCAGGGCCTGTGCGACCTGGCCGGTTATCCTGCGGATCTGGCGCATAGTCTCGATGTACGTCCTCTGCGGCGGAAGCACAAGCGTGGCGTCGCCCGAATGGACGCCTGCATTTTCCACGTGCTCCGACACAGCCCACAAAACAAGCTCGCCGTCGCGCGCAACCCCGTCCAGATCGAGTTCCTTGGCGTTCTCGATGAACTTGCTGATAACCACGGGATGCACGCTGGAAATCTCCCGTGCGGCGCGAAGCAGCGCGTCCAGTTCTGCCGCTGTACCCGCAACTCCCATCGCGGCCCCGGACAGCACGTAGGACGGCCGCACTATCACTGGGTAGCCGACGCCCTCGGCGAATGAAAGCGCTTCCTCGTAAGAGGTCAACTCGCGCCACTGGGGTTGGGGAATGCCCAGGCTCTCAAGCAGGCTCGAAAACTTGTTGCGGTCTTCCGCGCGGTCAATGTCGGCCGGAGAAGTGCCCAGCACCCGCATATGTCGGGCCGCGCAGGGCAGGGCGAGGTTGTTGGGCACCTGTCCGCCCATCGAGATGATCACTCCGATCGGGCGTTCGGTCTCGTATATTTCGCTCAGCGTTTCGAGCGATATCTCCTCGAAATACAGTCGGTCGCATTCGTCGTAATCCGTGCTGACCGTCTCCGGATTGTGGTTCACCATAATCGTGCCGTAGCCGATTCCGCGAAGAGTCCGCACCGTGTTCACGCAGCACCAGTCGAACTCGACCGAACTGCCGATGCGATACGCGCCCGAGCCCAATACGATGGCTGCGCCCTCCTGCCCGAACTCGACGTCGTTCTCCGTGCCGTTATAGGTCAGGTACAGGTAATTCGTGACGGCCGGGTACTCCGCGGCCATTGTGTCAACCTGCTTGACGACCGGGCGGACACCGAGCGACTTGCGCAGTGCAAAGACCTCGTCCTCGGTGGATTTCACAGCGCGCGCGATCTGCCGGTCGGAGAACCCGAAGCGCTTCGCCTCGAGCATATTAACGGCGTCGAGACCAGTAATTCCGCCTTCCGTCAGACGGTCGGCAGTGCGCACAAGATTGCCGATTTTGTCAACGAACCACTTGTCTATGCGCGTGATATCGGCAACTTCTTCCGACGTCATCCCGCTCTGCAGTGCGGCGGCAAGAGCGAAAAGCCTCTTTTCGGTGGGCTCGGCGAGCGCTTTCCTCACGTCGTCAAAGCGCATATTGCGGTTCAGCGTCGCTCCGTCGGCCCCGACATCGAGCATTCGGATGGCCTTCTGCAGGGCTTCCTCGAATTTGCGCCCGAACGCCATCACCTCGCCGACCGACTTCATTGACGAGCCCAGCCGCGAGGAAACGTGTTTGAATTTCTTAAAGTCCCAGCGGGGGATCTTCACAACGATGTAGTCGAGGGCGGGCTCGAAACAGGCCTTGGATGCGCGGGTCACCGAATTCTCGATCTCGCTCAGGGCATAGCCCAGCGCGAGCTTGGTGGAAACGAACGCAAGCGGGTAGCCGGTTGCCTTGGAAGCAAGTGCGGAACTGCGCGACAGCCGCGCGTTGATCTCGATCACCCGGAACTCTGAGGTCTGGGGAGAAAGCGCGAACTGCACGTTGCACTCGCCCACGATTCCAAGGTATGACGCGATGCGTATGGAAGCCTCGCGCAGGGAGTGATATTCCTCGTTGGTCAGCGTCTGGCTCGGGGTGACGACGATGCTCTCGCCGGTGTGGATCCCCATCGGATCCAGGTTCTCCATATTGCAGATGGTCAGAGCGGTGCCGTTGGAATCGCGCACCACTTCGTACTCGATCTCCTTCCAGCCCCAAAGGTATTCCTCGACCAGCAACTGCTTTGTATGGGCAAACGCCTTGCCCGCAAGCTGTTCGAGTTCAGCCTCGTTGTTGCATCTACCCGAACCAAGTCCGCCCAGCGCGAACGCGACGCGCGCCATGCAGGGGAAGCCCAGTTCGCGGGCCGCAGCGATGGCTTCACCTACGTTTGCCGTGGGCTTGCTGCGCGGCGTGGGCACGCGGATCTCGTCGAGGCGCTTTACAAAGCGCTCGCGGTCCTCGGTATCAATGATCGCCTCGACCGGCGTTCCGAGCACCCGGACACCGTGCCTGGAAAGCACTCCCTCGCGGTACAGGCGTACACCGCAGTTGAGGGCGGTCTGGCCTCCGACGCTCAACAGTATTGCATCGGGCTTTTCGTGTTCGATGATCTGCTCGATATACTCAGGGGTGATCGGGACAAAGTACACTTCGTCCGCGAGCCCTTCCGAAGTCTGGATGGTTGCGACGTTGGGGTTGGCGAGAACCGTTGCGATTCCCTCCTCGCGCAGGGCCTTGATGGCCTGGCTGCCCGAGTAATCGAACTCACCGGCCTCGCCGATCTTCAGCGCAGAACTGCCGAGGACAAGGACCTTGGAAGGCTTCATTTTCCGCCCTTCACAAGTCGGGCGAACCTGTCGAACACCCAGCCGGTGTCAAGGGGGCCCGGCGAAGCCTCGGGGTGAAACTGCACCGCGAAATACGGCCGCGAAACATGTGCGATGCCCTCGACCGTGCCGTCGTTTGCGTTCGTGAACCAGACACGCCAATCGCTGGGGAGCGTGTCCGCGCGGACGGAGTATCCGTGATTCTGCGATGTCAGCACACACAGGCCCCGGCGCGGTCCGCCAACGCGGGGGTCGGGCACCTCAATGCAGGGCTGGTTCTGGCCGCGATGGCCATATTTCAGCTTGTACGTGTCCGCACCGGCGGCGAGCGCCATAATCTGGTTGCCGAGGCAGATGCCCAGCATCGGCCTGCCGGTAGCAAGAGCACGTGCCACATTGCGCACGGTGGCCGTACACATCTTGGGGTCGCCCGGGCCGTTGGATACAACGACTCCGTCGAATTCATCGTTGAGGAAGTAGTGGTCATGGGGGACGACGCGGACGTCCATGCCCCTCTTGAGCAGGCAGCGGATGATGTTGGCCTTTACGCCGCAATCGACAAGCACCACAAGCGGATGACGCCCCGGCCCTGCGCCCGTGTATTGGGCCACCTCACGCACCGAGACTGTCGCGGCAAGGTTCATTGCGTTGGGGTCGGAGATGCCGGTGTTGGTGCCCGGAGGCTCAAGCTTGCCCAGCATTGTCCCGCGCGCGCGCAGGCGCTTGGTCAGTGCCCGCGTGTCAATACCCGATATGCCTGGAATTCCCTCTGCCCGCAGCCACTCGTCGAGCGACATTACGGCTGTCCGGTGGCTGTAATCGAGGCAGTGCTCGGATACAATTACGCCAGAAACGTGGATCCGGGCTGCTTCGAAACCGACAGGCAGGCCGAACTCGTCGCGGCGCATCGCAGGGATGCCGTAGTTGCCTATGAGGGGGTAGGTAAATGCCAGGATCTGGCCTCTGAAGGAGGGGTCGGTCAGCATCTCGGGGTAGCCGACCATTCCCGTGCTGAAGACCACCTCGCCCGACGTTGGAACGGCCGCTCCGAACGACTCGCCATTGTATGTTGCGCCGTCTTCGAGGGTCAGTGTTGCGCCGTTGATCTTTGGCCTGGGTTGTCTATCCACGTCGGGATTACTATGCTACTTCCTAACGCGAAAATGTCAAGCGAGGAGGAGAGGGGAAGGTATTGATGAATGATGAATGATGAATGATGAATAAGAGCGGAAAGGGCCATTAACCGCCAAGGCGCCAAGTCGAGTTAAGCGAGACCCGCCTCAGGAGGGTTCGCCAAGCCGAAAGGAAACGGATTGCGCGGCCGAAGTCGGATTGGGTTTGTAGGGGCACGTTGCCACGTGCCCTTGCCTGGAACAGCGATGAAACGCCCTAATATGGCCCCTTCACGTCGAATCCGCCAAGGTCGCCAAGTCGAGTTAAGCGAGACCCGTCCGCTTCGGATGAGGGCCGAAAGGAAACGGATTGCGCGGCCGAAGTCGGATTGGGTTTGTGTAGGGGCAATTTCCCAATGGGACGACCGTGTCAATGGGTTGCTTCGGTGCGCCCGCTCGAATTGCCCGAGCTGCGAAGCAGCGGATTCTCACCACAAAATGCATCCTCTTGCGCATAGCCTGCGGAGGACCTTGCTCCACACACGCACGTGACCATTGCCAGAGCCGTTCAGCCGGGCAGCAGGTCCTGCCTAATCGCCAAACGTCACATGCTGCGGCGTGTTGTGATTTACGTAGTCTCCGATGCCCAGTTGGCCGCTGCTGTTCTGGCCGCATGTGTACACCGAGCCGTTCTCGCACAGGACAATCGAGAATTCCTCGCCGCCCGCGATGGCAACCGGATGCTTGTCGTCGTAGAAAGTCGGGTGGACAGGGGAGTGCTGGTCGCCGTCGGTGCCGGTTCCCACCTGACCGTAGCTGCTCAGGCCCCAACCATAGACAACCGGGCCCGCGCAGATGGCGAATCCTGACCACCGCGTGCCAAAGAGCGCAGTCGTGGACTTGCCGTCAAAGAAAAGGCTGTGAGTCGGAGAATGCCGGTCGGCGGAGTCGCCAAGACCGAGTTCGCCGTAGCTGTTCGAGCCGCATACATACACGGTGTGGTCGCCGCACAGCGCGAAAAGGGCTGCGAATTCCGTCGAAATCGACGTGACATTCTTGTCGTCCAGCGCGGTGACGCGCGTCGGAGTGTGCCGTTCCGTGGTATCGCCGAAGCCAAGCTGGCCGCTGCCGTTCTCACCCCAGGCATAGACGGCACCGTCCGAACACAGAGCGTATGAACACCGTCCGCCGGCAGTGATGGAAATCACGTTCTTGCCGTCCAAAGCCGTAACCCTCTGCGGGGTATGATAGTCGAGGATGTCGCCGAGGCCGAGTTGCCCCTTGCTGTTCAGTCCCCACGCATAGACCGCGCCGTCCGAGCACAGGGCCAGGGAGTGGTCCTCTCCCGCCGACACGGCCGTTACACCCTTGCCGTCAAGGGCTGTGAGGTGCTGCGGGGTATTCCGGAACACCACATCTCCGAGCCCCAGTTTGCCGAAGTCGCCGTTGCCCCAAACGTACACCTTGTTCTCGCCGCAGAGCGCCAGCATATGCGAGTTCTTCGCGCTGATCGCTATCGGCCGGGTGCCGTCGAGGTCGAGAACATGGACAGGGCTCGTACGGTTGACATTGACGCCGATCCCCAGCCGCCCGTCGCCGTTTTCTCCCCACGCGTAGAGGTAGCCGTCGAGCAGGGCAAAGGACGAGTTGACCATCGCCGCGACAGCGTTGTACTTGTTCGGGATCACGACGCTGCTGTACGTCGTGGTGGAGAAGTCCGCTCCGGAATACGCCTGGATGCCGTAGTAATAGTGGCCGTTAGCGAGGAAAGCGAAATCGTCGTCGAAGGATGTGGAGTCAGTGAGCATTCCGGTCGGCGCGCCGGTCTCCGCGTAGTACCGCGTGACCATGTAGTTATCGGCGTCATCCGAGGCCGTCCATGAGATGTGGACGTGCGTTCTGTCAGTTACCGACGCCACCACATTAGTTGGCGGCGCGACATCCACGAACAGGCTTCCGCCGCAGGCAACGGTTGCGAAAAGGAGAAAAAGTGCGGGGGCGAGGGCGAACAGGCTTCTTCTCATTGTATCTCCCTAAGGAAACTTGGCTCATTGAGCATTACGAATACGGATCGGAAATCACGGATTACTTGTGGATTTTGCTGCCTTAGCGTTGCACCGCAATCAATAAATCCGCAATGTGATCAGCCCGGCTTCTTCTCCCCGCCCAGCAATTCCTTCAGGTTATCCTCAGCCCACGTCAGCATGCGCTTCAGGTCAGCGCGGCCCGTGCGCGCAATCTCCGCGCGCAATTCCGCCCCGGCGGCCTTTGCATCGGCGGCGGCCCTTTCCCGATCACCAAGAGCCAGAATCACCTTTGCCCGCGCCATCCGGGCCCAGGCAAGGTCGCCCCGCAATTCAGCGCGACCGTTGTCGCGGACAAGCCGCTCCCGGATCTCTATCGCGCGCCCCAGCACTTCTTCTGCCAGCGTGTGTAAGCCCTTCTCGCTCAGGATGTTTGCCTTGTTGACGTAAACCAGCGAAAGCGCGTCTTCCAGTTCCGTGCGGCCTTCCTCGATCACCAATTGCTCAAACATCCTCGCTGCCCGGTCGTAAAGTTCCAGCGCCATGTCAACATCCGCGGCATTCGCCAGCGCGTTTGCCTTGTTCAGATAGGCGCGGCCGAGGTCCTTGCCCAACTCGAACCGGCCTTCCTGTGAGACAAGCCGCTCGTAAATCCCGATGGCGCGGTCGCAGGATTCGAGGGCCGCGTGCTTTTCCCCGGCGTTGCGGTGGGCAATTGCCGTGCCCACGTACGCCGCGGCCAAGTCACCCGAGAGTTCCTGATGGTCGCGCTGCCCAACGAGCATCTCGTAGGTGTCTGTTGCACGCTTGTAGAACACGAGGGCGTTGGCGTAATCGCCAAGGCGCGTCAGAGTGTTCCCTTTGCTCAGGCAGATTCTGGCAAGTTCGGTATGGGCGTCGTTCTTATCGGCGCGCCGGGTTATCTCCTCGAAGATGCCGATTGCCTTGTCGAAGAAGGAAGACGCAGCGCTGAAATCTCCGAGCAGCCAGTAGATGGTTCCCTCCGAGGCGAACAACCGGCCAAGGTCCTGCGCCAAGGCCCAGTTGTCCTCGGCGAAGACAAGACGACTAAGCAATTGCTTGGCATTATCGTATTCCGCCAACGCCATTCTATACTCGCGCAACTGTTCGTGCGAATTGCCAAGGCTGATTTCGGCCCTTGCAAGGTCCACCGAGTCCTTTACGTCGCCCGTGGCTCTTGTCAACTGTCCGAAGGTTTCAATGGCCTTGCCAAGCAGCGGGATTGCTTCTCTGTGCCGGTCGTGGTCCTGCAACGCACTGGCCTTTTTCAGCAATGCGTCGCCAAGCTCACGCGGCAGGTCATGTGATTCCCCCTGATGCGCAAGGCGGCCAAGTATCTCGATGGCCATGTCGTACTGTTCAAGGGCGCCCGATATGTCTTCCAGGCTGCGAAGTAGAAGGGCCTTGTCCAGGCAGAGCAGGGAGATGCGATGCTCCAGTTCGCCCCGACCGCTCGCGACAAGGTCCTCCATCAATCGATATGCTTCCTCGTAAGCGGCCATATCGGCTACTGCACGGGCGCGCCTGTACCCGAAGCGCGGAGGCCGTATCTTGGCTGCTTCCGAAGGATCTCTGCCGCTTTCCTTCAGCGCTTCTTCAAGCCAGCGGGTGGGGTCGGGCCAGGGGTACGGCCCGCGGCTTAGTGCAAGCGCTGCGACTTCCTGCGACTGGGTATCGGGGAACGGGGGGCGCGCTCGGGGATAGTCTTCTCCGAGAGTGTCCCGGTAACTCACAATCAGCGCGCGGGCGATCTCGTCCATGCTGTGCCAGCGTTCCATCGGGTTGATGCGCAGGCACTTTCTCAGTATCGCCGCAAGCCCTTCCGGCATCGGGCACTTGATTGTCTTTTCCCCGCCCCTCAGCATTTCCTCGAGGAAGCGCGGCGCTTCGAGCCCGCTCTTCCATCCGAGGTCTATCGTGAACATCTCCATCGTGGTTATTCCCCACGACCAGATGTCGGTTTTCCTAGTCAGGCGGTCCGCTTTTACCTGCTCCGGCGAGCAATAGGCCTCGGTCTGGCCGCGGCAGCTTACCGTGCTTGCCGGGACGACTTCGCTGGATACCCTGTCTCTGAGCAGGCGACGCGCGCGCGACAGGCCGAAATCAGTGATCTTGGCGTCGCCCTGCTTCGTAAGAAGTACGTTGGGCGGCTTGAAATCCTGATGAACAAGGCCCAGCCGGTGCAGCGTGGAGAGTCCCCAGGCGGTTTGGATGGCAATGTCGTGGATGCGCACAAGCGCATTGCGAGATCCGTCCTTGAAGAGGTCACCGCGGTCCACCCAGTCTGCCAGCGAGCCGCCATCGACATACTCGGAGAAAATGAGCAATTGTCCCCTGTACGTGCGGAAAAATCGGCAGGCGGTCAGGTTGGGGTGCTCCGGCAGGTCTATCCATACCTGAAGTTCCGCAAGGAAATCATGCCGAATGCTCTCGTCGGATTCATCCTCGGCCAATCGCAGCGTCTTGACGGCGAACTTGACGCCGGTGGTGCGGCTGGAGAACAGCGACACATCGCCCATTCCGCCTTCGCCCAGCTTGCCAAGATAGACGTAGTCTTCAAGGACTACATCGCCCTTTTTCCACTTGAGGGAAGGGTGCGTCAGCCTGTCCGTGTGGCCGGACTTCGCTTTGGGCTTGCCGATGATTCCCGCGAGCCACTTCAGCACGAAAACCTCCACTGATATTATATCCGGTAGGGCAAATCGCGCATCAAAGCAGGGAAGAGAAGCACGAGCCAAGTAACACGAAGAAAGCCTTTTGCGAGGCCCGAGAAGAGTAAGCAACATGGGTTCGGAGGAAGCCGATACGAAGGAAGAGCCATTACCCCGGGAGCGCCAAGCTCTAGCTTGGCATCGGCCTGGAAGGCCGTTCTTCGTAGGGGCATCCGCCTCAGGCGGACCACGTGCCCTTGCCTGAAACGGCGGTCGGAAACCACTACAAAGTCATCACGTCGGTGCGGTGAGGGCTGTAGGTCGGGTCGTCACAGGTAGTCTCGCTCAACGCGCCCGCCTAAGGCGATCCTCCTAAGGCGGACCCAAAGCGGCCTCGTTCGAGTCGATCTCGTTTAACTCGGCTTGGCGGTCAATCTTCTTGCCGCTTCTTCTTCGTCACTGGCTGTTCTGCCCAGGCAAAGGTCCTGTTCGTGCATTTCGTGTGTTTCGTGGTAAATCTCTTCCTCTTTGGCCACGCAATTCGAATCGTTTTCTTGGCGAACCCTCCTGAGGCGGGTCTTCGGCTTGGCGGTTAATCTCCTTACCGCTTCTTCTTCGTCATTGGCTGTTTTGCCCGGGCAAGGTTTACTTGGCGGACTTGGCGGCTTGGCGGTTAATCCTCTTGCCGCTTTTTCCTTGCGGCGTTTGACTTGCGCGCAGCAATTCAATATCATTCCGCCGAGGAGGACGCGTTCTGGACGAGGTTATTCGCTGTTGCTCTTTATGCGGCGCGCCCCTGACAAACGGGCAGGGGGATGATCCCGGCGGGCAGGCTCGGCTTTGCCCCGCGTGTGCAAGTGTCCCCGCTCAGACTGCCCCGAGCCCCACAGACAGTGTGGCGGGCGAAGCCAGTTCCGAAGTACCCGTGGCTCTGGAAGCGGACCCGGAAACCCCGGTCGCTCAACCTGACGGCAGTCTGCCCGGCCAGAGGATTACGGCGGTCGAGCGACTCAGGCAACGGCGCGCCAACCGGAGAAAATCGGCACCCGCAATGATTTTCTCGCCGTCGTTTATTGTGTCGGTACTTGTCATCGCGTTCGTCGTGGCGGCGTATTTCTCGCTTCGTGCCGAGGTGGACAAGCCAATTCACAAGAACGGGCTAAAGGCCAGATACCCGCGTGCGCAGCAACCGGTGACCGAATCGGAGAAGGACGATGCCGCGGACTATGCGATAAGGCAACTCGAGACCTATCTTGCCACAAATGGCCTGTCTTGGGTCAAGCGCCCTCAGAAGGCCGGGATCCTCGTGCGCAATATGTTCGAATACGAGGGCGAGACAGTTTCGCAGTGCCTTGCCGTTGCGGGCAGGTTCATGGAGACAGCGGATACCGAGCGCGGGTTCTTCATGGTGATCTATCTTTACGGTGAGGAGTACTGCCTGTGGGGCGACAACGCATTCCTGTGCGACTGGACTGAGCAGGACTTGCAGAATCCGCTTAAGCTGTGGCTCGTGGAGTCGGCGAAGCGCATCATAGCCAAAGAGCCCCAGGCGCCCAAGAACCTGGTATTCGAAGATAACTCGAAATGGGGAGTACAGTTTGACAACGCCAATCCAAGGGTAACGTATTACGTTATGGGAATCGTCTCCACGTATGATGCCGCCGGTCTCAAGGTCAACACGCCGCGCACCCTGCGCCTTTGTTTCAACCCGACCGAGTGCAACTGGGAGGTTCGCGAACCCGACCCCGAGGTGCCTCTTGAGGACGGGCCGGATATCGAGCCGGACAACTCGTTAATGATAGGGATTGTGGATTAGCCCGCCGCTAACCGTACTTGATCTTCATCCCCAGAACCGCCGCCACAAGCACCAATGTCAGAGCATTTGCCGCGATAACGGGCAGGTCGCTCCGCAGTATCCCGTACACGAGCCACAGTGAGATCCCCACCAGCATAACGATGTACATCGCCAGGGAGATGTCCTTGGTCTCTTTGAGCCGCGCGGTGCGGATCACCTGGGGCAGAAAAGCCCCCGTCGTACCGGCGGCGGCGCAAAGTCCCAGCACAGTGATCAAATCGATTTCCATAATGCCTTCCGGTGAGTCTCTCGCGCCCTGACGCGTCGGGCCATAGGTTACCCGCCTTTGGGGCGGGCGCAAACAGGGGGGAAGGGGGCAGGAGTTCGTCGGGTGTCGTCCCCTTCGACCTCTTCGACAGGCTCCCGTTCGACAAGCTCAGGGCAAGCTCGCGATGCTCGCTCAGAGCAGGCTGTCGGCTGTCGGTGAAGCCAAAACAAAGGGGGCGGCAAACGCCGCCCCTTCAGATCAGCCAAAGCGAGTCTTATGACCGTTCGCTCTGGTGGAGTCTCTCCTATTGTTTCGGCACACAGGTGCGTTTGTTGTCCTTATCGATGCGGATGAGGAACTTGGCGACGCCAACGGACACCCCGAACTCCTTGGGCTCGGACCAGAGATCCATATGGGTGAAGCGCAGGTCGGCGCCCTTGCCGAGGGAATCCACGGCATCTTTCGGCAGGACTCCGGGCAGGAAGACGCAGCCGGGCGGAAGAGCATCATTCGGGACCGGGCCGTCGGGATTGTAGCACAGGTCATCGAGGCAGAAGAATGCGTCTTTGCCGATGAGTACGTTGTCCTTACCATAATACGAGTA
>Ga0265297_10009969_pt1 | contig 12091 bp, 11 predicted proteins | sample Munlanlwell13791_FD_192502 | JGI IMG/M metagenome (GOLD analysis project Ga0265297, IMG submission 192502) | Leachate microbial communities from a municipal landfill in Southern Ontario, Canada - Leachate well 137-91 | ecosystem: Engineered > Solid waste > Landfill > Unclassified | place...
CATCTTCAATGTTGTTAATAGCCAAGGGCGTTGTTTCGACTTTAACAACAGCACTAACATAAATTTCATCAGATACACTGAATTCAAGTATTTCGAGTGGATTTAAAATTTGGATAACCGAGTCAATATTAGTTTTAAAGGCTACCTTTTTCGGATTTATTGCCCAGTTTCTGTAATCAATATAGCCTGAGAGTGTGTCTCCATTTAAGAGAACAACCTGTCCCGGAATAAAGTTTACCTGCCCAATTGCCCAATTAATACCGGACATAAGCAGACATAAAAGAAACATTCGTTTGAAGAAGAGTGCTGTCATTTTTCATTATTTTTTTGTGCAAAATGCCATATTAAATTATTTTCAGACAGGGTTTTCTTTGAATACTCCCCAAATTGAAAATGATAAAAATACTCATTTATGCTAAGTTAATTAAACAATACAAAGAGTGAGCAGCGAATATTGCTATCCAATGATCGGTACAAATATAATAAGGAGAAATCATTTACAAAAAAACTTTTTGCAAAAAAACCAATACTGATCAAATATCACTTCCAGCCTAATGAATTGAACCATAGCAGCCATCTCTACCTGTCCCATTTAGCGGGATCGGCATTATACTTTGTCTTTTACCAAATATAGGGGATCAATCGAAATCTAACTTTTTTACAGTATTCGGAGTATCCCGCCAATTCATTCTGCAGCGTTTTATCCTCCAGATAGGTTCTGATAATAACAAGTATGATCATGGTCAATGCAGGGATAAGGGCATAAACTGAACCCACAGCAAGAGGCATTGGCAAAGCACCAATTGCCATGGAAATATAGCCTGGATGCCTGATGTAATTATACGGCCCTGATGAAACAACCCTATGCCCTCTTTCTTCCTGAATGCGGACAGTGCCTTCGAAAAAGGGATTGTGCAGCATGGGCCAGATAGAAAAAAACAGAGATATGACGTAAAGTGCTATACCGGCATAAAGGGAGGGGACAGATAACGAAAACGAAGTAAAGCGGAGATCAAGGCCGGCTGTCAGAGGCACTATGATCATGGCAAAAAGAAAGTAAACAGTTACCAGAATGGTGTCCCATTTTTTGGAGCCTTTTTGAACTTTACCTCTGGCATCAATCAATTCAGGCATTCGGGTAAGTAGGATAAAAGAATGGATAAGTGCCCCGCTTATATAAACACCGGCATAGATCCATGCTCTGACAAAGTCAGTCTGACCTAAAGCAATAAAAAAAATCAACATTGAAACTGTAATCCAGCGGAAAGGTGCTGATATAGCCAGTCTTCCACTTTTAGTCAACTTCTGTGATTTCATGAGATTTTGTTACAAGTGAACCGTTGTAAAGATTCAAATTTTAAAAAATCACAAATGCATTGGTGCATCTAAACCGATGCATGCTCCTTTTTTTTATGCAAATGCTGTTTTGCCTGGAACATAAAAGCTTGTAATCTGGATTCGAGGGCAGTATCTTCCTGCCCGTCATAAGCAATGTTGACCCAGGGGATGTTGTGAAAGTCTTTTTTATAGGTTTCGGAAACGGAAGCAATGATGGTACCCGGCATGCAGGTGAACGGAAGAATATTGGCTACCCCGGAAATGTGTGACTTGGCCAGCAGAACGGAATTACCCAAGCTAAGGGCGGGATCTCCGTCATAATGCTTGTGAATGTATGGGGCGCATGAATTCAGAATATCCGGTAAATGGGTGATTCCTCTTTGATCAATACGGTCAATAACCAGCGAGGAGACTTTTTTAGCGGTAATGTGTTGCGAGATTTCGCGAACGTAGGCTTTGAATAATCCGGGAATATCATTTTTCCATTTGCTGTCTCTGATGTAGCGATAGGTAGAGTATAGGAACCATTCCTGAAAAGGCATGATGAGGGTTTCGGCACCCAGCTCTTCAAGGCGTTCAACAATGCGTCCGCTGCAAAAATGATTATCGCGCATAAAAATTTCACCTACCACAGCGATGACAGGTTTCTTGGGAATATCAAGGACTTCAAGAGTATCAAACTCGTCAGCGGCTTTCTGTAATATCTTGTCCAACTTTTTGGCACCTCGTTCCACATCGGCAGCCAGCTTGTGAATGTATTTCAGGTATATTTCATGTGCTTTTCCTTTTTGGGCCTCATAGGGGCGCTTCTCCTGCACCATTTTCCTGATCATGTCGAAAGCTACAAATCCTTTCCAGGCCAGTAACCTGAATCTGACAGGATTGGCCACTGGCATAGAGGCATAGGAATCATCATTGCTGGGACTGATGATCTCCACATTATCAAATCCGATTCGTTCAAATATTTGTTTTTGCAGTTTATTGTATTCACCGAAACGGCAAGGACCGTTGTGATCAGGCATAAAGAAACTGATTTTGGAAGGATCAATGCCCGGTTCTTTTAATTTTCGAAGAAAACTTCCTGTCGTACAAATCATGGGGAAACATTCGGCACCTGTTGTATATTTCCTCGCCAGCTCAATATCCTCGGCAGTCTGCATGGGCAATACATCCGAATCCAGGCCACAGTAGCGGCATGCAGCAGCAATCAGATAAGCAGCATCATTCATATAAGGGAAATACAGTTTTCGTTTACTTACCGGATTACCGTTTAGGTTTTTGCGGTACACTTTGTTGTCAGGAACATGCTGTTTTATGTATCCTTTCAGGCTTTCAAGGAAGGCTTCAATCCGGGTGATCATACCTGCATCGGCACTGTGTTCGTCCACCTCAAGATGAAGGAAGGGTTTGCCATTCATTTCCTTGTGTACAAAATGCTGCAGGAAGGAGTCGGGGCCGCATCTGAAATTACCCAGGTAAACACCGAACAAGCGATCGTCTTTTGCGATCAGTCGGGCAGCAGCCAGAATCTTCTGTCCGTTTGGCCAATACATGTTTTTGTAGTCATCAAAGATATATTCTTCTTTGAAAGGCATGAAATCCATGGGAATGGGAACAACGTCCATGCGGATCAGCTTTTCAACCAGACTTAAATTTAAGGAAGGATCTCCGGTATTATAGGGACGACCGATAATAATTACTGCCTGTTTGTCTGGAGGCAGGTTTTGAATAACCAGTTTTCCTTTTTCAGCAACCTTATATTCAAAGGTGGATTGTGCTGTATAGGCTTTTTCAAGGGCTTTGAGGCAAGCTTTTTTTGAAGTACCGAAACTTTCTTTCATAAAATCGTAAAGTTCTTTTTTAACGGCACCACTGAAACGGAAATGCAGAACAGGAGAGAGTATTTTGTTACATATTTCCTTGTTATCGTGAAAAGCGGCTTTGATCATGTAAGAATAGGATTGTATCCAGGGGCAATTGCAGTTGGCAGTGGGATTGATTTTATCGCCTTTGTTGTTGACCACAAAGGGTGCAAAAATATAATCCACTTTTTTTTCATAAAGATCCAAAATATGGCCATGCATCACCTCAACGGGGTAACAGGTTTCGGCCAGCATGGTCTCCATGGAGCTGGTAATAATGGACTTTGTCGTTTCCGAAGAAACTACCACCCTGAAGCCTAATTCTTCAAAGAAAGTCCTCCACAAAGGAAAATGCTGATAATAAACCATTAATCCTTTGGGTATTCCAATACTGATTTTTTTACTTTCCTTGTCTTCGATAAAATCTCCGAGTAAAAGTTGCTCACGTTCATGAAAATAGTTGGGGATATTGGTGCCTTTTCCTTTGCGGTCTTCCACATCCCAATGGTCGCAACGACCTCCGTAAAAAAGCGGTTTTTTTTCGCCTTCGATATTGACTTTCCTGATTTCACAGAGATTATTACACCTGTGACATTCAAAATGATCGGTCGAATAGGTTCTGTTACGTACATCAAATCCTTTGAATCGCGTTGTTTTGCCGTCTGACATAGCATCACGGGCAAGCATGGCAGCACCGATGGCACCTGTCACGTCAAAATGGGGAGGTACGGTGATGGATTTTCCCGTGACCTGCTCAAATGCTGCAACGACAGCTTTGTTGTTGGTAACTCCTCCCTGGAAAAAGATTTTATTGCCAACTACTTTATTGCCGACTACCCTGTTCAAATAATTGTGCACAATGGAAAAGGCGAGTCCGCCCACCATATTTTCCACCGATTCTCCTTTCTGGGAATAGGAATTCAGATCGGACTCCATAAAAACCGTGCAACGGTCACCAAGTTTTGAAGGGTGAACCGAAGTAAAGGCAAGTTCCCCGAATTCCTCAATAATATTAATACCCAGCTTTTCAGCCTGTTCTTCAAGAAAAGAGCCTGTTCCGGCTGCACATACCTTGTTCATTTCAAAGTCAATGACCACTCCGTTCTGAATGCGTATATACTTACTGTCCTGTCCTCCGATTTCGAAGATGGTATCCACGCTTGGATCATAAGCAATTGCTGCGGTAGCTTGAGCCGTAATCTCATTGACAATATTGTCGGCCCCCAGAAAATCCCCGGTCAGGTAACGGCCTGATCCGGTGGTTCCAACCCCTTTCACGTCCACTTTTTCTCCGACTTCTTCATATATTTCACTGATCCCCAGTTTTATCGCTTCCAGCGGTTTGCTGGCTGTGGGGAGGTATCTTCGGGCAATAACATGATTATCTTTATCAATTAGTACAACATTGGTACTTAATGAGCCGACATCAACACCAAGATATACCTCAGCTTTGCCTTTTGCAGGATCAATAGGGAAGACATCTTTATTTAAAGTTGCTTTCGAGACGATGAGCCGGTCGAGGTTGCTGCTGCTTCTCAAATCCGAATCAAGATAGGAGACAAGCTCATCGAGTCCTCTGAAAGCCAATGCATTACCGTTTTCTTTAACGGTATGGATGAGTGCACCTATGGCCCCCATGGACGCATGATATTCAGACACAATAAGTTGTTCTTCCGTCAGATTTAAAACTTCCCTGAATGCTCTTACCATGCCTTTGTTGGCGGCCACACCTCCGTTGAACAAGACGGGAGGAATGATATGTTTTCCTCGTCCCAGACTGCTTTTCAGGTTTCGGGCTACGGCAAAGCATAAACCAGCAACAATATCACGCACAGGAGTGGCAATTTGCTGCAAATGGATCATGTCGCTTTTGGCAAACACACTGCAACGCCCGGCAATTCGGGGAGGATTTTCGGATTGAAGAGCCAGTTCCCCAAATTCATCAATGATAGAAATACCAATACGTTTGGCTTGCTGATCAAGAAAGCTACCTGTACCGGCTGCACATAAGGTGTTCATGGAAAAGTCGGACAGGGAGGAGCTTTTATCGTCACCTTCCATGTCCATAAAGACCAGCTTGGAATCTTCACCTCCCATTTCAATAATGGTCTTTACCTCAGGATATAACATAGAAGCTGAAGTGGACTGTGCAATAATCTCATTTACAAATGTTCCTCCTGTCAGTTCTGAGGCAAGCTTACCCCCTGTGCCGGTATAAGCGACTTTATCAAAATAATGATTTTTATATTTTTTTTGTATCTTGTCTATACCGTTTTTTAAGGCTAAAAATGGGCGTCCTTGACAATAAATATAATGATTATCAATAATTTGACCGGTATTGTCAATTACAATGATATTAACAGAAACAGAACCAATATCAATTCCAAGGTGAAGGGTTAAGTCGTTTTTCTGATCCCCAGAAAAAGAAATAATTTTCATGTTAGGTTGCTTTTGAATTACAGCACAAAATTAAAAAAAAATGGATAACAGTTATTTTTTTTACACACATATATCTCAATATATGAATGATTTATAATCTGACAAATCTAAATCAAACATTTTCAAAACGTTCATTATAATTTCCGGTAAATAATGTAAACTTATGAAATTTACATTCGAGGGGGCCATTAAAAAGGCTTATTTTTCGGGAAGGCTTCAATCCGATGAATTTAATAGCTTCCAGATTTCCGCTGAAAATCCAGGCTTCCCATCCCTGTAAATGGTGTTTAAGATGATTCCCGATTTTTTTATAAAACTCAACCATCAACGTTTCTTCTTCCAGGCGTTTTCCGTAAGGAGGATTCATAATCAGCCAGCCGGAGGAATGGACGGGTTCAACTTCGTAAAAGTTTTTAACTGAAAAATTAATGTAGTCTGCCATTTTCGCAATTCCGGCATTAAATTTTGCCATTTCGACTGTTTTGGAGCTGATATCCGAAGCTGCAATGGTGCATGTTACCGAAGTTATGTTGTTTTTAGCTTCTTCTTTTTGTTTATTCCAAAGCAAAGGATTGAAATCATTCCATTTTTGAAAGCTAAAGTCGCGGAATAATCCGGGAGGTGTATGGCTCGCCATCAGAGCGGCTTCGATGGGAATGGTTCCTGAACCGCACATCGGATCCATCAGTGGCTTTTTGTGATCCCATTCGCTAAGCAACAATAAGCCCGCTGCCAGCACTTCGCTCAGAGGTGCCTGTCCTTGTTTTATTTTGTAACCTCTTTTACCCAGTGATGCACCGGAACTGTCCAGTGAAACGGAACATTCTTCCCCTGTAATATGCACATTAATCTTCAGATCAGGATTTTCAATATCAACATCAGGTCTTGTTCCGAATTTGTCGCGGAATTGATCGGCAATGGCATCTTTGGTTTTCAGTGCAATATATTTTGAATGAGAGAAATATGAACTATTGGTAAATCCATCCACCGCTATGCTTTTATCGGGAGTAATAAAACTATTCCAGTCAATGGAACGAATGCTGTCATAAAGTTGTTTTTCGTTATTGATCTGAAATGTACGGATAGGTTTCAATACTTTTAATGCGGTACGCAGATGCAGGTTGCATAAATACAGCAAGTCTTGGTCCCCTTGAAATTTAACAGCTCTGTTTAAAATCAGTACATCTGAAACGCCCAATTTTTTTAATTCATCAGCGAGCAGATTTTCAAATCCAAATAATGTTTTAATGATGATATCGAATTTTTCCAATGTCGTATTGTAAAATGCTATGTAAAATTTGATTCCTTGAGTGCTTCCTGAGTCACCTGTTCAACAAAAGTATCCATTTTCTCATGAAGAAGGTGAAAAAGCAATATGATTTTCTCCGCATAGGCAGTCAGTTCACTGCTTCCTCCTTTGGCACCGCCTCTTTTCTTATCAATAAGTTCAAATCCAAGTTTTTGTTCCATGCTTTTGATCTTGTTCCATGTCTTCCGGTACGAATATGATTTTTTTTGAGTGGCAGCCATTAATGAGCCTTCCTGTCTGATCAGGTTCAGTAATTCCCAAGTGCCATCTCCTAAAAGGCTTTCCCCCTCCTGGTTCTCAATCCAAAACTTATACCTTACCGTAAATTTATTTATCATGTTACTTTTCATAATGGATTATTGGATTTTGTTCAAATTATTATTTCTGCGTTCATGAGACTCTATGCGGAAAATTAATGAAGTTAAGGAAAAGCTGTTTTTTATCAAGGCTTAGTAATCCACCTTTTTTGTCAAGGTCCATTCGTCTTTGGTCGGTACAATATTCCTGATCCAGAGTTTGTCATTGGTGATCTCAAGGATTTCCCAAACTTCATAATAGTTAAAGCGCATAACGGTATAGTCTTCGTCTAATTTAAATTTACCGCGGACATAGGTGGAATCAATTAAATATACAAAGGAGTCATTTGTATTTAGAATCATGTTCATAAAAACATAGTTTTCCATGAGGTCATTCCCCTGATCATCAACTGCTTTTACCCATTCCCATTCTCCATAAAGATAGGCTGCTTTTTCTTCATTGGTTGGTTCACATGAAATAAGCATTAAGCTACAAATTATAAATAAGCCGAATATTTTACTCATCTGCCTTGATTATTGGTCATTCAAAGATACGAATATTTTCGAATGTGTTTTTTTCTTGTTAACTTGTTTGATGTGTTTTTTTATTTTGAATTAATAACGATGATTCTCATTTTTTTTCTAACATTGCATTCTTATTAATAAACAATGGCTGACGTTATTTGTCCGAATTATAATGATTGCAGGTTAATCAATAAAATTGATTTTTCTGTTAATCCTGATCTAAAGTATACTTACCTCAGAAACTATTGTAAAAGTGAAAAGGATGGATGGACAAGATGTACCCGTTTTTTGACCAAGTCGGAGTTGGGTTTATGTCCGGATTTTGTTATGCCTGATACGGCCATGTCATTTGATGAAATACTTAATGAGTTTGAAAAGGAAATTAATAATAAAAGCAATAATTAACTAAAATCAATATGCCAACAATAGAGATTGAAAACAAGGTTTTTGAAGTTGATGGAGATGGTTTTTTGCAGCAACCTGAAATCTGGAATCAGGATGTTGCCCGCCTTTTCGCCCTTTATGACGGAATCGAAGAAATGAATGAAAAACATTGGGCGATTGTCAATATTATTCGAAAGAATTGGGAGGAAAAGGGGATGGCTCCTATGGTCAGAACAATCTGCCAGGAAACGGGTGTCCGTCTTCGTGAGATTTATGAACTTTTTCCGCTTGGTCCTGCCCGTGGTGCCTGCCGCGTTGCCGGCTTGCCCAAACCTGATGGGTGTGTTTAAAAATTGGCTTATGATTTGGTATAAATTACTGGCATTATTTGCTATTGGAATATGTTTTCTGCTGCTTTTGTTTCACTTTATCAGATTGATAAAGCTGGGTGCCCCCAAAGATTATGCAAGAAAAAAGGGAAACACTGGTCAGGGGATCGCTTACAGCATGACCAAAGCCATGAGCCCCGTGCAAAAAGAATCAGCTTATATGCATTTGCCCACTTATTCAGCAGGTATGGTATATCATCTTGGCACCTTCCTGTCATTTGCTATTCTGGTTTTATCATTTTTTTATGTTAACTGGCCATCCGGTGTAATAGTCTTTTTTACCGTATATTTAGCCTTGTCCTTTTTAGCCGGCATTTTTATTCTGGTAAAACGAATAGTTAAGGAACAATTGCGCTTATTATCCAATCCGGATGATTATATCAGCAATATTCTGGTGACCCTTTTTCAGTTGTTTACCATTGGCATTTTTTGGATTCAAGCCCTGTATCCTTATTATTTTATTATTGTCAGCATACTGTTTATCTATCTTCCTGCAGGCAAACTAAAACATTTGCTTTACTTTTTTGCTGCCCGCTACCATCTTGGATTTTTTTACGGATGGAGGGATGTTTGGCCACCAAAAACAATTAAATACCTGAATAAAAAATGAGTGAACTGACAAACGATCAAATAAAAAAAGGCTTACAGGTATTAAGCAGCTCTGAAGGCAGCAAACTTCTGACTCACCTGAACAGCTGCGTGCATTGTGGCCTTTGCGCGGAAAGTTGCATTTATTATAAAGCTTATGGGGAAGGAAAGTATATTCCTGCCAGAAAAGTGGATATGGTTGCCTCCATTTACAACCGATACAATACCTGGTTGGGTAAATCTTTCCCGAAACTTCTGAATGCACGAAATCTAGATGAAGAGATTTTACCTGAAATGATTGACCTGCTCTATGGATCATGTACCTTGTGTGGCAGATGTGTGAAACATTGCTCCATTGGGGTTGACATCGAGTATGTGGTTCGTAAGGGCAGAGAAATGCTTGCTACTATGGGTTATGTCCCCGCTACCCTGCAATCTACAGTAAATGCAGCCATTAATACCGGAAACAATATGTCCATCCCCGAACAAGAATTCAGGGATACCCTGACCTGGCTTGAAGAGGATCTGAAAATGGATGTCAATGATGATAATGCGTGTATTCCTTTGAATAAGGAAGGAGCAGATGTTTTATATACCCTGAATCCCAGAGAACCAAAATTTTTCCCGTTATCTATCGCTGCAATGGCTAAAGTGTTTTATTATGCCGGGGAAAACTGGACATTGTCTACCAAAATGTATGATGTTACCAATTACGGATATTTCTCGTGCAATATTGAGGAAGCCAGTGAAATTGCAAGAAGGCTTTTCGAGGAAGCAAAAAGGTTGAACGTAAAAAGAGTGGTACTTGCCGAATGCGGACATGGCTCCCGTTCTTTCAGATGGGAAGCTCCCAACTATTTGAAGAAGGAATTTGATTTTGAAGTGATCACAAGTGTGGAATTGCTTGCTGAGTATATACGCGAAGGGAAAGTAAAAGTTGATGCAGATTTGAATAAAGAAAGAGTGACCTTGCACGATCCGTGTAATTTGGTCAGAAGCGGGGGTGTGTTTGCTGAACAACGATATATTTTGAAACACACAGTGGCAGATTTTATCGAAATGCAGCCTTATGGATACGAAAATTACTGCTGTGGAGGGGGCGGAGGCCAGCTTTCCATGAGCGAATACAACGAGAGACGCATGAAATGTGGTGAGCTTAAAGCAGATCAGATCAGGAAGACGAAAGCAAAAATTGTAGCAACGCCCTGTCATAATTGTGTGGATCAGTTGATACAAATTAATGTAGCTAATAAATTGGGCGTTCAAATAAAAACAATGGCAGAAATAGTGGCAGATGCTATTATTCCTTAAAAATTTATAAATATGAGTAAATTGATTTATCTTGACAATTCAGCAACTACTTTTCCAAAGCCGGATGTGGTATATGATTTTATGTATAGTTTTTACAGGGAACATGGTGTAAATCCGGGAAGATCTGGTTTTGATGCCGCTATTGCCACCGAAGAAGTCGTCTTCAATACCCGAAAATTGCTGATGGAGTTTTTTAACGGGGATGGTGATCCCAATCGTTTAACTTTCAGCTACAATGCCAGCGATTCACTGAATATGATTCTGCAGGGGTTGGCTGAAAAAGGAGATCATGTGGTTACCACCATGCTTGAACATAATTCTGTATTACGTCCATTGCATCATTTAAAACTGAACGGTATTGTTGAACTTACTCATGTCCCTTTTGATGAAAAAGGGTACGTGCATCCTGATGACATCAAAAAAGCAATAAGAAAAAACACCAAAATGGTGGTTGTTACGCACTGTTCGAATGTTGTAGGAACCATACAGCCTCTAGCAGAAATTGGGACACTATGTAAACAAGCAGGTGTACTCTTTGTGGTGGACGGCAGTCAGGGAGCAGGAGCCGTTCCTCTGGATATGCAGGCTATGGGCATTGATGTTTACGTGTTTACAGGCCACAAATGCCTTATGGGACCAACTGGAATTGGCGGTTCCTATGTAATGAAAGGTGTTCCTGTAAAATATACCCGATTTGGCGGTACCGGTGTCCGGTCCGCTGTGGAAACCCACCTTGAAGAATTTCCTTACCGTCTCGAATGCGGTACCTTAAATATTGTTGGTGTTGCCGGTTTGAATGCCGGAGTAAAGTGGGTGAAAGAGCAGGGTATTGAACAGCTCCATAACAAAGAAATGGCTTTTTGGGAAAAATTGCGTCAAGGCCTTTTTTCCATTGAAAATGTCATCCCTTATTGTGCCTTCAGCGCTGAAAACCATAATCCGGTATTGAGTTTTAATGTTAAAAATATGGATTCAGGAGATGTGGGTACCATATTGGATGTTGATTACAATATTGCTTGCCGTACAGGACTGCATTGTGCACCGAAAGTACATGTCGGATTGGGAACCGATAAAATTCACGGCTCTGTGAGATTAAGTATTGGGCCATTTAACACCGAAGAACATATTGATATTGCGATTGAAGCCATCAAAGAAATTGCAGGTATCAGGAGATAATTTTTTCATTGAAACATTCTGCATTTCATTTTCTCTAACTTTGCCCTCTTTATAAAATAGGCTTTGAAATAGAAAAATGAAGATTCGCCTGGTTGACAACGGAGTATTTCCTGTTTTAATGGATAAAGAGGGACATCGGGTGAATCATGCTCCCATGACAGGCTTTGATTTCAGTGGAACCTTGCAGGGGGAAGGAAAGCTTCTCGGACTTCCTTCTTTATTCATCCGTTTCAGTGGCTGTAACCTGCGTTGTGTGTGGCAGGCTTTTGACGGTAGTATCAGTATTTGCGATACACCCTATTCTTCGCATCAGGCACATTCCTTTTTAGAAATGGAAGTTGAGGATATCGTGAAGACAGTTGCCCAAAACCTGAAAGGGATCAAGCATGTGGTTATTACAGGAGGTGAACCAACCTTGCAGGCAACAGCTCTTGTCTCGCTTGCAAGAGAGTTGAAAAACCTTGGTCTGCATAT
>Ga0265297_10009970_pt1 | contig 12090 bp, 13 predicted proteins | sample Munlanlwell13791_FD_192502 | JGI IMG/M metagenome (GOLD analysis project Ga0265297, IMG submission 192502) | Leachate microbial communities from a municipal landfill in Southern Ontario, Canada - Leachate well 137-91 | ecosystem: Engineered > Solid waste > Landfill > Unclassified | place...
TTTCTCCATCCAAACAATAAAAACTTAGACGGGCAAAAAACTTGAAAGGTGCGGGGTCAACCCCTACGCCAATCCGGATGCGTTAAATAAAATAAAAAGCCCCATCAGCGAATTTGCTGATGGGGCTTGCTCGCTTTTTGGAATTTTAAAAATTCCAATCTGGATTAAACTAAACAAAGTTTCTCTTTGCTGAACTCCAAAGCCCAGCGATAATCCTTTAAGTCTATACCCAGATCATTGCCTGCCCGGTCCACCAAACGATTGGAATTAGGGCGGCTTAATAACTCATCCAATATCCTTGGATGAGTGAGATCTACCAATTTTGCCCGGACTACCAGCTGGTTGCAGGATGCAACCGGCTTACCTTTTTCTTTAACAGATTCCTGACCACATAAACACATTTCCACCTCCAATTTGTTCAAAATCGTCAAAACAATGACCCCCTGGCGCAACCGAGATAAATCCCCCCTTTCTGGTTTGAATCGTCTGCTAAAAGCGAAAAGCAGAGCGTTAAATTTTTAAAGAACACGAAAGACACCATCTTAGCAAAAGCGTTTTTTCTGTCAAGCCCCGCGGCTTAAGAAGGTTTTGAACCTATTTTATGGGCGTGGATGGACTCGGGCCATCAAATTCTAGTGCGCGCGCTTGGGATCGGACCAAGGACCTTTCGCTTATAAGGCGAATGCTCTACCACTGAGCTACGCGCGCATTTTAAAATTTTAATTTAATTTATTATAACTATCTGAAATTGCTTTAATCCCCATAAAAATTTTCTCAGATAATCTTGCGTCATTTATCTTTACATTACAAGTCCCGTGACCGAAGCCTCCTTTATGATTTATGTTTCTGATAAAACTTTTCTTTATATACGGTTTGGCAAACTGCTTGTTGGGGATATTTAAAGTTTTCGACCAGAACTGAGCCGCTTTTTTAATATCCATATCCCGATATAAATGTAAATGTATTTTTAATTTAGTTTTGGAAATCTTCAGAGATTTCTCCATCCAAACAATAAAAAATTTAATCATAGAGGGGTCAGAGTTAGAAACCGAAAGTCTACTAGGTTGAGCTTTTGTCCCCTCGCCCCAATAAAGAAATAATCCCGTAAGAAAAATCTCTCTATTATTTAATGGCAGAATTAATCTCTTTTGGATTTTATAGATTTCTTTAAGTCTATTTTCTTTTTTCTGCCTTTTCGTCTCCCGGCATTTTTCGATTCTTTGTTCGTTCCAATCACGAAGTTCTCTTATTCTTTGTTCGGACAGAGGATAATCTTTAAGCCAATAGCTCAAGGTACCTTTGCTTATTCCTAATGATTTCTTAATCTGACTATAACTTTTGCCTTGTTTCCTTAAAATTAAAGCCTTTTCACGATCTTTAAAACGCGTCATATAATTGAACCTTGGATTATCTTAATTTTAATAATTACTCTTTAGTTCATTATAACACTAAAAAATATTTAAAAAAATAAAATTATATATTTTTTCTATTTAAAGCTAAAGTTAGCAAATGCTCCAATAATCGGTCAAAGGAACAGCCGGCCGCCGCGGCGGCTTTCGGAAAAAGCGATTCCTTGGTTAAACCGGGAAGAGTATTGACCTCAAGAACATAAATGCCGTCTTCGGCCACAATCATGTCGGTCCGGGAATAATCGCGGCAGCCCAGCGCCTGATGAGCCAGAGATGCGGCTTTCTGAATTGCCGAAGCGGTTTTTTCGTCAAACCGGCCGGGGCAGATTTCCCGGCTCGTGCCGTCGTATTTGCACTGAAAGTCAAAAAAATCTTTGTTTGACGGCGGAACGATCTCCACCACTGGCAGGACAAAATACTTTTCACCGTTGAAATTTTCCAAAATCCCGCAGGTGATTTCTTCGCCTCTGATGTATTTTTCGATTAAAACCGAATCGTCATAGCCAAAAGCGCCAGCTAGGGCCGCCTCCAGTTCTTTTCCGTCATTGACCAAAAAAATGCCCACCGAAGAACCACGGCCGTTCGGCTTGACCACCCAGGGCAAACCGAATCCGGGCTTAGCCATCGGGTCCGGAGATGTTTTTTCCGCCATTATCGCCGGCGGCACTTTCAAACCGGCCTGATGAAAAAGTTTTTGGCTGGCCCACTTGTCCATGGCCAAAGCCGAAGCGGTAACCCCGGAACCGGTATAAGGCAGATTCATATTTTCCAGAACGGTCTGGATTTGGCCGTCCTCGCCGTATTCGCCGTGCATGGCATTGAAAACAACATCTATCGCCGGCATTTCCGGCCATTTGCCCTCCTTGGAAATCAAAATATCGATGGCTTCGTATTTGTCCGAAGGAAGATTTTTCAGGACATTCTCGCCGGTTAAAAGAGAAACCTCGTGCTCGGCTGAGGGCCCGCCTCTTAAAACGCCGACTCTGATTTTAGACATTTTAAACTTTAATGGGCTGGATTTTAAAATCCCTGATTATTTTGTTGAATTCCTCAAACTCGATGCTTTCCTTCTGGAGCAAAGTTTTGGCTATGGCGTCCAAGGCCTTTTTATTTGAAGAAAGAATTTTTTTGGCGGCTTTGATGGACCGTTCAATTAAGGCGTCAACTTCGCCGTCAATTTTTCTGGCCAATTCCTCCGAATAATCCTTTTCGGTGGTGATTTCGCGGCCCAGAAAAATCATCTCTTCGGTCTTGCCGAAAGTCCGCGGCCCCAGTTTTTCGCTCATCCCATAACGGGTAACCAGGTTTTTCGCCAAATCCGTGGCCTGCTTCAAATCGCTGGCCGCGCCGGTGCTGATATCGTTGTAAATAATCGATTCGGAAATATAACCGCCGAACAAAACCGCCAATTCCGCCAAAAACTGGGATTTGGTTTTTATCCGCCTTTCCTCAATGGGCAACTTCAGGGTATAACCGCCGGCCAGGCCCCGGCTGATGATGGAAACCTTATGAACCGGGTCGCCGTCTTTAAGCCCGGCCGCCACCAAGGCGTGGCCCGCTTCGTGATAAGCGATTAATTCCTTTTCTTTCTGGGAAATCACCCGGGCGCGGCGCTCGGGACCGAGAATCACTTTTTCGATGGAATTGAATAAATCTTCCTGATTGATGATTTTCTTGTTCTGGCGGGCGGCTAAAATCGCGGCTTCATTAACCAGATTCGCCAAATCCGCTCCGGAAAAACCCGGGGTGCGGATAGCCACCTGTTTCAACTCAATATCTTTGCCCAAAGATTTTCCCCGGCAGTGAATTCTTAAAATCGCTTCGCGGTCGTTGATGTCAGGCATATCCAAAATCACGCGGCGGTCGAAACGGCCGGGCCGCAACAGCGCCGGGTCCAAAATATCCGGCCGGTTGGTGGCGGCCAAAACAATAACATTGGTATCCCGGTCGAAACCGTCCATCTCCACCAGAATCTGGTTGAGGGTCTGTTCCCTTTCGTCGTGACCCCCGCCGAGGCCTGCGCCTCTTTCCCGTCCGACGGCGTCAATTTCATCTATGAAAACAATGCAGGGAGCGCTTCTTTTGGCGATGGAAAAAAGGTCGCGGACGCGGCTGGCGCCGACTCCGACAAACATTTCCACGAATTCCGAAGCTGACATGTGGAAGAAAGGCACGTTGCTTTCACCGGCCGTCGCCCGGGCGATTAAGGTTTTACCCGTGCCCGGCAAGCCCAGCAATAAAATTCCCCGTGGAATCCGGGCTCCGATTTCCAGGTATTTTTTCGGGTTTTTCAGAAAATCAATCACTTCCATTAATTCCTGTTTGGCTTCTTTGAGCCCGGCGACGTCGTTAAAAGTCACCCTGTCTTTGAAAGGCGCGAAAACCTTAACGTTGGCGCGGCCGAAACTAAAGGCCTGATTGGCGCCGCTTTTGGCCTGCCGGAACATCAACCAGAAAATGAATCCGATGATCAAAAGCGGCAAAACCGTAGGCACTAAAATTTCCATCCAGAATCTGAAACCGGAGGCCTCCTTCACTTCGAGAGACACCTGGCGCAGAGCCGCCGGATCAACCCCGAAATTTTTCAGAGTTTCGGAAAGCCCGGTCTCGGTTTCTTTTTTAGAAACCAGTTTCTCCCCGTTTTTCAAATCAATGGCAAGGTCGTTCTGGTTAACGGTGATTTTAGACGCTTCGCCGGCGTTAATCTTCGAGGCCAAATCGTTTAAAGTGACGAACTGCGGCGTTTTAGCCGTTTGAGTGAACAAAGAAAAAATCAGCGAAATTACCATCAAGGTGATAATCGCCCACACGATATTTTTAGAAAAATCTTTCATTATTATATTATAGCGGACTTGCTTGCGGTAAGTTTACCGAACTGCCAAAACCTTATTTAATCAACTTCAAAATCAATCTTTTTTCCTGGGAGTTGATCAAACCGATGACGAATTTCTGGGATTTGCCGATTTCCAGTTGTTTTTTCATTTCCTCAACGCTGCCGAATTCGGAAACGTGAAGCAAGCCGTGAATTTCATTGTCAAGATTGATGAACGCTCCGAAAGGCGTGAATTTGGAAACCACGCCCATAATTTCCTGGCCGGTTTTGTATTTTTGTTCAACGGTATCCCAGGGATTGGGTTTCAAGGCCTTAAGAGAAAGAAAAATCTTGCCGTTTTTGATGTCGATAATTTTGGCTTTAACCACGTCGTCAACCTTGATGATTTCTTTGGGATTATCAATCAGACGATGGTCCAGCTCGGAAATATGAATCAGCCCTTCTATCATCGGGTCGTCGACGAATTTGACAAAAGCGCCGAAATCAGCCACGCCGGAAATAATGCCGTCGATTATCTGGCCCGCCTGGTATTTATCAAGCGAGGCCTTGGACGGCCGGTCGATCACTTCCCGTTCGGAAATAATCAGCTTGCCGGTGCGCGGATTGAAATCGATGATTTTGACCATCAGTTCCTGGCCAACCAGTTTTTTCAGCTCTTCGGCGATTTTCTTTTTGTCGCCGTCTTCAACTCTCGGGTAATGTTCATTGCTTAATTGGGAAACCGGCAGAAAAGCCGCCAACCCGTTCATTTCCGTCATCAAGCCGCCGCTGTTAAAACCGGTTATTTTTATTTTTATGGGATCGTCCTGTTCCTTTAAGTCCCTTAATTCCTCCCAGACCTTGTGCTTGCCCGCTTCTGTCAAAGACAATTCAAGATAACCGGAATCGTTATCCAAATCGAGGATTTTCGCTTTCACCGGGTCGCCGGGATTGAGTTCTTTAATGATGTTTTTGGCGTTGATGAATTCCACCCCGTAAACGATGCCGGTGCCGTATTTCCCCAAATCCAAAAACAACCTTTTCGGCTCTTTTTTGATGACTTGTCCTTCAACCAAATCGCCGACCTTCATCAAAGAAATCAGATTCGGGTCGGTTTTCGTCAATTGATCTATTACGTTAATTTTTGGGCTGTTGGGCATATTTTTTTGCGTCTAATGGTTAATTCTAACAATCTCCAGTTGAAAATCAAGTAAGGATACAATATAATTAAAATTTATGGTCATAACTTGGTACGGAAAAAATTGTTTCAAGCTTCAGAGTGGAGACCTGGTCGTCGTCACCGACCCTTTCGAAAAAGAAAGCAATCTTTCCCCTTTCCGGGGCCGAGCCGATATTATTATCAGAACCATCGCGCCTTTGTCAAATAAACGGAGCCAATCGGCCGAGGCCTTCGAGGTCAGTTATCCCGGCGAATATGAAATCAAAGATGTTTCCATTAAGGGCTGGTCTCTGCCGGGAACCAAAGATTTAAGGTCGGTTTATCTCCTGGAGATTGATGAAATCAAACTGATTCTGCTGGGGCATCTTGCCGATGAAAACGAAATCAAAAAAAATCAGGAATATTTGGAAGACGCCGACATTATTTTCATGCCGGCCGGCGGCAAACCGTTCATCGAAGAAGCGGCGGCGGCTAAATTAATCCGGCAGCTGAAACCGAGTTTGGTTATCCCGACTCTTTTTGGCAATTTCAAGGATATAAAAACTTTTCTCAAGGAACTTGGCAAAAATGACGTCGAACCCCAGGAAAAACTGACCATCAGCAAGAGAGACCTTTCCAAAGAAAAATTAACAATCGGATGCTTAAAAATTTAAAAGAATTCCTTCAAAATATCCAAGCGGCCGATGAAACCAAAAAAAAGCGCTGGCTTTTTATTTTCAGCGCCATCGCCATGATTTTAGTGGTTGGCTTCTGGGCGGTTTATCTGAATAAAACAATCGCCAATTCCGGCCAGACCGCGGCAACCGAACCAAGCAGCCAATCATCAGCCCAAACGCCAAAAGAATCCGCCTGGCGGATTTTTCTATCCGGTTTTAAAACAATCGTCGGCCAGATGAAAGAATTATTCACCGCGGCCCGCAAAATTTCCGTTGAAATCGGCAACTCCGGTTTTGCCACCAGTTCCCCGGAAATCTTAAACGCCGCTTCCACCCGATAAATATAAATAATCAGGATTATGCCCGAAAAAATAGAAAAAAAAGAAATTACCAGCGAACTTCAGGAATCCTATCTCGATTACGCCATTTCGGTTATTGTTTCACGGGCTCTGCCCGACGTGAGAGACGGTTTAAAACCGGTTCACCGCCGAATTCTTTACGCCATGATGGAAGACGGATTGCGAAACGACGCCAAATTCCGTAAATCCGCCACGGTCATCGGTTCGGTTCTGGGACGCTATCATCCTCACGGCGACGTTGCGGTCTATGACGCCCTCGTGAGAATGGCCCAGGATTTTTCCTTAAGATACCCCTTGATTGACGGCCAGGGAAACTTCGGTTCGATTGACGGGGATTCCGCGGCCGCCTACCGCTACACCGAAGCCCGGCTTTCAAAAATCGCCGAAGAATTGCTGACCGAAATCGAAAAAGAAACGGTTGACTGGCAGCCGAACTACGACAACACCCGGGAGGAACCGAAAGTCCTGCCCGCCAAATTCCCGAATCTTTTGGTCAACGGAACTTACGGCATCGCCGTCGGAATGATGACCAATATCCCGCCCCATAATCTGGGAGAAATAATCGAGGCGACCAAATACGTAATCGACAACCCTCAGGCCGAAATAAAAGATTTGGTGAAAATCGTTCCCGGCCCCGATTTCCCGACCGGCGGCCATATTTACAACAAGTCAATCGCCGAAACCTACGCTTTAGGCAAGGGCTCGATCACGATGCAGGCAGCGGCTGAAATTCAGGAACGCAAAGAAAACGTGTTCGACGTCATCATCACCGAAATCCCTTACCAGGTGAATAAATCCGAACTCATCGTTAAAATCGCCGAACTGGTCCAGGATAAAAAAATCGAAGGCATCAAAGACATCCGGGACGAAAGCGACAAAGAAGGGTTAAGAATCGTCATTGAATTGAAAAGCGACGTCAACCCCCAGAAAATCCTTAATTTCCTTTACAAGCACACCGACCTCCAGAAAGATTTTTATCTGAACATGCTGGCTTTGACCGACGGCCTTCAGCCGCAGGTAATGTCCTTGAAAGACGTTATTGCCGCCTGGATAAAACACCGCCAGGAAGTCATAAAAAGAAGAACCGAATTCGACCTGAGGAAAGCCGAGGAACGGGCGCATATTTTGACCGGTTTGGTGAAAGCCCTGGATTCGATAGACGCGGTCATCGCCACCATCAAAAAATCGAAAGACCGCGAAACCGCCCGCCAGAATCTGATAAAAAAATTCAAATTCAGCGACATCCAAGCCAACGCCATTCTGGAAATGAAACTCCAAACCCTGGCGGCTCTCGAACGCCAGAAGCTCGAAGACGAACTGAAAGAAAAGAAAAAACTGATTGCCGCCCTCCAATTCATCCTCAAAAACCCGAAAGAAATGCTGGGCATCATCAAAAACGAACTGACCGAATTGAAAACCAAATTCGGCGACCCGCGGCGGACCAAAATCATCAGCACCGAGGTTAAGGAATACCGCGAAGAAGACCTCATCCCCCAGGAAGACAACATCATCACTTTAAGCCAGGCCAGCTACATCAAACGGCTGGCGCCCGACACTTTCAAGACCCAGAAACGGGGCGGCAAGGGGCTTATCGGATTTGACCTTAAAGAAGAGGACTTCGTCACCCAAATTCTGACGGCTAAAAGCCATGACAATGTCCTGTTTTTCACAGACCGCGGCCGGGTTTTCCAAACCAAGGCCTACGAAATCCCCGAAGCGAGCCGGACCGCCAAAGGCAAATCGATTTACAATTTCCTGAACCTTTCAACCGAAGAGAAAATCAGCGCCATCATCAGCTATCCCAAAAACCACGGCTCGGCGTATCTCGTGATGGCCACCAAAAACGGATTCATCAAGAAAACGCCGCTCGACGATTTCACCAACATCCGCCGCAACGGCTTAATCGCCATCAATCTCAAAAAAGACGACCTTCTGAAATGGGTCAAGCTTTCCTCGGGCCAGGACGAAGTCATTTTAACCACGGCCCTGGGCCAGGCCATTCGTTTCCCGGAAAAACAGGTCCGGGCAATGGGCCGGACCGCCGCCGGCGTCAAAGCCATACGGCTCAAGAAAAAAGAAGATTCCGTCAGCGGACTTGATATAATTATCAAAAAGGAAGCCAAAGACCAGCGGTTGCTCGTGGTAATGGCCAACGGTTTCGCCAAACAAACCAGCCTGAAGCAATACCGGATCCAGAGCCGCGCCGGTTCGGGCATCAAAACCGCCAACATCACTTCCAAGACCGGGCCGGTCATCGCCGGGCAAATTATCGACGAAGCCGAAGAAATCCTGGCCATTTCCGCCAAGGGCCAAATCCTCAAAACGAAAATTAACAGCATCCGTTTGGCGGGCCGGGCCACCCAGGGAGTGAAAATAATGAACCTGGATGCCGGCGACAAATTAGTGGGGATGATTACGATATAATATAATTGACAACCAACTCATGGCTAAGCTCAACCGAAACCAGAAAATTATCGTCAGCGCCGTCGGGGTCATAATTTTATTTTTGATTCTCGTTTTTCTGGGAGTTATCCCGGGGCTGCGGCGCGCCAACGAAACAAAAGTCAAAGCCGATATGGAATTCTGGGGAGTTTACGACCAGATAAGCGTCTATCGAAACGTTATCGAGCAATTCCAAACCCTTCATTCTGGCATCCGGATAAACTATCGCCAGTTTGACCCCAACACTTATGAAAATGAACTAATAAATGCTTTAGCCGCCGGCAAAGGCCCGGATATCTTCATGATTCACAACACCTGGCTGCCGAAGCATTACGACAAAATTTCGCCCCTGCCCCAGGAAAAATTAAGCTTAACTACTTATACCGATAATCTTTTCCCCGAAGTGGCGACCAAGGATTTTATCTATAACGAATTTATATATGCCATCCCGCTTTCAATTGACACCCTAACGCTTATTTACAACAAAGACATTTTCAACCAAAGCGGAGTGGCTTTGGCGCCGACCAACTGGACGGAGCTTAGAAATATCATCCCCAGCGTGAGAATTCTCGATACAACCGGAAAAATCAGCCGGGCCGGAGCCGCCATCGGCGGATCCGCCAAAAGCATCAATCGGGCGACCGACCTTTTGAGTCTTTTGATGCTCCAGGCCGGCGCGCAGATGGTTGATAAAGATTTCACCCGGGCTACTTTCAACCAAAGCGGCTCCGGCGGCATCTCGCCCGGGCTGGATGCTTTGAATTTTTACACCCATTTCACCAATCCGGTGAATTCCGATTACGCCTGGAACGACGCTCTTCATTATTCATTGGACGCTTTTGCCGAGGGCTCGGTCGCGATGATTTTCAACTACGCTTACCAGCTTTCATACCTTAAAACCAAAAATCCTTTCCTGAATTTTGCCGTGGCACCCGTACCCCAAAATAACCAATCAGAACCGGTAAACTACGCCAATTACTGGGGCTACACCGTTTCCAATAAAAGTTCCCATCCGGATTTAGCCTGGGATTTTGCCCTCCTTCTGACGACCAACCAAGCCAACGCCGAAAGCTATCTTGAGGAAACCCAGAAGCCGCCGGCTTTGAGATTCCTTATCCAGAAATATCTCAATGACCCGGAGTTAGGCGTTTTCGCCAAACAAGCCCTGACCGCGAAATCCTGGCTTCAGATCGACAGCAACCGGGTGGAAACTATTTTTTCGGATATGATAGAATCAGTAATAAGCGGCAAACAAACGGCGAAAAGCGCCATTGATCAGGCCGAAGCCCAGATTACCCAATTAATGCAAAGACAATAAATGTTACTAACCGTTTCATTTTTCGCCAAACTTCTGCCCGAATGCTCCGGGGCGGACTGCACTTTCTGCGACTTCATCCAATTAGGCCAAAACATCATCAATTTTCTGACCCAAAACGTCGCCTTTCCCTTGGCCGTCGCCTTTATAATTTTCGGCGGCGTAATGATGATGATAAACAGCGGCAACCCGCAGAAACTCAAAGAAAGCCAGGGCATCATCTTTTCGGCGGTCATCGGGATAGTGATTATGCTTAGCGCCTGGGTGATTCTTAACACTTTCTTCCATTTAATGACCGGTAGCCTTAACTGGCCCTGGCATACGATTCAATGTTAATGTTAAAATAAAAGCATGAATTATCTTCTGACAAAATTTTTAGGGGCGATGATGGGGATCAATAAAGCGTTGGCAGCCGGAGCCGGCGGCACGTTCGGCGGCGGAGACAGCACCAACGGCGGAGGAACATACAACATCCCCAATCCTCTGGGCGTGAATAATATCAGCCAGATAATCAATAGCATCGCTTACAACTTGAGCGTCTATATCGCTCCCCCGATTGTCACCCTGATGATTCTTTTCGCCGCTTTTCAGATTTTAACGGCGGGCGAAAACCCCGAAAAGCTTAAAAGCGGCAGGGAAATCATCCTCTGGACTTGCGTCGGTTATGGTATTGTTTTAATATCATGGGGAATCACCTCCATTATCCAGCAGCTTTTAAGCGGTTATTAAAAATTGACAAAAGGTCGAAAGACAATAAATAAAACAAATATGAAAAACAAAACAATTAAAAACACGATTTTATTGCTTTCTTTGGTCAGTCTGCCGGCTTTGGTTTTGGCCCAGGTTCAGCAAATCCCGCAGCAAACAAACTTCAGCATCCAGAACATCATCAACATGCTCAACACCGTCATCAACTGGGTTTTCACCATTCTTCTGCTCGTTGCCGTGATCTTCATCTTAATGGCGGCTTTCAAGTATCTGGGCAGCGCCGGGAACGAAGAAGCGGTAAAAACGGCTCAGAATCAGCTGATTTACGCCGCAGTGGCCATTGGCGTCGGTTTGATCGCCAAAGGCATCGAATTCATCGTCCGCCAGTTAGTGGGCGCTTAAATCTCAACCTTGTTTATCAAAAAAGAAACCCCTGTCAGGCATATGCCTGACAGGGGTTTTGTTATTCTACAAAAACGGCGATTGTCGCTTCGCCGGTGGTACCGCGAATCCGAAACCGGTCACCTGGAAGAACGCCCAGCGGCTTCCATTGATAGGCCGATACCCGAATCCGTTTTCCCGTACACAGGAAAATTTCGAACCAGTCGGCGGACGGCGTGTCTATCGTGAATCTGCCGTATCTGGGGCCGATAATCCAACCTGACCATTGGTCGGGCTGAATTTTCACCTTTATCGTCTCTCCGGCATTCACGCAAATGGTCCGGGCGTCGGAGACGACCGAATGTCGATTCTGACGACCTAAAAGAGACAAGGCTAAAACCGCCACCACCGCCCATATTACCACACGCACGAATTTCGGAGATTCAGCTTTTTTGCGGTAGTTAGGATTAGTTGCCTCCCTCATTTTTGCCTCCTTTCCCGAATTTCCCCAAGAAACCAGCCAAAATACCAGCCTCTCCTTCGACTGAAACGATTTCCTTCTTGACAGACGGATCAAGCGTTTTGTCGGCGGCGTTAAGCGCTACCTGAGGGGAAGCGCCCAGTTTATCTATGGCGCTTTTTGCCATGTCAATCTTTTTCACGAACGCTTTTTTTCTGGCGTCGGCCTGCCTTTCTTTCTCAAAAGCTTCCTGGGTGTCTTTTGAAAACGTGATATCCGACAAAGCGAAATACTCGATGTCGATGCCGTAGCGTTCTTCCACCGAAGAACGATCTGTGAACTGTTTCTTTTCCGCATCAAGAACTCTC
>Ga0265297_10009971_pt1 | contig 12089 bp, 12 predicted proteins | sample Munlanlwell13791_FD_192502 | JGI IMG/M metagenome (GOLD analysis project Ga0265297, IMG submission 192502) | Leachate microbial communities from a municipal landfill in Southern Ontario, Canada - Leachate well 137-91 | ecosystem: Engineered > Solid waste > Landfill > Unclassified | place...
AACTTCAAGCGAACGCAGATTAACGTTTCCTATTTGAGAAACCATTTCCTGGGTCTTTGCAAGTTTTTCTGCCAAGATAATTTTGTTTGCTTTTATGATTTCAATGTCGGGGAAGTTAAGCATTTCTGTTTCTAGATTTTCAATTTCGGCACTGACTCTTGCAATATCAATTTTCAAATTATTCATTTCCTGATCGAAATTGTACGCGACATTTTGTTTCCTTGCAATTTCAACTTCAGTATCTCTAACCTTTTTCTGAAGAGCATCTCTTTCAGCAATAAATTTCTGGAATTTTTCAACAAGCTCCTGTTCCTGTTTTTTCTTTTTCTCAAGCAAATCTTCTTTGTCGTGAATTTTCTTTTTGATTTCCCGTATTTCAGAATTCAAATCTTCTTCTTCCCTCGACAATTGCTTGAAAGAAATTTTATTTCTTTCAAGTTCTCTTTGTTTAAAAGAAATTTCTGAATCCATATTTTCCTGACTCCTCAAAGAAATTTCTTGAACTTCAACTTTTAAAGTTTCATATTTCTGTTCAATATTAGAATTCTCGTCGAAAGAGCTCTCAAGATTTTTTTCCCGTTTCAACAACTCTGCAAGTTCTCCTTTTGCATAATCAATTTTTTCTTGAACGGATTTTATTTGATTTTGTTTTTCGTGAATATTTGAAAGTTTTACCAAATCAGAATTCCCTTTTGAAATTTCAGAATTCAATTCTTCAATTTCCTGATTTAATATTTTTCTTTTTTCATAAAGTGCGTTAAGCTCTTTATCAGAGGATTCTATTTCTTTAGTTAAGGCGGAAACTTTCTCGTGAATTTCTTTATGCATAGAATCAATATGTTCTCTAGTAATTCTACTTTGACAAAGAGGGCAGATGTCCATTTTAGAAATCTTTTCAATTACTTTTTTCTGCTTATCAATTTCATATTCATTTGCTCCAGCGAGTTTTTCAAGGCTAATTTCTTTTTTAACAAGTTCTTCAAGAAGAGTTCTCTTTTCAGCAACAGAAATTTTTAATCGGTCAATTTTTTCCGAAGTTGTCTTTGAATCAAATAATTCCTGTGAGATTGATTTTATCTGTTTTAATAAGAATTCAGATTCATTTGTGTAAGAGTTAAGGAAATTTTTTCTATCCTGTATTCTATCTTTCAAGGATTTTAATTCTGACTTAATTGTGTAAAACTTTTTTCTTTGTTCTTCAAGTTTTTCAAGCTCCTGTTTCTTTGATTCTATCTCTTTTTGGTTTTTTACCGTCGATAACGGCTTCTGCAAATCTTTCATACTCAATTCAAGATTTCTGATAGATTCTTGAAGTTCTGATTTGCCTTTTGAAATAGAAGAAATTTTATTCTCGAAATTTTCTAATCGAACATTCATTCCTGCAAGCTCTGCTCTAATGTTTGCAATTTCTTGATTAAGTCTTTCCTGTTCTAATCCTGTTGACTTCTGGATAGTTGAGTTTATTGAAGAAATTTTAGATTCCAAATTTTCTATCAAAGCTTTCATTTCCGCAATCGACTTTTTTTCTTTTTCTATTTCTTTGTTTTTACCAGCAACTTTTGAATTAATTTCTTCAAGAGATTTTTTTTTCTGAGTTATGTCTCCGTAGATTATACTTGCTTTGTATTTCTTGACGTCGCTTTGAAGTTTTGTGAATTTTAATGCCTGCTGTCTTTCTTTTTCCAAGTTGTTTAAGTAAATTGTTCTTTCTCTCAAAATTGCAAGGACTTCTTTTAATTTCTCTTCGGTTTTTTCCATTTCGGAAAGTGATTTTTCTTTTCGCATTTCGTAAATTGAAATTCCTGAAACTTCTTCAATGACTTTTCTTCTTTCTTCTGGTTGCATTCTCACAAAGTTTTGAATTTCCCCCTGAAGAACTATATTAAATCCGTTCGGGTCAATCCCTCCCTGCGCTAATAAAGATAAAACTTCCTGTCTTGTGCTAACATCTTCGTTAATTTTGTAGATACTTTGTCCGTTTCTTCTGACGATTCTTTTTATTGAGACTTCATTTTGGTCTATTGAGAAAACCCTATCTGAGTTATCCAGAACCATTTCAACGATTGCCTCTCTTGAAGGAGCTGCTGCTTTGCTTCCCAAGAAAATTAAATTCCCTGCTTTTGCTGCTCGCATTGATTTTATTGATAGTCTTCCGAGGACAAAACACAGCGCATCAGAAACATTACTTTTCCCACTCCCATTTGCACCGACGATGACATTAATTCCCGGAGCAAGCGGGATTTCGGTTTTTCTGACAAAACTTTTGAAACCCTGCACCACTAATTTTTTTATGTACATCATTTGTATAAGAAGAAATAGGATTTTTTAAAGGTTAATCAAGCTAGTTTTTTCTGTTCAGCAATTGCACAAACCTCTTTCCAAGTGCTCCAAGTTTTTCTGAATATTCCTTTGTCGCCGTAAGTTTGTGAGTGTTTTTGTAGGAATTTTGTTGTCAGCGGGTCTGAACAATATCCTGAACCGATCTCGCTTCCGTATTGCTCTTTTAATTTTCCCATTTCCATTTCCCTGACACATTTTGCAAGAACCGACGCAGCCGAAACAGAAATGTGATTTACATCTGCCTTATGCTCGCATAAAATTTCCAAGTTGGATAAATTATGAATTTTCATTTTTAAGAAATCTTTCCATTTTTCTATGCTGACAGAGGGACAATCAATTATAACTTTTATTTTTTCGAAACCCTTGTTTATTCTGTTAATTATTTCAGCCATTTTGATAGCTTCAAGTGCGTTTAAGTTTACTCCTTCATGATTTTTTCCGTCGATTTCTTCTGGATAAGCCAGCACTATTTCAAAAGTTTCTGCAAGCCCTTTTATTTTTTCTACTAAGAATTCTCTTCTTTTTTGAGTAAGCTGTTTAGAATCTTTTACGCCTAATTTCCTCAGTTCACTTTCTACTTTGTCGTCGATTAAACATCCTGCGAGAACCATTGGCCCGATTACAGGACCTCTTCCAGCGTCATCTATTCCGAGGATTAACATAACCCTATAGAGAATGGATGGTTTTTAAAATTAATTGAGAAATTTGTTCAGAAATTGAATTCAAATCCCAAAATAGAATAGCGGGGGTTGTTATAACTACTGATTTTCTGCTGAGACTATTCAGTTTCTTTTTTCTCCTCACTCTCTTCTTCCTGTATCTTTTTGAGTTCTTCTATTATTTCTTTAGGAAGATTTCCAAAAACAGCTTTATTAATTTCTTCTTCCATCTTTTTTTGTGTTAAATATACTTTTACAAATCCTTTGATAAGTTCAATAGTTTGACCACATATTCCAACAAAATATTCTATAGCAAAAGAAAATTTTTTCCATTCAGGGTTTCTTTCAAAAAGATGTTTATAATATTTCCCATTTTCAAATTCCAATTCTAGAGAAAACCAATTTATGGGAGCATGTGCAAAAATATTTCTCAAACTAACAAAATCTTGAAAGATTTCAAATTCTTCTCTTTTTATTTCAATTCCTGGCACACCTTTAAGCATTAGTTCTTCTACTAATTTAGCCTTTTTCATAAAATCGGAGGGAATCTTTTTATAACCTAAATTAAAAAATAGTTCGTTAAAAGATATTTCAATAATTGTGGACAATTCAAGAACTTGTCCTCTTGCTAAAAAAACCTTATTCATATTTCCTTGGATATTTGGAATCCCTTTTACAATTTCAGTTACTTTATTAAAAGCCTCATCCACATCGGTAATTTTGTTCTTACGAATTATTTCCTTTACCCCTTCAATAGTATTAATCTTATCTTTTTCTTCCATCTTTTTTTAATAGCCTCTTCGGGAAATGGGTACCTATAGCGGGGGTGGGATTTGAACCACACGACCTTCGGGTTTCCCATGCGTAGTGTTGGAATGAAAATCTTCCGATTGACTATGGGCCCGACGAGCACTCCAGGCTGCTCCACCCCGCTATAAAATATTAGACGCTTGTATTCTTTTAAACGTTTCGTCGGGGTTCAGAAAATATTTAAATCAGAATTTGTTTAGTCCTTCATGAAAAAAAGAGGTAGAAAAAAACCAATAGTAGCTCTTGCTCAAATTAAGTATTATGACATCAACAAAAATAATAATGTTGAAAAAATAAAAAAATACATCCGACTTGCAAAGAAGAAAAATGCAGATATTGTTTGTTTCCCTGAGTCGGTTATCACTCGGACAAAAACCCTTAGATTCGACGATAAATTTGTCAAAGAAATAAAACAAGAATGCAAAAACAATTCTATATGGTGCCTTATAACCGAGGACTTTATTTTGAAAGGCAAACCATACAATCTTACAATTTTGATTAACCGCGAGGGAAAAATAGCAGGAAGCTACAAAAAAATAAATCTTTATGGAGACAGCGACGGCATTTACCCTGGAAAAAAAATTAAAGTTCTTCAAACAGATTTTGCAAAAATTGGAATTGCAGTCTGCTGGGATTTAGCGTTTGGAGATTTATTTAAAAAAATGAAACAGCACGGAGCAGAAATTGTTTTTTGCCCTGCCTTTTGGTGCTACGAGGAAAAAGCATATGATAAAAACCACAGGAAAGAAGAAACAGATTTATTGAGAGCATTAATCAGAACCCGAGCATTTGAAAATATTTTTTTCGTCGGGCTGATAAATCCAGTAACTAAACGAAAAGACAGAGTTTCTTATTCTGCAATTGTTTCCCCCCAGAGAATTCTTAAGGAAATTGTGGGCAAAGAAGGATTGATAGTTACTCGTCTTAATCTTAGAGAAATCAAAAAAATCGAAAAACTTTATTCTGACGAAAATATAAATTAATTTCTTGCTTCTTTTTTTAAGAAATCCAAAATTTCTCCAACTAATCTTTTTCTGTCGTGAATGAAAAAATCCAAACCAGGCTGAGCATTAATTTCTAAGACTAACCATTTCCCATCTTTTTTTAAGAAATCAATTCCGCAAACACTTATTCCAAAAACCTTGATGGTTTTTTTAATTATTTTTTCTAACTCCTTATCTATCTTAAATTTACCAATATGATTTGAATGATTCCCTGTTTTTTTCCAGCCCTTTCCTGGTCGGATTGCAGTTTGCACAATCTTCCCTCCGACGATAGTAACTCGATAACTCAAGGAATTTGCAAATTCCTGTGCGATTATTGATAATCTTTCAGAACCTTTTTTCCAGAATTTTTTCATAATTTTTTCTGCTTCAGTTGTATTCTTAGCCATAGCAACATATTCACCATTGTTCCCCTGAATTCTCTTCAAAATTACAGGCCAATGACCGAACGAGATTAATTCTTTTTTTGCAACAGGAATATTTTCGGATAATAATATCGTATTCAGTGTCGGGATTTTATGTTTGAAGCATTTTAAAAAGAACATCCATTTATCCTCAAAATAGTAAAATTTGTTAGAAGGTTCTATAACTCGATCACCCAACTCTTCAAGAGTTTTCACAAATTCCATAGAAATATCTTCTGTGCTGTTGTTAAAAAAAAGGTCGCACTTTTTTACGTCTTCTTCCATATCTTCTTCAGTTAGATATTTATTTGTATTAATAAGAATTAAGTTAATGCCTTTCTTTTTAGCCAATTCGATGAATAATTTATCTTCAGTTTTTGGACAAATTTCGTTGAAGATATATCCTATAGATACTTTCTTCATTTTAGATTCTCTTTAGAATTTTTTTGTTAAGTTTAAATAAAAATAATAATCCTGTAAAAGCAATTGCTCCAGTTAGAAGGAAAACTATTTGGAAGCCAGTTAGATTAACAAATCCCAAATTTATATTTACATGTTCGGCAAGCCACCCGCCGGCAGCAGCTGTTGCGGCTGTTCCAACTCCGACGCCAGAAGAGTATATAGAATATTGAAATCCTCTTTTTCCTTTTTCAAGATAAGCTGTGAAAAGACTCGACCACGACGGATAAGAGAACGCTGCTCCAAGTCCGTATAAGAATTCTACAAAGTAAATATGATAAATACTCGTCGAGAATAAATATCCGATAGGCACTAATGCAATTAATCCAGTTCCTAATCTTAACATCCACAATCTGTCTTTTGGATTAAAGAATCTTGAAAATATAATTTGCAATACTGCATGAGTTAAAAGAAAAATCATACTCGCTAATCCTGCAGAAAATATGCTCCCGCCAGTCAAATTGTCGTTGATAAAAATTGCAAGAATCGGCGAAATCAAACCAAAACCAGTGAATACAAAAATGTCGGAGATAATTAAAATTTTCAGAGTATGATTCATCATAGGTTCTTTTTTATGATTTCTTCTGAAACGTTTTAATAAATTCATTTTCAACTCTTTTAAGATTATAATTGAAATAGGTATTTAAATTTTTTTGGAGAATAACAAACTTTAAATTCCCTTAAAAATAAAGATAATTATTATGCCCACATCGCATGCGAGGACACCAAGGTTTCCTTCGCTTAACTTTCCTTTAAAAAAGTACGAGTGGACAAATGCCCACATCGCATAGTCGGGAGTAACCCTCTCGCTTCACGAATACAATGTGGGCGGGATAACTATGCCCACATCGCATAGTGGTATTGCAGCGGATTGCTATTTAGGCTTCGGCCTTATACGACTTTCCCTTCGGGTTGAGAGTTGTTCCTCTCTTACGAGAGATGCCTTAACTGGCAACGTCTTTCCCTTCGGGTTGAGAGACACGCTTTTCCCTTCGGGTTGAGAAGCACACTGCTCTTTGAGCAAATATCCGCGCCCTTCGGGGCTCGCAGGTTCGATTCCTGCTGTGGGCGTGCGAGGACACCTCCGGTTTCCTTCGCTTAACCTTCCCACCAAATTTGCAAGGGCGTGCGAGGACAATTTGATTATGAAAAAAATTTTAGAAACACAAGAAGGAAGATTAGGAAAAATAATTTTCAAAGATAATGGAAATGGAATTCTCGACGGGAATGTTGAAACATTTATGAAAAAGAAATGTGAAATATATTCTGACAGCGACGGAGTAATTGTACAAATGACTAAAAGAGAATATGAAGAAATTCTGAAAGAAGAAGATAACTATAAAGGTTATCAAGCAATGTTAAGACAATACGATAAAAAATAATTATTTTAACGCTACAAAAATATCTCTGCCCTTGTGTTTAGCGTCGTAAAGTGCTTTGTCTGCCCGCTCCTTGAATTTCTTTTTATTATCTTTATCTTTTCTAAATTGCGTGACCCCGCCACTAACAGTTACTTTATATTTTTTCAAAGTTTTATCTGCGTGAATTAATCGTCTTAGTTTTAGAGAAAATGTTTTTGCTTTTTCTAAATCTGTTTCTGGGAGGAGGATCACAAATTCTTCCCCACCAAATCTCGCGGCGATGTCGGACTTTCGTATATCCCCCATTATTACTTCTGCAAGTTTTTTCAGCAACTCGTCGGCTTTTATGTGCCCGTATTTGTCGTTTATTTTTTTAAAGAAATCTATGTCAATCATTATAAGAGAAAGATTTTGATGCCCCCGCTTTGCTTTTTCAATTTCCATGTCAAGAAGCGTTTCGAAAAATTTATTGTTATACAACCCTGTTTTCTCGTCGTGAGTTGCAACTTCGTAAAGCATTGAAACAGATTCATTCATAGATGCAAACAAGTCTTCAATTTTTTTTCTGAATCTCGGGTCGAGTGCAGAAAGTTTTTTTTGAGTCTTTTTATCCATAAAATATAGAAGTCTGAAATATATATAAAAGTTGGGTTTCTTTTGAAAAAAGAAACTACACTGGTAGAAAACTAAAATTATTTCCCAATTTCACTAGTTTTTCTTTTCTGAATATAAAATTTGTTTACGACGGCTAAAACTTTTTCACGCTCTTCTACATTTCCCAATCCCTTCCAATCCATAAGAAGGATATCGACGTTCTCGTCTGTTCCTGCGATTGCTTCCCGCACCATTTCTTCTGTTAAAGGAAAAACATACTGGGGGATTACATGAGAAATTGCAATATTTGAATCCATCTGCAATTTGTTAAAAGCAGGACAATAATGAGAACCACCAATTCCGATTGCAACTTCATTATAAGGATTTTCTTTGAAAGAATTAATTGTTTCGTAAATTGCTTTAGCGACGACAAAACCTGCACGCCTGTCTTTCCATTCTTCTTCTGTCGGGCCAATCTCTACGAAGATGCAGGGTTTATTTATCAATGGACCATGATGAGTGCATTCCATTGTTAAGTCATATTTTTCCAAACTAAATTTTTCGGAAATCTCTTTTAATTTTTCAAATAGTTGTTTCTGAAACAGCGCAGAAGTCTTGCAAACTTTTTTTTCTTTCCCGCCGAATTCTGCTTTTCCAAAATTTCCAGGGGCATGAACAGAAAGTGTTTTTTTAGCTTCTGGGTTTTCAGATGCATGTCGAGAAGCAAAAATAATAAAGTCATAATTGTCAAATTTTCCAGTGTCGAGATTTTCTGTAAAAAGAACTTCGTTTTCAACTAAATAAAAATTCATATTTCCATACTGGCTTAATTGGGTAGTTATGTTTATTCCTGCCTTGTCAATTTTGCTGGCGACGATTAGAAAGTTCTTATACATAGAAGTGGAGAAGCATATCAGTTTAAAATTTTTTATATAATAATATTTATAAAATGAAGAGATAAGTAAAGTCATGGAACGCGGAAAATTTCAGGAACTTGGGACATTTAGCTTTGAATCGGGAGATTTTATTTGTGAATTGAACTTAACCAAAGGAGTAGATCTTTTTACAGGGGATTTCAACTTTTATTATACTGATTCTTTTTATCGTCCTGTAAAATCGTATATGTATAGTTTTACTAGTTTATCTAAAGTTTTTGAAGAGGCTAAAAAAATAGATTTTTCTAAAGATGTTAAGAATTGTATTAGTGAATTAGAAAAACAGGCAATGAAAGAAGTTAATGAATTGTTAGAAAATAATTTGATATAAATAGATTCTGTAAATGATTTTACCCTCAAAGAGATAAGAATTATAAACAAGATTTCCTCATTAATATTATGCAAGAGTTGTACAAATTACTTATCGGAGTTGCGGTTCTTATTTTGGGAATTCCAATAGGGAACTTGTTGGCTAAAGCAACAAAAGAAGAATTGAAAGAAGGAAGAATTTGGTTTAAGACGCTTGTTGCTGTTTGTTTGGTCTGTGGAGTTGTTTCTTTAATTTTTCAAAATGACTCATTGCTTTTTGGTTTTCTTTTCATTGCGATTGTCGCAAGCAGGAGTTTGAAGAAATAATTTCTGTTAAATATATAAGTATTGAAGGAGATTATAAATTATGAATTCCGAAGAAATAAAAAAATTAGTAATGCAATTGGGATCGTCTGGAAAAGTTTTGGATGAAGAAAAAATTTGGGTAAAATTAAAACCAGTTGGTGAAAAAATTGTCTATTATTTTTTAGAAGCATATCCCAAAGCAAAAAAAATGGAGTCTAGAAGAGCGTATATGTTCCACTCGATTAAGTATGCGAGAACCAATAAGGAAGCGTTGCAATTAGGAATTCTCGGATTGAAAGATAAGTCTGCAATTGTCAGATACAGGGCTTGTCAAATCCTTGCATACTCACTGAAAAAAGAAGTTCTACCTTTTTTAGAAAAAGCGCTAAGTCATAAAGATTCGAAGACGATTGAAGATGTAAAAGCCACAATAAACGCAATAAAAAAAAGAAATCATCATTTATTTTTTGACAGAGATAACTCGGGAAAGATTAAATGGTTTGTTAGGGATGCAGAAAGAATTTAACGCAGTTCAATTAAAAATATAAAAAGTCTACTGGACAATTGATTATATGTTATACTTAATCGGACTAGGGCTTAATGAGAAAGGAATTTCTGTCGAGGGAATTGAAGCTGTGAAAAAATGCAAGAAGGTTTATCTTGAAAATTATACTGTTGATTTTCCTTATTCTTTTGAAAAATTAGAAAAGGTTCTTGGTAAAAAAACAATCAACGCAGACAGATATTTTGTTGAAGATATGAAGGTCTTATTGGGCGAAGCAAAAAATGGAAATGTTGCTTTACTTATTTACGGGTCGCCATTGACAGCTACGACGCATATTTCTTTGATTGAAGAAGCACGAAAGAAAAATGTGAAATGTGAAATTATTTACGGGGCTTCGATATTTGACGCGATTGCTGAAACAGGATTGCAAATCTACAAATTCGGTAAAATTACAAGTATGCCGAAATGGCAGAAAAATTTCACACCGACGAGTTTTATGCAGATTATAAAAGACAATAAGAAAATTGATGCTCATAGTTTGATTTTGATTGACATCGGTTTGGAATTTAAAGATGCAATTGGAGAACTTGAACAATCAGCTAAGAAAGAAAGATTAAAGATAGAAAATATTATTGTCTGCTCTAGTTTTGGAACTAAAAATAAGAAAATATTTTATGGTGGGATTAATAGATTAAAAAATGTTGAAGTGAAAAAACCTTATTGTATAATTATCCCGGGGAAATTGCATTTTGTTGAAGAAGAAGTTATTAAAAATTTAGAATAGTTCTTGAAAATTTATCAGATAAGTAATTTTAAAAATGTTGGAAAATAATGAATAGAATGGATCATCTGGAAGAAAAGAAGATTGCGGAATTTTGGAAAGCGAAGAGAATTTATGAGAAGTCGGTTAAAAAGAATTCTAAAGGAAAGAAGTTTTACATGATGGATGGACCGCCTTACGCTACAGGGCATATTCATATGGGGACGGCACTGAACAAAATTTCAAAAGATATTGCAATGCGATCACATAGACTTCAAGGTGACGATGTTTTTGACAGGGCGGGATATGATACTCATGGAGTTCCAATTGAATTCCAAATTGAAAAAGAAATTGGAAGCAAATCAAAAAAAGACATTGAGAAATACGGAGTAAAAAAGTTCATTGATAAATGTAAGGAATTTGCTACGAGATATATCGGAGTGATGAATTCTGAATTTGAAAATTTGGGTGTTTGGATGAATTTCAAAAATCCCTATTTAACTCTCGACGATGATTATGTTGAAACAATCTGGGACACTTTCAAAGTTGCACATGAAAAAAAACTTTTGTATCTGGGAAAATATCCAGTTCATGTTTGTCCTCGCTGTGAAACTGCGGTTGCGTTTAATGAAATTGAATATTCAAAACAAGAAGACAATTCTATATTTGTAAAATTTAAACTGAAAGGCAAGAATAATAAATTTTTAATTATCTGGACGACGACGCCGTGGACACTTCCTGCAAATATGGGGGTTATGGTTAATCCGGATTTTATTTATCAAGAAATTGAACTTTCTTCAGGGGAAAGATGGATTTTAGCAAAAGAACTTGTTGAGAAAATTATGACTACCTTAGAAACAGGCTACAAAATTGTGGGAGAATTTAATGGAAAGAAAATGGAAGGAATGGAATATGAAAACCCGCTGTCAAAAAATCTTAATCTTAAAACAAAAAATGCTTACAAAGTTATTTTATCTTCGAGATATGTAAATTTAGAAGATGGAACAGGGTTAGTCCATTGTGCTCCCGGGCATGGAAAAGAAGATTATGAAGTTGGAAAAGAGTATCAATTAGATATGCCGTCACCAGTTGGATTGAATGGACTTTTAACAGAAGAAGCAGGAAAATATTTTGGAAAAAAAGCAAGAGTTGTCGACGAAGAAATTATAGAAGATTTGAAACATGACAATGCATTAGTTTACAAAATGAAATATTCCCATGATTATCCCTTGTGTTGGAGATGTAAGAGTCCACTTTTGATGGTTTCTTTACCCCAATGGTTTTTCAAGATTTCAGAAATTCAGAAAAAGTTAATTAAAGAAAATGAAAATATTTATTGGATTCCGTCGTGGATGAAACAAAGAATGAAAGCGTGGATAGACGGCATATCTGATTGGCCAGTTTCGAGAATGAGATACTGGGGGACTCCGTTGCCGATTTGGAGTTGTGATAAATGCGAAGAGCAAATTGTTGTGGGTAGTGCTGATGAATTAAAAAAAGTTGCAAAGTTACCGAAGACAAAAAAAATAGGATTACATAAACCAGAAATTGACGCAATAACTTTTAAGTGCAAATGTGGGGGCGAAATGAAAAGAGTTCCTGAAGTGTTGGATGTTTGGTTTGATTCGGGGGTTTCAAGCTGG
>Ga0265297_10009972_pt1 | contig 12088 bp, 10 predicted proteins | sample Munlanlwell13791_FD_192502 | JGI IMG/M metagenome (GOLD analysis project Ga0265297, IMG submission 192502) | Leachate microbial communities from a municipal landfill in Southern Ontario, Canada - Leachate well 137-91 | ecosystem: Engineered > Solid waste > Landfill > Unclassified | place...
AAAAAGTAACTTTGGTATCGTTTTTTTCTTCTGTTTCTTGAGGTTTACCCCATTCATCAGGATATTTTAGTCGAAAATTTAACTGGCTGTTTTCATATTTAATCCAATTAGCAGTCGGATCAACCGGTAGAGGATCTGTTGATTGCAAGATTTTGATTGATTTAAAGATATCATGGAAAATAGCATCCTCATTCTTTTGACCAGGATAATATACCATATGAAATTTATAAACCTTATTTCTATATTGCCATGAATATCTATCGTTTTCTAAAGGACCATTACCACAACTAGTACAGTAATACGCTTTGGTCCCATCATCCATGAAAATAATTTGATCCTTTTGGCTCATAATAATTGAGCCACCCGCACCCATTTGATTTCGACTATCTATCAATTTTACGAAGTCTTCCATTGATAACAGTCGGTCATTATCTAGTAAAGATATTTGAAAATGTAAAAGTTTATTTTCGCTATCATTACTTGGATATATTACTACGCCTGCTGAATCACCATGAATTGAGTAGCCTGGCGGATATTTTAACGAAAGAAATAGATTTGGCGATTCCCACAGCTTCCATTCATTTGTATTGTTTTGTTCTACCACATAAGGAGTCTCTGTTATAGTTGGATTAGGTTTATTAGTAATAGTTGGTTCAGGTTTAGCGGTAATGCTTAATTGCTGTTTTTGGCTACTCTGGATCGTTGGTAAGATCATATTCTTTGTAACCTTTTTATTGTCCTGATAGGTTCTAAAAAAAATTATGGCAATAATAATAGGAATAATTATGATCGCCAGAATTACTACAAATGAAGACGTAAAGGATCTTTGCTTAGTAGTCTGCACTGTTTGCAACGGTGTATAATCGATCATACTTACATTCTAAATAAACCGAAGCGGTAAATAAAGTATATTTTTCACCTAGTTACCTGGTAGCTTTGAACTTTGGCTAGCAATGATTTGGCTTCAGAATTATTTTGGAAATGGTTCCTAACCGGTTGTAATAATTTGTCTAACAAACTTATAGCTGTATTTTTTAAGTCAAGAGGATGGATCTGTTTCTGACTGTAAAGTTTTTCCAGATTTTCATACGAATTAAGAATTACCGGACCGCCGAACTTTTCATCCCTGTCAATAACGACATTCGGCATATTTAGCCGGTCAAGCGAATCAAAAATAATATAGCGGAAGTATTCAATTACCGGATTGTCTTCACATATAGATTCAGGACAATACGCCTTGTTTATCTTCCTTTTAATATCCTCGTATGTGTCTGTCATAAAAATTGCCGTATCCGGTTTTGATTTTGACATTTTCAGTTCAATTGCTCGGCTGATTTTATCTTCAGCGTTAGACACCGGTTTAGTTAATCCCAGAAGCATATGGTGACTGACAACCACCGGCTTCCAAAAACCAAGTTGTGGTCCAATTTCCCGCGCCAGCATATTGACCTTTCTCTGGTCCATACCAAGCTGAGTAATGTTAGCTTTCAACATAAAGATATCTGCCACCTGCATACAGGAATAGATAATATTGGCTGCTGTTAATTTATCCAAAGACTCTTCTCTTCCCATCATCTCAGCCGTCCTGATAAACCGCCTCAAACCATTAGTTTTCCCTATCTGAACCACCAGTTTCCAGTAATCAGGATTCTTAACCATGTCTGATGCCCACAAAAATTCAATCTTATTCAGATCCATTCCGCAGGCTTTCCAAACCTCGATAAAATATTTACCGACTACTTTGATTTTTTCCAGGTCACCGCCAAGCTTGTTATTAGCCATCGCATGCCAATCAGCTACCCACATCTTGAATCTGATTCCGGCTTTAGTCATTTTATTAATGTTAATCGCCCGCAATAGTCCCTGCCCAATATGAATTTGGCCTGAAGGTTCAAATCCATCATAAGCAATCAGCTCTTTCCCGCTTTCCAACAGTTTTACCAACTCATCTTCAGTAATAATCTCCTCACCCACTTGTTTTATTAAATCTAATTTATCTTGTATTGACATAAAAGTTATTATATACCTGTCACGCTCGGAATTGCAATGAGCGTATTACAATAGAATTCTATTCCATATCATCATTCACTGGTTGAAGATTTCAACCACAATCCTTTCACACCTTTTATTCCAATAAGGATGAGAAAAGAAATCACTATAAAATAGAGATATTCAGCCAATGAAACCGGTTGAATACGGAAAAGCTTAGCAAACCAAGGTGTCTTCACAATCACAAACTGGGTCAGGAATGGAAAACAAAAGGCAATAAGAAACATCGGTGAGATTAATTGATGCTTATGCTTTCTTAACGACCGGTGAGACAACCAAAGATCAATCAGAATAAATGACTGGATCAATGTCAAGACGCTAAAAGCAGCTGTTTTGCCTATAACATCTCCCTTAATCCTAAAAACAAAATATGCAGTCAATATTAATATTGTCGATAAAATACCAACCGCAAGAATATACCGCTGGTCAAAATCCTTAAGTAACTGTAATTTTTTCTCCGGGGGTTTTTTCATAGCATTATCATCCCGTGGAGAAAAAGCCAAGGCAAGCGCCGGTACTCCATCAGTCACCAGATTGATATACAGCAACTGAATCGCATAGAATAAATGCGGCAACCCGATAATCAGCCCGATAATAAGAGCCAACGCCTCAGACATGTTACAAGATAGTAAATACTTGACAGCATTTTTAATATTTTTGATAATATTCCTTCCTTCATCAATGGCATTAACAATTGTCGCAAAATTGTCGTCTGTAATTACCATGTCAGCAGTTTCACGGGCAACATCAGTTCCAACAAGTCCCATAGCTACTCCGACATCAGCTTGTTTAAGCGCAATCGCATCATTAACACCGTCACCTGTTACCGCTACAATCTCTCCCAGTTCCTGATAGAGCTTGACTATCCTATGTTTATGAAAAGGACTCGTCCGTGCAAAAACTTTTACTCTTGGTAATATTTTTTTCAACTCGTCATCCGAATACTCTTCCAGTTGTTTACCTGTCAAGAATTCATCGCCCTGCTTGATTAAACCCACATTAACGCCAATCGCCTCAGCGGTTTTTTCATTATCGCCGGTAATCATAATGGTTTTAATTCCGGCTGTCTGGGCTCTCTTAATTGCGTCGGTTACTTCGGGTCTCGGAGCATCATAAATCGCCACCATACCAAGGAATATTTGTTTTGCATCAACCGGCGACTTAGAATTTGCTCCAGAATATGTTTTATATGCAAATGCCAAGACTCTCAGCCCTTTTTTCGCCCAGCTGGACATAATGTTTTCAATGTTTTTTTTGTTAATCTCTGACATTGTCTCTTCTATACCGTTTATTAAAATCCTGTCGGAAATTTCAAGAATCGATTCCGGAGCTCCTTTGCTGAAAATATAGCTTTCATTTTTTTTCTGCACCTCAACTGTCATCCTTTTGGTAACACTGTCAAACGGTATTTCATTGATTATTTTCCAATCCTGTCGTAAATCTTCCGGTTTAAGACCGACTTTTTGTGATAAAAAAAGCAGCGCGCCTTCAGTCGGATCTCCAAGCACATCAAAATGACCATGATCATGGACATAAACTAATGAGGCGGTAGAACAAAGAACACCGTTAAGAATTAATTTATGAAAGCTTTGATTGGATAAACTCGGAGTGGATTTCTCATCATAGATTTTATTGTCAATATAAACATCTTTTACAGTCATTTGGTTTGTAGTTAAAGTGCCTGTCTTATCTGTAGCAATCAAAGTAATGCTACCAAGAGCTTCGATCGCTGATAATTTCCTGATGATGGCTTTTTTTTTCGCCATGGCTTTAACGCCAATCGACAAGGTTATCGTCATCACCGCAGGCAAACCCTCAGGAACAACAGCCACCGCAAGTGAAATTGCCAGTAAAAATGCCGGAAAATAATTTAATCCCTGGAGCATGGAGATTACAAAAACTATAATGGAAATAACAATGCCGGCAATACCTATCGTTCGTGACAAATCACCTAATTTTTTTTGCAAGGGTGTTTCGGTGTCCTGAATCTCTCCCAGATGACCGGCAATCTGACCGAATTTTGTCTTCATACCGGTTGCAGTTATCTCAAAATGTCCTCTGCCTTTGGCAACAAGGGTACCCATGAAGATTTCATCATTGATCTTCTTGGCCACTGATAATGATTCTCCGGTTAAGACCGATTCGTTTATCTCTAGATTCATCTGCTCGATGATTTTTCCGTCTGCCGGAATTTTCACCCCTTCTTCAATGAAAACAATGTCTCCTGCAACTAAATAGCGGCTATCAATCTCCTTTTCCTGACCATCACGAATAACCCTCACTTTCATTACCGTCATTTTTTTAAGAGCTCCGATGGCTTCTTCTGCTTTGGCTTCCTGATAAAGCCCAAAAAAAGCATTAAGCACTACTATCGCCATGATTAATCCGCCGTCAATGGATTCACCGATAAAAAATGACAGTAAGGCAGCCAAGAGCAATAAGACGGTAAGAAAATCTTTAAACTGTTCGACCAGCTTAATCAAAATGCTTTTCTTCTTTTGCTCAGAAATAACATTGAGCCCGAATTGTTCAATCAGCTGTTCAGCTTGTTTTGTTGATAAACCAACCATATGATATGTCAAATGTTAAACCTGCCTGCCGGCAAGGCAGGTGTCAAATGTCAAAACTTTTTACAAAAAAAATAAACATTTTTAGATTTGAGTTGTAGATTTGAGATTTAACATTTGAGTTTTGAGATTTAGTTGGAGATTTAGTTGTTTAAATGTCTCCTCCATAGTGATGATGATTTGATTGATTGTTTTTTCCGCATCGCTAAAATTAATTGCCTTAAGATTGTGCGGAAAGTAATGGAATATTTGATTACGACCGATTTTCCAGGTAGTCCAAATATTATCAGCCAATTCTTTTGTGTATCTTTCTTTTATTTTTTTATAAAGAGATCTGTCTCCTAGTCTGTCAACCAGGTTCGGTGACATTAATTTGCCAAGACGCAGATGATCAGAGATATAGTCAAGATGGGAAATAAATTTAATATCTTTAAATATCTGCTTAAGAAAACCTTCATAGGCCTTGGCAAAAGGAAAAACCAGGAAAGAATAGTCTTTAAACTTATCGGTATTTTTACCGTCGATCAAACATTTCATCAAATACTCACCCTCCAAAATCAGATCTTTTTGGGTCTGGGATAAATACTGCCAAAATTGACTATAAGTGTCGGTTGGTTTGAGCATAATTTAAGTATACAGAATGTAGTTGTTTTTTGTTATCTTATCAGATCGGCTGTTTTTTTCCAGAACTCCCGGACACCATTTGAGTTCAGTTCGTTTTGTAAACATTCATCGTATTTACAGGCCATGGTCGGATTAAATCGCATTTTTTGCATCTCAAGAAAAATACTGTTTTCCTGGCACCAGTGAATAAATTCGGCAGAATTATAGGAATGAAAAGGCAGAAGTAAACCGCGCCAGGATCTGGCTTTTTCTAAAAAAAATGCTTTTTGATCTGCTGAAAGCAGTTGATTTTTATTTGCTTTTTCCCAGATTATTTTCTGCTCACTGATACTTGGCATTAGATGATGCCGTCTCAAGAAATATAGATTATCCTCTTCCTGTTTGCCGACCGGATTGGCAAAGAGCATGATCGGTCCTCCAACACAATAGGGTTCGATCAATGATTTAAAAGTCTGCTCACTGGGTTTTGTTATTTCCATGGAGATGATATTTTCGTTATAAACTTGGTCATATTGATCGATCACGCCTCTATCATTAGCTGACGTATATAATTTAATGTACGGACGGTCGTTGATATTTCTAATAAAGTTTTCTGTAAAAGGAGCGATCTTCGTAACCACATGAAAGGAATATCGCTGAGATTTTAGATAAAGTTGGTTCATGAGTTTTTCAAAATATTTTGTCCCAACTGCAGCGCCGGAAATCGGCACTGCTATATGAATATATGAGCGGTGACTGGCTGTCAATTGATCTTTCTTAGACTGTAGATCCATATTATTAAAAGGTTGGGAAAATACTGGATTCACCGGATAAGGATTAACCGAAAAATTCACTTTTTTATAATTCATATTCAAAATATAGTTTTCAAGCTTCTTCTTGGTTCTGTCACTTGGAACAAAGATAACATCTGCACCCGGAATGTACCAAATATACTGGGGAGTATCATCGGTCACCTGAACTGCCAGAAATACTCTCAGATTTCTTTCTGAGCATAGTCTGTTTTTTATTACAGCTAGTTGATGAGCTAAACCAAAATGAGTAGCAATGATTAGGACTGTTTTTGGAGTTTCTAAACGCTGGTCAAGTATGGTCAACATCTGATTGTAAAGATCCTTAGTATTGCTGCGCAGAATTTTGCGGTAGATCGAGGTAAACAAAGTCTGGAATCGACTACTCTGCGCCCATTCAAAAATAGCTCTGACCAAAGGATTGACACTGGTATAACGATGAAGGACTCTGATGAGTTCGTCATGAGATCCAAGAAGCAAAGCATGGGCATGACTTGGTAAACCACGGTATAAAGCATTGGTAACCCGAAGATGACCAAGACCAGCCGGCGCATAAGCAAAGATTACCAATATCGATTTATTGTCAAAAACCGCTGTCATAAGCTACATTTTATAGAGATTCTCATTGACATGCAAGAATAATAGCCTATAATTACTATAGGTTAATAATGGGCTATTCGTACAAAATTATATATGGTAAGAGAATCAACACTCGGGGCAATTACAATGGCAATCGCTGTAAATAACCGTACCCTGCAAGAAATCAGTTGTCTTGCTAATGCATGGCGAGCAAACGCATTGTTAAGAAATATAAGGAAACCTCAGCCAGGTAAAGAACTAATAGACTTAATAAAACCCATATTCGATGGAGTTGAAAATTTAACTGAAGAACAATTAGCGATATTATATGATGTATTTTACGGTTCACAATTGGAACCACGTCCGGCTTCTCAAGATCCTGTAATATCTGGTATTAGAATATTGCCTAAACAATTTTTTTCTAATATTGACAAAGGTGCAATTAACTACGCATCTGCGGTAGGCATGACTAGAGCCATACAAGTGTTCCCTAACCAATGGCTTGTTCCAGGAATAGCAGCAGAAAATATATATTTAATTGACAACCGTCTTCCTAAAAAAGACCGCGCGGTACTGCAAACGGTCCTCGGTATAGCTGCTCTTGATGGATTTGGTGAGACTCTAAAACATTGTAAGCAATGTGTGTTGGTTATGAAAGGTAAAAAATATTTTATTCATTGGCAGGATCTTCCGGCAAATGAAACTGTTCCGGTAGTTGACAGACTGGTAACAATGCAACTAAGAGAAGATGAGCTTGATCAGTACCCGAATCAAGAAGTTGCCTATATTTTTGTCAAATAAAAACTACTTGTTAAGCCTCAAATAAAGTTGTCAAATCAAGTTTAACTGAAGGACTCATGGTAGTTTTCATTACTGCTTTTAGAATATGGGCTTTACCGACTGACTTAATAAATATCCGGGCGTTTTCAACCAATTTATTATCTTCAAAAGAAATCTTGCCGATCATCTGATGGATAAGGGGCGCTTTTGGCTCAGTTTTCCAACGTAACGCTCCTTTTTCAAATTTTTTAGCAACTTCTTCCGGTTTTGGCGAAATTGTACCGGCTTTAGGATTAGGCATAAGACCTTTTGGACCAAGCATTTTGGCGAATTTGGCCAATTTAGGCATAAATGACGGATGTGTTATTAAAATGTCGAACTCGATTTTACCTTTTTCCAACTCAGCCAGGGTTTTGTCATCAATGATCCGTATTCTGACTGTCTTTCCGGTTGAATATGGCAGTTCCGCTTCCCCTTTTATCCCTTCTTTATCGACATTAAGATGTAGTTCCATTGATTCATCAAACTTGGCGAATTTGATTTTTTTAAGGAGCTCAACTGCCTGTTCAAGCGTATAAATCTTTGTTTTATCGATTTTTTTGCTGTTTTCCAGATACCGTTTACCTCTTTGCTTAATAACCTTCGGTTTCTTTTCAACAGCAGTTTTTTTGACCTCGGCTTTAGTCTCTTCCGTTTTAACCTGTTTATCTTCTTTTTTTTCTGCAGGTTTTTGCTTTTTTACCTTTTTTTCAGCTGCTTTTTCTTTTTGTTCTTTTTTTTGTTTTTTTTCGGTTTCTTCGTCACCGATAAGACGTGTTTTTATTTTTCCCATAACTAAGTAAATTTCTAATTCCTAATTGCTCTAATTGATCTAAAATCAATGTATTATTTTTAGGTCAATTAGGTTAATTAGAATAATTAGTCATTTTATTCTACATCAATACCCATACTTCTTGCGGTACCGGCTACTATTTTCTTAGCCGCTTCAAGATCGTCAGTATTAAGGTCTGCTAATTTCTCCTTGGCGATTTCTTCCAGCTGAGCTTTGGTTAATTTACCGACTTTTTCAGTATTTGGCTTCCCGGAACCCTTTTGTAAAGCGATTTTTTTCTTAATCATCGCGGCAACCGGAGGTAGCTTGGTAATAAAAGTAAAACTACGGTCTTCAAAAACTGTAATCACTGCCGGAATAATCTGGCCTTTTAATTTTGCCGTCCGGGCATTATACTCTTTGATAAACTCCATAATCGGTACACCGTGCTGACCAAGAGCCGGTCCGACCGGAGGCGCCGGAGTTGCCTCACCTGCAGGTAAATTTAGTTTTATAAGTGTTTTTACTTTTTTTGCCATATTGATTAATCTCTAAACTGTTCTCCTGATCTTACCTCAGGATCAAATCTTCTATCTGGCGAATATCTTAATTGAGCCAATGCCATACTTCGAGCATCACATCCAATATCACATGGAGGATATCCTTGCCTTGATAATCTTGCAACAATTTTTGAAGTAAGTCTTGCAATTCTATCTTGTGGATTCAATGATCTTCTACCTCTTTCCATAATAAGTACTATTAACAAAACTTATAACTTTGAAACCTGAAGAAAGTCTAATTCAACCGGTGTTTCGCGATCGAAAATAGACACAAGCACCGTCACCTTACCGCTTTCTTCATTAATCGAGTTTATTGTACCAAGAAAATCGGCAAACGGTCCTTCGATGATTTTGACTGCTTCGCCGACTGAAAACTTGGACTTAAACTTCGGTTGTTCCTGTTGGACGAACTTCATAATCGCATCAACTTCTTTTTCTGAAATCGGGGTTGGTTTGAGTCCGGCGCCAACAAAACCGGTAACGCCTTCTGTCGTCCTGACAACTAACCACGAATCATCATCAAGAACCATTCTTATAAGAATATATCCCGGAAAAACTTTTTCGGTAACTTTGGACTTTTTGCCTTTCTTAACCGCAATTACCTCTCTTATTGGAATAACCACATCAAAAATTTTATTTTCAACACCAAGGCTTTTTATTCTTTGCTCTAAAGCCTGTTTCACCCTGGCCTCATAACCTGTCTGGATATGGATGACATACCATTTGGCGGCTGGATTAACCGGCCGGTCTGTTTTCAAAGCCTCTTTCTTTTCCTCCTGAATTGTTTGATCAGTTTGCATAATATTATTTAACGTCATTCTGGAAAGTGAACAAAGTCCCGACTCAGTCATGGACGAAGTGAACGCGTCCAGAATCCGTTTTTTAATCTAACAACGATTCCGGTGCCTCCTTCGTTCTCGACTTTGTTGGAACTACGGAAGGCCAAGCAAGCCGGAATGACAAAAATGTTTTATTATCATCGATATTTCGCTATTCCTTCAAGTAATTTTGCCAACAAAACATCAATTATACCCACATAAACTCCGATAATCAAGGAGATAACAATGACAATCGATGTTAATCTAATCGTTTCTTTTTTGGTCGGCCAAGTAACTTTTTTGAGTTCTTCGATAATCCCGCTGGCAAAGTTCGGATCAGGATTTGGTTTTTGCATGTCAATATTGTAGCATAAAAAATCTTTATGAATAGACTTATTGATAAAGTATTATTCTATTTTATCGAGTAAATAATTCAGATAATAATAACAGTCCTTATAATAATTAAAACTATCATTCCAATAATCAGGAGGGGCCCCTTGATTTGTAAGCGTTTGTACAACATGAGATTCTGCCTGAAGCTCATAAACCGTACTATCAAAGTACGTCCTAATTTCATAAGAAGTAAAGTCTTGTGTATACATTGAGTTCCTTACCGCTCTTATTGGCCTGAATCCTTCATCAATACCGGACATAAAGTAAGATTCATCATAGATGGCATGACCTAATTCATGACCGGGAACAGATAAGTCACGTGTTTTTGCCATATTTAGACGGATTGTTCCATTTCTACCTCCATCGGCAGCAAAATCTCCAAGAAGGTTTGTTTTTGGATCATTAAATGTCACAATTTTAGGGTGAACACCATACTCATCCATCTGTTCACGCATCTGCTTAACGGCTTCATCATAAGTTCTTGGCACTCCTTTAATTTCTCCTTTTACGCTTCTTATCGGTAAATAGTTTGTTTTTCCTAAATAAAAATCGCTTGGATTTATTTTTCCTCGTGCCCAGCCCGATATAGGAGTTGAAAAGTATAAATCAGCCATTGTCTTAAATGCTGTCACAGCTCCAATTGCATAAACAACAGGCTGAGTAGCTTGTCTGATATAACTCATATTGTGATACTTTGACTCAAGATTTCTTGCTGCAATATTTGCCCCAATGATGGTTCCTGCCATTCCACCAATTGGACTACCGCTTGCCAGTCCAAGAGCGGTAAAGGAACCAACAGTTCCCGCTGCTCTTCCAAAATCACTCCAACGCTCTGTATCTCTCGTATTCCCTCTTAGAGTTCTCCACCACAAGCCTGAATCAGACCAGTCTCCTCCTCCTGCCCCTCCTGCTTCAGCTGCATTCCCACTCGGATCATTCCTCATAATAGGATTACCACCAACATAGGAGTAACGGTTAGGTCCTTGAGCTTTGTCAGCTGACATGAATATGCCAAGGGTTGGATTGTAATATCTTGCATTGTAGTAATAAAGATCCATGAAGCTATTGTCTTTAATCTGTCCTGTATAGCGGTGAGCAGTATCTGGGTCATTACAGCCATAGTTGTATTGGGATCCATATGGGTAATAGGTATTGCAGGTTTGTGAGTCATCGTAACCTGTGTTGTCTGCATATGACTTAGTGGACGCAATATGGTCACCTATGGCATAGGAGAGTTTGTTTTCTTTTAATGTATCTCCTGTATAGGTAAGCTTCCTTACAGCGCCAGATGGGTAATATCTTTGGACTTCTGTCATTGCAGTCCCGTCTTTATCGTACTTTTTAATCTCAAGAGCGCCTATGTAAAGAATGGTACTAACGATATTATTGTCTTGCTTCTCAACTACCTTTACTCTTTGTGATGGATAGGCATAAAGATATTCAAACTTGTGTTTTGAAGGGTTTGAGGCTGATTGAAGATTGTTGTTGTTGTCATAAGTAAGACTGTAGCTGAAGTTGGCATCTCTTGTTGTTAGATACTTTTCGTTGTAGTCCTTGGTGACATTGCCATTGCTGTCTTTTACAATTGCCATATCTACTGCTGTACCATTGACATTTGTGATGCTGCTTGGCAGATGTTTGGGAGTTGCATTGTTGTAAGCCATAGTTAGATTCAATCCTCCTTCATTTTTCTCTTTCATCCTCCCCAGTTCGTCATAAACATATGAGCCTGATATGGCTGGCTTGGTGTGGGAAGAATGATAGGTAAAGTTAGTTAATCTTGAGAAGGCATCATAGGTATAGTAAACATCGTCTTTGGTAGTTTCGTTATCTGCAAAATCAGTGTTGTCGGTATCAATCTGAGAGTCATAAAGGGAGGTAATGTTCCCTAGGTTATCATAAGACTTGTAGACCATGTTAAAGATGTTCTTGTTGTCACTTGTTACTGCTCCATGGGTTAAAAGTCGTAGAGTCTTCCCTGCTTCATCGTATGTGAAGTTCTCTTTGACACTGTTACCATACTGGGATTCTGTCAGTTGTCCAAACTTGTTGTAGGAGTTTGTTTTGTAGTATTTATTGCTGTTTGGGACATCTGCTGTAACCCCTGGCGTGTTATTGG